>OGHW01001000.1_pt1 | contig 26084 bp, 39 predicted proteins | sample 1571641 | NCBI WGS metagenome assembly OGHW01 (sample SAMEA2582066, study PRJEB24529) | metagenome | biome: Human gut stool | place: China | collected 2011 | reverse complement strand
GCCCATTCCTTTGTAAGGATCCCGCGGTCAATGTGAGACGTTTCAGGCCACAATTTGGCGAACTGAATTTGCTTGCCGAGCTCATGGCGTTTCCCCACAGGAAATACGCTCTTAAATGCACTGGTAAATTTCCACAGGCCAGGCATATCATATTTTTTAAGCTCCGGAATATTTTCTGCCGTCAGCAGCAGATTCTGCACACTGTGATTATCCGTATCCATTTCCATCGCTGAAAGGCGGTTACGATGAGGAATGCTAATGTGATACACGTGACGCTCGTCGGCCATATACTGGGCAAGCAGCTGCGTGCGGAATGACATTTCCGCCAAGTTGAAGAGTGCTTCTTCATTGTTCGAATAGTCCTCTTCATCGCTATTTGCAGGAGAGATATCGTTTTCTGGTTTACTGGAGGGCTGTGGTTCAGCAGCCGCCGGCGCAACGATTTTTTGCCATGTCAGCCCGTCTTCACCACCAAGTTCGTAGCGATCGCACCAGGTGTCATCCAGTACACCTTCTTCCGGTAAGTCATCAACGATGAGCCAGTTGGTGCGGATCGGCAGCTGATGGCTGGCGCCGCGGCCAACGTTAATTTCAGCGTCTTCCAGGATGTCCAGGATTTTGCGCTCGGCGCGAGAATCGGATTTAGCAGAGAACCAGCAGAAGAGACTTTTCGCTTCGTTTGCTTTTGCCTTCGCTTTAATGAGATACGGGTAGTTGTTCATTGCGTTTGGGCTCCTTTGGATTGTAAGATACCCGGCAGCTGATGGCAGCCGCCCTGGTGGTGGTCATTGGTCAAAACTCGATTCCGGAAAGCTTTGGTCGGCTGACCGGGTACTTAACCCGCCTTGCGCGGGTTTTGTGCTTTATGGGGCTGGCGAATCGCCCCGCAGCAGCTGTGATACGCGAACGTCGTCAAGCGCTCGCAGGATAGGCTCAAAAGTTTTATGGGCTGGCAGTTTAGATACCGCAGTGATCACTTCTGTAACGGTGATGTCATCGCCGCGGGGGCTATAACCACCACCTGGGCCACGCTGTGATATTACCAGGTTACCCGCCCGCAGCTTTTTGAAGATCTGCTCAAGGTATGAAGTAGACAGCTTTGACTCTTTACTGATGGCCGTCAGTGAAACGGGCGAGCCGTCATAGAGCTTATTCAAAGTGGCGGCGGCCTGGACAGATGCCAGAACGCGTTTCATTCCAAATTCCATAATCACTTCTCCGGCCGTAACGGCCATTGGTCAAAACTCGATTCAAAAACTCACTGCAGGCTGTTGGTCGAAAGCCATTTTTTGTGCATTTCGGTAGGGGAGGCACTGGCCCTTTACTTTTTGTACATCGGCGTTGCTATTGCAACTGGCCTCTGATGGATAAACACCGATCAGAACATCAGAGCATTCACCAGTAAGAGCACATACGCTGATGACAAGGGCAAACAGGGTATTCATGCCTCAGCCTCAGGGTTTCCTTTCTGCGCCAGTAAGTAACACAGCTGGCGCAGTCTCACCTCGAACCAGTTCAGGCGGGTCGCTTGGTTCCCGGTAGGTACTCGGGCAAAATCCTTCATAGTTATCTCCAGTTAACTCAGTACGCGCTTCGTCGGTGGTGTCGTGACGCTGATCTTCACGATTGAGCTTTTTCACCCTGCAATTCACCACCACGAAGCGCGCAGGATTACCATTACATTTCAGAAGAGGCGCAGTCTGCCTGCTTACCTGAAAGTGCCGCGGTAAACTCGCTGAAACTCAATGCCTCTTCACCTTCAGAGAGGTTTTCAAAATAGTCTTCGTATGCTTTATCCATACTTATTTCCTTCCCTTAAGGCCGGGCAGCCGAACGTTGAACCTGCTGCGATTGATATTGCTGTCATCTCATCCGGTGTTTCGTATGCCGCCGGCAGCTACTTCGTGGGCTTCCTGCCTCGATGACTTGCTGTGATGGAATGATTAAAGCATTGGTTTATGTTTTATGTCAACATTGGATTTATATGGATGCAAACTTTTGCTTTAATCGAGACAGGGGAGCTGTTGGATTGATTGAGGCTGCGCGGCAGGCAAAAAAAAACCGGCATTTGCCGGTTTCATGGGGTGAGATCAGAGATGTTAGTTAGTGTCGCTAGCCTTAAATCGACCACGAAGATATTTCTCAACATAATCATCGATTTCTTTTAGGCGGACTTCAAAAGTATCGATCATTCTCTCTTGTTCTGCCTCTGGTAACTGCCTAAACAGGCGTAACATTTTGCTCTCATTTGGCTTGAGGCCTGAATCTTCAGATACTTTCTCTCCAAGCAACCAAGTTACAGACACATTGGCAGCTTCCGCGAGGGCAATTGCGGACTTTTTACTGATTACTCCTTTCTTAAACCACCCATTCACCGCTTGAGGTGTAACTCCAGCAATGCGAGCCATATCCGCCTTGCTGATCCCTCTTTGAGTAATTTCTTCCAAACGAGCAATCAGTTGGTTGTTGAGTTCTTCAGTGTTTTTCATAAGCCCATTGTAAAGGTTTAGTTTATAGCCACAATAAATTAAAAATTTGCATTGAATATAAACCTATGCTTTATTATGCCTAACTTAACGAGGAGATAGATATGACAGCCCTTGATAACGCAATTCGAGTAGCTGGCTCAGCCAATAAATTAGCATCAACGCTTGGAGTAAGCGGTATGGCAGTAAGTCAGTGGAAAACAAAAGGTATTGTGCCTTCATCGCGAGTTTTACAGGTTTTTAATGCAACGGGCGTTACGCCTCATGAATTACGTCCTGATCTATATCCGAATCCAACGGATGGAATACCTAAGGAGTGACCATGCAAACCATCTCTTTTGAAAATCATACTCCGGTGATGAGTATGCAACTGAAAACGGAAAATCAGTATTTGCCCCGTCGGCGTGACGGCAAGAAATGCCGAGCCATTTTGGCCGCCGTTCAGGAATGGGAGTCCTCATTACCTGGGCGTGCGCAAGACCACGTCGCGCAGCTGGTGGCCGAACAGTGGGAGAAACAAAACGGGCGCGGTATCAGCGTCAATAAACAAAATCTGTATCGCTACCTGAAAAACGAGGGCGGTTCAGAGAAGTACACTAGTTATGTCATCCAGCTTTCGGCGGCGATCGCTGATGCAATGCCGATAGAGATCGCGCGCAAACATGGCCTAAAACATGGCTTAACTGAAACCGAGCTGGTGGCCAATGCAATCAAAGAATGCAGCGAAGCGCACCAGGCCAAGTTACTTGGCGCACCGCTGCAGAAACTAGAGCGTGAAATACGGGAAGCTGCAATTGCACTTTTTAACATGCTCCCTGCAGATGCGGCGGGACCACTACTGGCGAGCATCAGCGCCGTAGCGCCGCAATTTTTCTAATCGAGTTTTGACAATGACCACCAGCACCAGCTGGTTAATAAGAGGTTTCAGATGGCCCGGATCAGAACAGTTAAACCTGAATTCTGGACAGATGAGAAGGTGGTGGAATGTTCAATTCCAGCGCGTCTCCTGTTTATCGGGTTGTTCAACTTCGCCAACGATATGGGATGCCTTGAGCGTTCGCCAAAACGGTTGAAGATGCAAATCTTCCCTGCGGACGCGCTCGATTGCGAACCACTAATACAGGAACTGATTACTCATGGATTACTCACTGAGTATTCAGTGAATGATGTCTGCTATTTGCAGATTAAAGGTTTCCTTAAGCATCAAAAAATAAACAGGCCTTCGGCCTCAAAAATACCTCTTCCGCCAGAATTCACTGAGTCTAAGGCAGGAAAGGAAGAAAAGAGAGCTCCTAATCAAGGAGGGCTCAGTGAGGACTCAGTGAATCCTCATGGAGGACTCACTGACGGAAAAGGAAGGGAAGGGAAGGGAAAAGGATCAAACCCCACTCTCTATGCGCAGGAGAGAAATTTTCCCCAGCAACCTCAGTATCTGCCTGGAGTGAATATTCCAATCGGGAAATTCGCCATGCACGACCTTTGGCTGCCGTCACAGGACTGGCCGCGACTGGCTGCTACCTGGGGAATAGCGCTTCCCAAACCGGCATACCTGCCTGCAGAGCTGGCAGAGTTCACCGCGTACTGGAAATCCGAGGGGAAAGTGTTCACTCAAGTTCAGTGGGAGCAGAAATTTGCCCGCAGCGTGATAAATGCCAGAGCCAAATCCAAACCACAACCAGCAACCGGAGGTAACGGCAATGCAAGAATTCAATCAGTTAACACCGCATCCCGGGCAGTCCAGCAAATTCAGGAAGCCAGAGAGCTCTGGGAGAAGCAACGCGGACTTGCTGGCGGCGGATACGGCATGGCGGCTATGGACGGTCATGGGGGAGATATTCTCGAACCGGTGGACCCAGAAGAACGGGGCGGCGCCCTCGGATATGTGGATTGCCCAGATTGGATCGATGAGTGATGCCCAGATTACCCTGGTCTGCCGCCAGTGCATGGAGCGCTGCGCCGCGGGTAACACATGGCCACCGGATCTGGCTGAATTCGTTGCGCTGGTTTCGGCGAGTGGAGCCAACCCATTCAACCTGACATCCGAAGCTGTGATGGCTGAATACAAGCGCTGGAGGAATGAGTCTTACCGATACTCGGGCAGCGACAGATATCCCTGGAAACAGGACGTGCTGTATCACATATGCGTTGAGATGCGCAGAACGGGAGTTGAGCGAAACCTCACAGAGGGGGAACTAAAAAAACTGGCAGAAAAATTACTCACGAAGTGGACGAAGCACCTGGCTAATGGATTCTCGATCCCGCCGATTCGCCGTCAGCTTGAAGCGCCGCGACATCCGGCTGGGCCCACACCAGCACAGCTTCTGATGGAAGAGTACAAACGCCGCAAGGCGGCAGGTTTAACCAAGTAAACGAGTTTTGACCATGACCAAACAACTAAAAGCCAAAGTAACTAAAGCACAGATGGTGCTTGCCATCGTTAGCAGGACGCCAGAATGCGTCCTGCAGGATGTCTGCGATGCGCTGGACTTGCAAGCCAGTACAGCAGGTAACTTGCTGCGGCAGCTCCATGCCGCGGGAAAACTCCATCGTACCCATAACGGCTACCAGTATGTCTATCGAGTGGTTGCAGGCGTTGAGGTTCCCGATGTTGCCCTGCCGCAGACAGCAACACCATTATCTAAAGAGAATGTGAAAAAAGTCCAAAACGCACTGTCCCTGGCGAAGACGCTGGAAGACAAAAAGCTGTGGCGCCGGGCTGCGACTGTTTACACATCGATGCTTGGAATGACGACAACAGCAAACGAGCTGTGGATGCTTGCCAGAATGCGCAACCGCTGCTTGCGCAACGCTGCGAGGAGCTGATTTGTCGAAAAGAACTCAACGCTATCAGATGCCGGATGTTAAAGTTATGTTTAGATCGCGTCGCAGGGAAAGGTAAAAATATCCGCTGAGTGTCAGTAGTAGACATTTACACATTGCAGCCAAATGCTGTAGATTAGCTTTCAATGTTTAAATAAATAACTGTGTAATTATTTCAAAAATGCATAAGTAAAGAAATTGAAAGGGGGAAAGAGGGATAAAAATGTCTACTATTGCAGATTTAGTCTCAGCATTGGCATGGCCATTGGCTTTTGTATGGTTCGTTCAGAAATATGGTAATGATGTTAAAGAACTTATTCTCCGATTATCAAAAGTAAAGCTTGGAAATGCTGAGGCTGAATTCACTTTGGGATTAAAGGTGGTGGAAGAATTAGCAGGTGAAACACCTTTGGCGGAAGCATCAAAAGATCTTCCTGAGGAAGGTGTTGAATTTTCTAGACGTATGGCGCAATTAGAGCGAATTGCAGATGTATCTCCTAGAGCCGCAATTATGGAATCTTGGTTACTAATCGAAGAGGCTGCAGGGAAAGCAGGTTTTGTCCAGGGGGCATCTGTTCCACGAATAAACCCTTTGTTATTTATTGACTGGTTGGTAAAACAAGGGAAAGTTGATAATTCAACCGCTGCCTTAGTCAATAAAATGAGAAAGTTACGAAACGAAGCTAGTCATTTAAAAGATTTCGAACTTACCAAGGATGAAGCTGAACGATATATAAAAATAGCTGTTCAGATCTCCCTTCTTATAATCGATCCAGACACACCTACGGCATTGGAAAATGATTGATATTTATCTTGTTTTGAAGTCAATAGCAGTGAGGGCGGATTTTATGGCTCAGTTTAACTTGTGAACTAAATTATTTATTGTGCTGCAATGACTTTTTGCAAACTTGAAGGAAATAAAAAATGCACCAATTCAATGAGCTTGCATATAAATGTACATATTTTTCACTCAATGTAATAAACGAAGCTTATGAAAAAGCAGTAGAGGAATTATCAGAAACCGGCTCAACTCCTCCAGTTAAACAATTACAAGCTCTAAATTTACAAAAGATGATACATGCGGTTGGTTTGTTTTCTATTTTTGAAGCATATCTGCAACAAATGCTTGGATGTCGAAGAGGTTTCAAAGATGCAGAGATGATTTTAGAGCAAGCAGGCGAGCATGCTTTAAAAGAAAATTTTCATAATTGTTATCTTGCAATTAATGCTCTCAAGCATGGTGAAGGGGCCAGCTATAAGAGCCTTATTGGTAAAATCAACACCCTTAACTTCGTGGTTGAGAGTCAGACCACACCAATCTTTGAAGAAGGTGATGTTTCTGGTATTTTTGCACTCGTTAAAGTCGATGATAGTTTTATTGATAATTGTTTGGAGATAATTGACAAAGTATATAAGTGTATTAATCATCACCGTTCTAATTTTAAGTGACTATTTTTTTAGGTATTTTTCTTCTTAGCAGATCAATATGCTCCCGCCTTTTGTTTATTCGGTACGTATGGTTGCCAGGGCCGAGCGTGAACGCGGATTTTTTATGCATCAAGTTGAAGGCTGCTTAGTTGACTAAATCGCTTTCCGATAATACTGTATTTATATACAGTATTATCGTGCGAGGATACTATTGTGGGGTTCCCATCACCAGCAAATGATTATGTTGAACAAAGACTTACAGTAGCGAGCCTTTGCCGTTTCGATGCAAACTGCAGGGTCATTGAAACGAGCGCTGGTTATGCCGTTGTTGATGTGTCACGTCGAGCACGTCAGGGAGATCATGTGCTTATATCTTGCTCAGGAAACGTTCAATTTGCAATCGTACGTGGTCGTTCCCTTATAACCACCGAAGGTGAAGCTATAGAAGGTGAGGCTCTTGATGATGTAGTGGTTGAAGGGGTGGTAACTTTCCTGATCAACCGCGCTTATCACCACGACGATGACCAAATACCTGTAATTTAAACCTCGACCCGCTATGGCGGGTTTTTTTCATTTATAGAGAAAAGATCAAGCTAAACATGAGCATGGGTAGTGAAAAGTGACATTAAGATCTTGAACATTTCGCCTAACAGGTATACTGTTTATTTATACAGTACTTGCATGAGGAGCTAGTTATGAAAGTGGAAATCACAATTGATCGCCAAAAAAAATTGCCGGATGGCGCTGTGCCTGCTCTGGAGAAGGAGCTACTGCGGCGATTGGATCAAAACTTTAATAACTGCCGACTTGTGATTCGCCGGGCCAGTTCTGATGGGTTAACCGTGCTTGGTGGAATGGACGGAGATAAAAAACGTATCGAAGAAATCCTTCAGGATACCTGGGAAAGCGCTGATGACTGGTTCTGTTAAGTTGAGGCCCAGTGGCTTACCTGGTTTATTTTGAGGATTTTGCTGTGGGTAAAAAACAAGAAATGCCGAACACCGGCTATGCAATTATCAGATGCGATGATGGGGTGATCGTTGCTCGTCTGACATCCTTTCCTGTGTCTGAGCGCGCTCTGATGTACCGGCGCGGCGATACTGTTTCGTTTATGCCTCTGCAGCCGGATGAGATCGTGGGGACTCTCTCTCTCTTTTCACAGATGATTGAAAAGGCTAGGTCTGGAGTTGGTTACCAGGTTCCGCCTGGTTCTGTTACACTCCCGTCATAGGCCTGAACAACCTATACCTGCTGCGTCGCGGAGAGAAACCATGACGCAAACCCCCGAAGTATCAAAATCCCATCAGACTGGTGCTCCTTCATCGAGCGCCGGTTTGCTTTCGTCTTCAAAACTAACTTTTCGACAGCAGGAAGTTTTCGATCTGCTGGTGGCCTACATCAATCAGCATGGCTACCCACCTACGCTATCTGAGCTGGCCGATATGCTCGGCGTTAGCTCGTCTAATGCTGTCCTGTTGCATCTGCGTGCGTTAGAGAGAAAAAATTTTATAAAACTCTCTCGCCGTGTATCCAGAGGAATTTCCATCGTCGGGCGTAAGGAGCCTATGCTCGCCGTACAGCTGCTGCAGGAAATGATCGCTGAAGAACCCGGCGCGCGTGAAAGAGCGATTGAGTTTTTGCGACTGTTCGGTGATCAGCCATGAAGAAAAGTTGGTTTTTACACGAGCAACTTTCAGAGGCTGAGGCTACAGAGCTGGTGGAGCGATACCGTAAAAATAACTGTGTGGTTGAGAAGAGCTTATCCAGAGACTTTGCATCGTGGGAGATCCGCGTGCTGTTGCCCGAATCGAAAAAGCCGCCACGGATTGACAGGACCTACATACAGAAGATGTGGAGGGACTGATGCGAGCTTTGCTTAACGTGGATATTGCACGCCATCTTGGAATTGTGCTGCTTAAGCCGGGTAGTGAATTAATGCCGTTATTCGGTGCCGGCCGAGTTCTTGTTGAAATGCCGCCGGCAAGCATGAAAAAGATACCCAGTGGACGTCTTCCTGATGCCCGGCAGCCGTTGCGGGATGATATGGGGATCAGACCTTTTTTCATGAAGAAGGCAGTTATCACTGCAGCTGGTGGGGTTAGTGCCCTCGAGTCATGGTTGCGTAGGCAGGTTAAAAACTGTCAGTGGACACATTCCGATTACCATCACCATGAGCTCGTCCCGTTTCGCCATTCGACGGGTGTAATAATCGCATGCTGGCACTGTGATAATGAGCTGAAAAACCAAACGGAAAAAACCCTCAATCAACTGGTAGGTGTTAACAACGCTGACTGGGTAATCGACACTGCCCGCATCGCGCTTGGTCTGGACGCTCAGCGCTCATTGTCACTGGCGGAGCTATGCTGGTGGGCGGTAGGCGCCGGGATTGGCGATGAAATTACAGAAGAAATGGCGCGCCGATCCCTGCGTATTAAAGACGATGGCATTAAATCGGTTTACAGGGAGAGTGAGATTGTTCCGTCGGTACCGGCCACCAGTATTCTTTCTCCCCGTCTCGAAAAAACAATCAAGCCAACGGCAATGACAACGCCGGGCAAACCTCTGGTTCCTGTGAACGTCGATCCTGTTGCTCCGGCGACACTATTCGCGAGACCTAAGCGGAGCCGATGGTTATCAGCTGACTTTATCTCATGGGTTAAAAAACAGCTGTGTATGTGCTGCGGGCAGCCTGCAGATGATGCACACCATCTTATTGGCTGGGGGCAGGGCGGCGTAGGCACCAAGGCCCACGATATTTTTACGATCCCATTATGCCGCAAGCACCACCGTGCTTTGCACCATGACCCTGCCGCTTTTGAGCGTGAATACGGCACCCAGCCGGTATTGATTATTAAATTGCTGGACCGGGCATACGCGCTCGGCGTTCTGGCGTAGTAAGGAGAAGAACAGAATGACACCACGTCAACGCCGTCTACACCGTGCAGGATTAGAAACTGTGGCCGCCGCCCCGCGCAAAAGCTGGCTGGGCCGATTCACTCCCCTTAATGGCATTCAGTCCGCCTGGATAAAATCTCTGCTTACTGTATGGGGAGAAGGTATGAGGGGAGGTGCGGCCCCGCGCAAACCATCAGGACATTCATGCTGGCGAGGTATGAAGGGTGATCACTGGTCAGATAGAGCATTAGAGCGCTTTACGGCAGCAATCGAGCAGGCAAGGAGTGAAGGCTATCGCGGGCGGCAGGCACTAAGCAGGGCGCATGCCATTTTGTGGCCAAAACCTCCAACTGTCGCCATTGACGCTGCGATCACTGAGGATGATGTTGAATTTGTTGAACGATGTGTACTGGCGATATTTGAAACGGGTGATCCTGTTTATCTCGTTGGCGTTAACTATTACACCACCCGCAAAAAAATCTCAGACATAACACGGGAAATACAGCTGGTGGCTCCATGGTTAACAGACAGTGAGGCCCGGAAAAGAGTGCGCTGGTGCCTTGAAATATTCAGAGCAAAAGCTTTCCTTTCTGTTCATAAGGCGATTCATGCGGATTAGCAAAAAGTGCTATGTTGCCTTTTTGGTATTGAAAATGGGCCAGAAAGTTAGATAATTCCTTCATGCTTGGAAGAGCTGCGCCACTCGACAGCGACAAAAAGCGACAATCTGAATATAACGAAAACCCCGCCCGTGCGGGGTTTTTGCTTTCCGGCGATACGACAGGGGTATTCGCGAGATGCGCTGCATCAATACCCCTGTCATATCGTCGTATTGCATACGCAATCTCACATGCTTCAGCATTCACTGAGGATTTTTAGTGATTTTTTTGAAGATCTCTAGGGCTTCGGTTGTTAACTGATCATGTTCGCTAAAGTAACTGTCACATGCAGCCTGCTTTTGAGCAGGGGATAGATTAGGGTTGCTTGTTAATTCAGCAGTTTTAGCTGCTATTTCTGCCAAACGTTCAAAAATCTCTGAAATACTTTGGTTATCAGTAGATAGCATTTTACTTACCTCGTATTTACCTGATATCAGTGAGTGCTACATTGAGTCAGGGCTTCGCAATAGCTTTAAGTATTAGAATGCATACAATTTAAGTGGGCGTTGTTGGCTTATATTATGGCAGAGGCGCTGGCGGTATGGTCAGATATTGACACTTTGAATGTTTGCATCATAAATTATTGAGGTGGTGAATCCCCCTAGGCGGAGGGGCGACCAGTCAGTTACAGAAACCTGTAAATGCAGCGCGGGCCATGCCGACTGGGGCATGCTCACCGGGAGGCACCCGGCACCACACTAATGCCTTAACATAGTGACTGTAATGACAAAAGCCTTGCTCTTTTTGTCTGTCAGGCTATGGTTAACGAACGTAACGGTAAAAAAAGAAGGCTTTCCTGGTAAATCGGTAGCTCGGAATATTAGGTGCACCTTCCTTTCGTTACAGCCTTGGTTGCCAACTTTCTTCCCGCTTCTCTAAGCGGGTTTTTTTTGTTCATAATCTAGCCTAAGCACTACTTGGGCTTTTCACATCAGTAATCAGGTCATGGTAATTGGATTACAGCGTGCTGTACTTCACGTTTAATCTCATACGCGCAAGATTCGCACCAGACTGCGGTTTTAGCTCAACAGCTTGAGCGCTTTAACGGTAAATTGAACATCACAAGCGAGAGCACTTATAGATTAAGGCGGTTCTTTGTTCCCAAAGGTGGTAGCAAAAAAACAGGGGGAATGTTTACGTATCACTACCCCTGCTTCTTGAAAAGTGGATAACCGTTAATATCTTTTTTTGAAAGTTTTTTTATATCCGCGTCTTTCTTTGATGTAAGACATCAGTGAACCCACTGCAACTAAAAGAAGAACAACAGCTAACGCTAGCATCATTATGGTTGTCATGTGAGCTTATCCTCTGAAAGACTATGGATATTGTGGTTCGCGTGAGGCGTAGTGTGCGAGTTAAGTGAGAAAATTCCTAACAGTATTTTTTTCTTAATTTGATAACAGATATGAAAATTTATTGTTGTTTTTGTAATGATTAAATATGCAGTGATTAATTATTGCCCGCTAGGTTATACAGTTTCCGAAAGATGTATTTTACTGGTTACATTGAATTGACCAGGCGCATATCGTGTAGCTAATGTGGGTGTGTGGTGAATCCCCCTGTGCGGTGGGGCGACCAGTCAATTTTTTCTTTGAGCACACACGCGGGTCTGTTGACTGGGGCAGACTTACCGGGAGGCACCCGGCACCACACATACTGCATAACCCCCTAAAGGCCTTCCATTGCGGCAGGCCTTTTATCTTGCCGATGCCAGAACGTTAATTTTCTGCCAGTAAGCCGAGACCCGTCTAACAGGTATTCATCGGCCGCATTGCCTAATGGGCTTACTTCTCTAATCTATACGAGCGCAGCAGTGGATGCATTACCAGAGATTATGATGATGTAAAGCCTAAGCGGTGGGAAGTTTGTCTTGAGTGAAAATCTTACTACAGTGAGGGCACATCAGCGCAGAGCCTTTTTGGACTCGGGTGTAACTATGTTCTGATTGGTTGGTGCAGTTAGGGCAGGTACATTTGATGAGGTAGTTGCGATTGTTTTTTGAGTTTTTGCGTTGTTGCATATGATATTTCCTGATGAATGGTCCGCAACAATACACTATCCCCGGGCACATAGCTCGCGTTGAATTATCTAGCCACCTATTCAGGGTGGTTTTTTCATTTTCAGGTGCCCGGAATCATCATTGATAAGATTTCCTCCTGCCGGTCCTGAACCTTATCAAACACAAAGCACCCCGTTAACCCGGAGGTGGAGTATGTATCGAATGGACAAGCTAACAACAGGTATTGCCTACGGAACGTCCGCAGGTAACGCGGGGTTCTGGATGTTGCAATTGCTCGACAAAGTATCCCCATCCCAGTGGGCCGCTATTGGTGTTCTGGGAAGTCTGGTATTTGGCTTGCTGACATACCTGACGAATCTGTACTTCAAAATTAAAGAAGACCGGCGAAAAGCTGCTCGAGGTGAATAATGTCTCCGACACTACGTAAAACTGTTCTTGCGGCGGTGGGCGGCGGGGCCCTGGCGATTGCCTCTGCACTCATCACTGGCCCGATGGGTAATGATGGGCTTGAGGGAGTGCGATACTCCCCTTATCAGGATGTGGTAGGTGTCTGGACGGTTTGCTACGGCCACGCAGGTAAAGACATCATGCTCGGCAAAACCTATACCGAGGCAGAGTGTCGGGCGCTACTAAATAAAGACCTGAATACCGTCGCCTGGCAGATCAACCCTTACATCAAAAAACCGATCCCAGAAACAATGCGTGGGGCTCTGTACTCATTCGCCTATAACGTCGGAGCCGGGAACTTCCAGACCTCTACTCTGCTTCGCAAAATCAACCACGGTGACCAGAAAGGTGCGTGTGATCAGCTGCGCCGCTGGACCTATGCCAAAGGTAAGCAGTGGAAAGGACTTATTACCCGGAGGGAAATTGAGCGTGAAGTGTGTTTATGGGAGCAAAGATGAGTCGCTTAACCGCCGTTATCATCGCAATAGCAATCCTGCTAATGTCCTGTGCCATTTCATGGCGTATGGGATGGAGTTCCCACGCTGATCACATCAATGCTCAGGCTGCGAAGAAGAGAGAGAAGGCCGAGAATGCCATTAAGCCTGTAGAGGAAAAGGCCGCGACTGCTAACGAAGCGGGTAAGGTCATCTACAAAACAATAACCCGCGACGTGGTGAAATATGTTCAGTCTCCGAATCGTACTGTGTGTAGGTTTGATGATGCTGCTGTGCAGTTGCGTCAGCGCGCCATCGATGCTGCCAACTCCATCCCCGGATTTGATGAGTCCGCCGTGCAAAGCAAGTGACGCAGGGAATGACAGCGATGAAGATTTACAGTCTGATGTAGAAACCGCTCAATGCCTGCGCCAGCTCCGTTTGGATAAGTATCGCTGGCAGGCGTACTATCGGGCGGTGAGTAAGTAACAGGCATAGCACATGAAATAAGTGGCCTTAAGTGAACAAAAAATCTGAAAACAAGACATTCAAGCTTTCAGCATCGAAATGTTTGTATCTAATTCAGGGGATGTCATGCACTATAGGATCTCAAACCACTCTTAACTAAGTAGCCACTCATGACAGTAAACTTACTACCACAACTACCATGCGGTTATCGTTACGGCATTGAGCGCTCGATCCGGCCCCAGACTGGTGCGGAATTTTTTCCGCCACAAGGGTGTGTTATCAAATCTGTTAACTTTGGGGATGGTGTGGTTATTTGTGTGCCCATCCAATGGTACATTAAACAATTAGATTTATGGGTCACTGTCTAAGGAACCATCGAATAATATGTTAGTTACTGGTGACTAACGGATCATTGCGCTAAAAAAATAAGCACAGACGCCTGTTGTTCTGGTTAATGTTCTTGAGAATCGCGAATTACTAGTCTAATAAGCTATTCATCCATTTAAATGATATCGATGGCTGAAATGAAGCTATCCTCACGTTACCACTGCCAGCCAACACCGAAACGGCAGAGGTCATTTAGCAAGCAGAAAATCTCTCCCGGGTGGCTCCTGAGAGATTTTAGGTTTCTAACTGTTACTAACCAAAGGTCGCATACCTATGCGGCCTTTTTTTAGTCGGTTTAATGGTTTGAGGACATCCTGGACGAAAATATTTGATAAAACCAATCAGGGGAAACAGGAATGACCTGTGAGCGGATTTACGAATCGGCGCGAACGCCTATCCCCGATAAGGGATAAAATAACCGATATCCCTTGTCGGGGATAAAAATGAGGAACAACAACATGAAAACGCTAAAACTTACATTTTCAAGATTTGAATCTGTCTCAGGCGAAAGGGATGAATCCACTATTACGCCTGAGACCCAACCCAATCATTCACAAGGTTGGAAAATTAATATAGTAGGTTTGGCAATTTTTAAAGGAACTGAGTAAATTCCTTGGCTGAATCATTTAGTCCAAATTCTTTCAAGTTATCAATGACAGCCTGCCTGGAATCAGGTGTTAATTGAGTCATCAAAAAACCAACGACACATTTCAATTGCCCAATTTCCTTGTTCAATTCGTCGATTGTTTGGGCGTTTGATTCCATTTCTAGGCGTATATGCTTCTTGATCATATCTATTCCTTAAGCAGAGCTAATCAGCCATTCCTCTGCAAGTACAATGTTTAACTGTGTCCCACCACAGATAGGCTGAGCCGCAACCTTACACTCTGAGCTTTCACAGTAACACCCTGATATTTAACCAGTAGCCTCGCATCTGCGGGGCTTTTTTATTCGCAAAAGGTAACGCGATGAAGAACTTAAAAATTGCATACGTAGACGAGAAGCTGGAGGGGATTGAGTGTGACGGATTGTCCTGCTCATCGCTGCCCGTTTCAGAGTTTCCCATCGACAGTACCGCTTTAACTCTTCTCCCTCAACTCATGCTCGAGGATGCTTATGCCACCACGAGCTAAACGACCTTGCCGGCACAGAGGATGCGCGACTGTGACCAATGATGTCGGTGGATACTGTGAGATGCATCGGCAGCAACACGCTGGTGATGGCTGGCGTAACTACCAGCCCGGAAAAACTCGGCAGGAACGTGGTTATGGTCGACCGTGGGAAATTAAACGGGCCCGTATCATGAAGAGGGATAAATACCTTTGTCAGAACTGCAGGCGAGACGGTATTGCCACGAAAGCCTCAAGTGTCGACCACATCATTCCTAAAGCTCATGGCGGTACCGATGATGACTTTAATCTGGAGTCATTGTGCTGGACCTGCCACAGCAAGAAAACAGCAACAGAGAGAACCCGATGAAGAGTTTCAAAATTGAATACGTTGATGGCGTTTTGACCGTTCTGGAGACGGATGGTCAGTCACGAATGAATGAAGCCGTGCATGGCATCCATTTTGAGCATGTCCAGGGCGGCCGCCCACTGCTGAAACTGACGATTGCGCATGATATTGCACCGGCACCGGCTGCTGAGTCGGCTCAGGAACCTTTAGTGGGTGAGCTGGTACAGGAGCAACAATCTCCGCTTCCCGGCGGTCGTCGTTCCCGCCATCGTAGGGGAGGTAAGCAATGATGTATCAACGCACGGATCTGACGCTCTCCATGTTCTATGCATCCAGCGCTGATGCAGACGGGAACAAAGTGGCTACGTTGACGATGCAGGTAATTGCGGCAGAGGTTGGAGCCGTCCAGACCAGCCAGCTGCGATGTATCACCGATAGCGCGAAGAAAAAAACGTATAGCGTAGGTGAACAATCTGTCAGTAATGGTTCTGATCCGTTACTGGTCGCGATTGAGAATTACTGGCGTCAGAGTACGGATGTCGTCGTTAAAGGATTGATCGCCGAGGTGACCGACTTCATCGCAGGGAACATCAACTCAGTCAGCACCTGGATCGGTCAGTTTGGGATGAAGGTGTTCGAGAACCAGCCATTAGGTGAACGGCTACCAGAAAGCGTACTGCAGGCCGATGGAGGCTCCGCTACCGCGACAGGATCCTGAACGCCGGTATAACAACTGGTGTTCATTGAACGTCTGAGATATGCCTGCCCACGCAATGCGAACCATATTCGCCGCCGGCGCAGCCGGAATGACGACCTCCACCTCGACTGAGGCAGCCGCCGCCAGGGGTAGGGGGGAGCAAATCCCTGACCCCTTTCGCGTTTTGGGACTGCCCGTTGAAGTCTATTTTTACACGCCAGAAATAAGAAACTTTTTTCCGGAAGGTTTCATCTATCAAAGGAACGTTTATGGCCGGAGGAATTCGATCGTCCGGTGGTGGCCGAAAACCCACTTTACCCACCGGGCAAAAAAGCAAATTAACACGTATTGCGCCTCCCGCTGAGTTAATGGGGGAGGCGGCAATAAGAATGTGGAAGACGCAAAGCAAAATACTCATCGACCGAGGGGTGTTTGAGCTGGAGGACGCACCTTTGTTGCTGGCTTACTGCAATGCTTTTCATCTGATGCTCGAAGCCGAAAAAATGCTGGCCAGCGGACTGACCTCAGAAAGTGAAATGGGGGGGCTGAAAAAACACCCTGCAGTTAATGTCCGGAATGACTCGGTTTCCCAGCTTGCCCGCCTGGGCTCTCTGTTGGGGTTAGATCCGCTCAGTCGTCTTCGCATGACCAGCGGACAAAAGGATCCGGACGATGACGGGAATGAATTCGATGAGTTTGACTGATGGCAACCTATCCGAACGTCAATGCAGCGAACCAGTATGCGCGGGATATCGTTGGCGGGAAGATTCTGGCGTGTCAGTTAACGATACTTGCCTGTCAGCGACATCTGGACGACCTCGAACGAGCAAAGGATCCCCACTGGCCCTACCGCTTCGATAAAAACAAAGCAGAACGATTTCTTCGTTTTGCCCAGAAAATGCCTCATACCTCAGGGGAATGGGCCCGGCGTAAACTCCGGATTGAATTTGAAGCCTGGCAGAAGTTCGCTCTTGGAGTACCGTTTGGATGGGTACACAAGAAGACAGGCCTGCGTCGTTTCTCTGAAATCTATATCGAGGTGCCCAGAAAGAACGGGAAATCCGCTATTGCCGCTGCTGTAGGAAATTATATGTTTTGTGCAGATGGCGAGCATGGTGCAGAAGTCTATTGCGGCGCCACGACTGAAAAACAGGCATGGAAGGTATTTTCTCCGGCGCTGCAAATGGTGAAAAAGCTGCCGGCATTGCGGCAAAAATTCTCGATAAAACCCTGGGCAAAAAAAATGACGCGCCCTGACGGTTCGGTTTTTGCGCCTGTGATCGGTGACCCGGGGGATGGTGATTCGCCATCATGCGCCATCATTGATGAATATCACGAACATACTACTGATGCGCTTTACACCACCATGACCACCGGTATGGGGGCTCGTGAACAACCGATGACACTGATCATCACCACCGCCGGCTATGACATTACATCCCCTTGCTATGAAAAGCGTACTCAGGTTGTCGAGATCCTGCGGAGAACCCGTAATGGCGAGGAAAATGAAACCATATTTGGGCTGATTTATGGCCTTGATGATGATGATGACTGGACGACTCCTGAGGCATTAATCAAGGCAAACCCCAACTATGGCATTTCGGTAAAAGCAGATTTTCTCCGGGCGAAACAATTATTGGGTATGTCGACGCCCGGGCAGACAAACAAGATTCTGACCAAACATTTCAATCGCTGGGTAAGTGCAAAATCAGCTTATTACGACCTGAGAAAATGGATGGATGCGGCCGATAAAACCCTTAAGTTGTCAGATTTTGAAGGGGAGGAATGCTGGCTGGGTATCGATCTGGCCTCGAAAGTTGACCTCAATGCCGTGGTTCCGGTTTTTCGTCGTGAAATAGACGGAATAACACATTTTTACTGTGTTTCTCCTCTGTTCTGGGCACCGGAAGAAACCATTTACTCGCAGGAGACCGCGCTGAAGAGTACCGCAGAACGTTATCAGTCCTTTGTCCGGCAGGGGAAGTTGATCCCGACCGATGGCGGTGAAGTTGATTACAGACTGATATTTGAAACGATCCTGAAATTGCGGAATACCGTAAAAATTGCCCAATGCCCCATTGACCCTTATGGCGCGACTTCATTACGTCACATGCTCGAGGAAGAGGGGCTTGAGCCTGTCGAGATAAGACAAAATTTTACCCATATGAGTGATCCTATGAGAGAGATTGAGGCTGCGCTCATCTCGGGGAGATTCCATCATGACGGACACCCTGTCATGAACTGGTGTATTTCCAATATTGTCGGCCAGTATCTTCCCGGAAGTGACGATATTGTGCGTCCCGGGAAGGAAGGGCGGCAGAACAAGATAGATGGTGCGGTTGGTTTAATGATGGGGCTGGGGCGCGCCATGCTTAACAGTTCAGTGATGACATCCGTATATGATGAGGAAGATATAGCATGCTAATTTCAGTTCTGAGTTTTATTGTCGGCCTCACTGGTGCTGGATTGTTATCAGCAGGCGCTTGGCTTATTTCTCCATCAGTGGGATTGATAACAGGAGGGATTATTTGTCTGGGCTGGTCATATATGACAACCCGGGCCTTTTCCTCCGGCGTCAGCAATGGCGGAGGTGAATAATGTTCCTACCCCAGATGTTCAGGGGCCGACAATACTCGGGTAATAGCTTCTGGGAAGCCATGCTGGGCGGGGTTCGTTCAAGCCAGAGCAAAACTGGCATCATAATCACGCCGGAAACCGCTCTTGGACTTTCAGCGGTCCGGGCCTGTGTCACCCTCCTGGCGGAGTCAGTCGCGCAGCTGCCGTGCGAACTCTACCGGCGGGATAAAAATGGCGGGCGCCAGCGTGCGACGGACCACCCGGTTTATGACCTGATTCACTCCCAGCCCAACAGGAAAGACACCTCATTCGAGTATTTCGAGCAGCAGCAGGGGTTGCTGGGGCTTGAGGGAAATTGCTACTCGATCATCGAACGGGACGGAAAAGGCTACCCGAAAGAGCTGATCCCCATTAACCCGAAAAAGGTCATTGTGCTGAAAGGGCCGGACGGTATGCCGTATTACGAACTCCCGGAAGTCGGTGAAATTCTGCCGATGCGCATGATGCACCATGTGAAGGTCTTTTCTCTGGATGGCTATATCGGCAGTTCCCCCATTCAGACGAACGCCGATGTCTTGGGGCTGAATCTGGCCGTTGAGGAGCATGCGGCAGCGACATTTCGGCGCGGGACAACGATGAGCGGGGTGATAGAGCGTCCGGAAGAGGCTGCGAACATTAAAAGCCAGGATGCTATTGATCGCCTGCTGGCGAAATGGACCGAACGCCATTCCGGTATTCACAATATGTTCTCTGTGGCACTGCTGCAGGAGGGCATGAGCTACAAACAACTGTCGCAGGATAACGAAAAGGCGCAGCTGCTACAGTCGCGGCAGTGGGGCGTGGAAGAGGTCTGCCGGCTCTATAAAATCCCGCCACATATGGTGCAGATGCTGGCGAAAGCGACCAACAACAACATCGAGCACCAGGGCCTGCAGTTCGTGATGTATACGCTGCTGGCCTGGCTGAAACGCCATGAGGGTGCGATGCAGCGCGATCTGCTTCTGCCCAGCGAACGCCGCGATTTGTACATCGAGTTCAACGTTTCCGGGCTGCTGCGAGGCGACCAGAAGTCACGCTATGAATCGTATGCGCTGGGCCGCCAGTGGGGATGGCTATCCACTAACGATATCCGGCGTATGGAGAATCTACCGCCAATTGCTGGCGGGGACAAATACCTGACGCCGCTCAATATGGTCGACAGCGCGAAGATCCTTCCTGGCGATAAGTCGCCGACAGCAAAACAGCTGGCCGAAATAGAATCCCTTCTGGCCAGAGCCTGATTATTTCCCGCCGCGCGGGATGACCTGGAAGACAACATGACAACGAAATTAATTAACCTGCCGCACCTGGCAGATATGGTCTTTGGCGTGCCGCATTACGTGACGCGGCAAACAATGGACTCCGTGAAAGCGGTGCTCATCCCCCGTATTCAGGGGATCACCGAAGATGCCGTCATTCAGATGGCGCTGAATCCGGGTAAATCACCTGCAGCTGAGCAGGTTCAGCCCACCGGCGGGGTGGCAGTGATCCCCGTTCACGGCATTCTTGTTCCACGCCGGGGGCAGATTACGGCGATGTGCTCCGAGCTGACCAGCTACGAGCGGATCCGCGGGCAGCTGCAGGCGGCATTAAACGACCCCTCAATCAGCGAAATCGTTCTGGATATTAACTCCGGCGGCGGCGCAGCGGTGGGGTGCAAGGAGCTGGCCGATTACATTTATCAGTCTCGCGACACGAAACCCATCACGGCGATTGTGAACTACAGCGCGTATTCCGCCGCGTATTTCATCGCATCGGCCTGCAGCAAAATCATCGTCAGCCAGACCAGTGGCGTGGGGTCGATTGGTGTGATCATGGAGCACCTCGATACGTCGAAGATGGAAGAAAAAATGGGGCTGACGTTCACCACCATTTACCGGGGAGATAACAAAAATAACGGCACCCAACATGAACCACTGAGTGAAGAGTCGCTGGGTATGTTCCAGGGCATGATCGACGAAATGTACGAGACGTTTACGGGGTCGGTGGCCGAATATCGCGGCCTGAATCAGCAGGCCGTCATTGATACGCAGGCGGGGCTGTATTTTGGCCCTGGCGCTGTGTCCGCCGGCCTGGCGGATGAAGTCTCTGACCCCCAGGCGGCGATCAATGCTATCGCGGCAAAGTATCAGCAACCCCGTCAAAAAACCTCCATTCAGATGCAGGCAGCCGCGATGGATCTGCAAACCAAAATGTAACCCGGCGCAAACATAAACCGCGTCACCTTAAGCAGCCAGCAGGCTGCTTTTTTTATGTCTAAAAAGAGAGAAATAAAATGCCACATATTGAAGAATTGCGTCGTCAGCGTGCGGGTATCAACGAACAGGTTCAGGCCCTGGCAACCATTGACGCCAGCGGCAGCACGCTGACTGCGGAGCAGCTGACGGAGTTTGCGAACCTGCAGCAGCAGTTCACTGATATCAGCGCCAAAATTGAACGCCTGGAAGCCGCCGAACGTGCTGCGGCGCTGGTCGCAAAACCCGTGAAAGCGACTCAGCAGGCCCCCGGCATTATTGTTAAGCAGGAGCCGAAACAGTACACCGGTGCTGGCATGACCCGACTGGTTATGTCTGTCGCCGCAGGCGCAGGGAATCTGCAGGACGCGGCAAAATTCGCTTCAGAAGAGCTGAATGACCAGTCCGTATCGATGGCCATTTCCACCGCAGCGGCGTCCGGGGGTGTGCTTATTCCGCAGAACCTCCACAGTGAGGTGATCGAGCTACTGAGCGACCGAACCATCGTCCGCAAGCTGGGTGCCCGTCCCGTTCCGCTGCCTAACGGTAATATGACGCTACCACGCGTGGCCGGTGGAGCAACGGCAAGCTACACAGGAGAAAACAAAGACGCCAAGACATCAGAAACACGCTTTGATGATGTAAAACTGACGGCGAAAACTCTGATTGCGATGGTGCCTATTTCCAATGCACTGATTGGCCGCGCCGGATTCAACGTCGAGCAGTTGGTCCTGCAGGATATTCTGACCGCCATCTCAGTGCGTGAGGATAAAGCCTTTATGCGCGATGACGGTACCGGCGATACACCGATTGGTATGAAGGCGCGCGCGACTCAGTGGAACCGCCTGCTGCCGTGGGAAGCTGATGCAGCGATCAACCTGAATACGGTTGACGAGTACCTGGACAAGATCATTTTGATGGCGATGGACGGCAACAGCAACATGATCAGCAGCGGCTGGGGCATGTCGAACCGTACCTATATGAAGTTGTTTGGGCTGCGTGACGGCAACGGCAACAAAGTCTATCCGGAAATGGCTCAGGGATTACTTAAAGGATATCCGGTTCAGCGTACCAGCGCGATCCCTGCGAATCTGGGGACCGGGGGTAAGGAGACTGAGATTTACTTTGCTGACTTCAATGATGTGGTTATCGCTGAAGACGGCAATATGAAAGTCGACTTCTCGAAGGAAGCCTCTTATATCGATGCCGATGGCACCCTGGTATCTGCGTTTTCCCGTAACCAGTCGCTAATCCGCGTTGTTACTGAGCATGATATTGGCTTCCGTCATCCGGAAGGCCTGGTGCTGGGTACCGGCGTCCTGTTCTAACCCATCCCTCAGTAAATAAGGCCCGCATATGCGGGCTTTTCCCTTTCAGGAGAATGTTATGGCTGCGAAAAATAAAGCAGTGGAGCCGGAAGAAACGGTCGCACAGGACAACCATGCGACCGTGGTCGCACAGGCAGAGCGTAAATCCGTTGTGTTCCTTGGGCCGCACCACCGTTATTCCCGTGGAGATATCGCGTGCTTTGAAGGAACGCGCGCCGAAGAACTGGTTAAGCGGCGTATCGCGGTATGGCCGGAGGATGCCGAACGTGCGCTGAAACCGAAGCCGGGAGACAGCGATTTTGATACTGACATTGGATGATGTGAAAACCCAGCTACGCCTGGAACTGGACTTCACGGAGCATGATGCCATGCTCACGCAAATGGTGAACGCCGCGCAGCGGAGCATCGAGCGTGATTACTACTGCAAGCTGGTCACCAGTGATGAAGAGCTGCAGGCGCTCCCGGAGACCGTCCGCGGATTTATCGCGGATGAAGATATCCGGCTGGCTATTCAGTTTCTGGTCAGCGATGCGTATCTGAATGGCCATACCGGACAGTGGCTGGAAACCGCTGCGGTGAGGCATCTTCTTTTCCCCCTGCAGGAGCATACGCTATGAGCCTGAAACCGGGTGATATGAACTGTCGCATTGCAATTAGCTACGTTCAGTCCGGTCGTGGGCCGCTGGGCGAACCGCTCCCGGAAAAGCAGGTTGAATCGGGAAAAGCGTGGGCAAAACGGGAGCTGGTATCGGGGCGAAAAGTCCGCACGCTGGATCAGCAGCAGGTGGTGGAAACCTGCCTGTTTACGGTCTATCCGGGCGTGCTGGTTGATATTGACTGGAAAATCACGACGAAAAATCTGGTTTATACCGTCCGGAATATCGACCGCAAAACAGACCGGATCATTATCACGGGGGAGGCTGACGGGCGGCATGATAGAGCTGGCGATTAAGGGTACGCTGGAGCGCATCACCGGCATGAATGCGTATCCGCTTTTACTGCCGGACACGGTCCAGGAAGGAGCGACCTTTCAGCGTATCTCTGACCCGGAGATGGTCTCGGGAATGCTGCGAACGGGGATCGTCTCTGCCCGTATCCAGGTGAACCTGTACCTTCTCGATAATTACACCTCACTGCTGCAGCTGGATAAAAAAATCTGGGCGGAACTGAAGTCAGTCGTTCATGGCCAGCTGGAGGGCATCCCGGTTCAGTATGTGGAGCGAGGCGGTATCCATCAGGATAAAAACCAGCTGACGAATCGTCGCATTCAGTATCGCCTGACCCGCGATTTCATCATTCACTACGTGGAGGACTCCTCGTGATCCGAATGGAAGTTAAAGGGCTGGATGAGCTGGAGCGGCAGTTAATGGCCCTGGGCGAAAAAGTGGCGACGAAGGTATTGCGGGATGCCGGGCGCGAAGCGCTAAAGGTCGTCGAGGAAGATATGAAGCAGCATGCCGGCTTTGACGAAACGTCTGCCGGGCCGCACATGCGGGACTCAATCAAAATCCGCTCTTCCACCCGCAAGGGTAAAGGGAACGCGGTTGTAACGCTCCGTGTTGGCCCCAGCAAGCAACACCATATGAAGGCGCTGGCGCAGGAGCTTGGCACGGTTAAACAGGTTGCAGACCCCTTTATCCGACCCGCCCTGGATTACAACCTCCAGACCGTTTTGCGCGTGTTAACCGTGGAAATCCGAAACGGCATTGAAAACAGGTAGCATCCGCTGCCGTATAAAAAGAGAGAGAAACATGGCTGATAAAACTTCGCCTGAATATGCGATGTTGCCGGCGGGCACCATTGTGAAATACGGGGAGCCTGGCGCTGCCACGTCAGCGCTGAAACCGCTGATTAACTGTAAAGCGCTGGGTGCAATGGGGCAGACGGGGGGCTTTGTCGACTGCACCACGTTACTGGATAAGCAGAAACAGTCCATCAGCGATCTGCCTGACGGGCCTGAAAAGTCGCTGGGCTTCATTGATGATCCGGGCAATACCGATTTTGCCGCGCTGCTGAATGCAGCAGAGGCCCGCAAGACCATCCAGTTATACGTCGAATTACCCAACAAGCGAACAGCGACGATGCTCCTGGCGCTGTCCGGCTGGCAGATGAATGAAATCGCCGCTCCGGCGAATGAGGTCATCCAGATCACTGTTCAGGGTAAGCAGAACAAGATCACCTGGGGAACCGTCGCTGTCTCCGGCGGCGCCTGATTAACTTAACCTGTAAACAGCCACCTTCGGGTGGCTTTTTATTTTTAAGGACTACCTGTGAAAGATAAAGATTACCTGTCCACGCTGAAATCCGCGTTGCTTAAATCGGAGCCAACCGTCATTAAAACCGAGTTGTTTGGCGCCACCGTATTCATCCGCCGCCTGACCGGGGATTACCTCATCAGCTACGAAGAGAAAATGGCTGAAACCGCAAAAGCTGGCGCAGCGCGCGAGGCATCGGCGCAAGTCATCCAGACCGTCATCGATGCACTGGTTCAGCCGGATGGAACGGCCATTCCGGATGAGTTTAAACCCACGGCAGCCGAGCTGCTGAAGGCCCATGAAAACCCCGAACTGCTGGCCGCAGTGGAAAAAGTGAAGCAACACGCAATCGGCAAGCTGGAGGAAGCGGAAAAAAACTGAGTGACTCGCCCTGGCTGGAGCTGATTTTCTGGCTGGCCGACCGCTGGGGCGAGCCTGACCCATCCAAAATTGCCGCGTTGCCGGCAAACACTCTGTACCACTGGCGAGCCTACTTCCTGAAACAGGGCACTTTCCGCCGTCCTGGCGATGAAAACGCGCCACCAACCGAAACCACACCTGCGCCATCCCGGGTCGATGATGAATGCGCGGCAGTCATGAGGGCATTAATGTAATGGCAGACGTCGCATCTTTAGCGGTCGGGCTGCACCTGAACGCAGCCAGTTTTAAATCCCAGCTGCTGGGAGCGTATGGCGATGCGGAGAACCAGTCACGACGGTTTAACCGTAATGCCCAGGCGGACGCGAAAAAGACGGAAGACGCCTATAAGAAGGTCGGTCTGTCGATATCCGGGATGGCCAGCCGGCTGGCGGGGCTGGCAGGAGCCGGCCTTTCCATCGGTACGATCGTCACCACGTCCAGACAATATGGACAGGCGTTATCAGATCTGCAGGCCATCACCGGTGCGACTGCAGCTGAAATGAAAGCGCTGGATCTGGCTGCGCAGGAAATGGGGCGCACGACAGAGTACAGCGCCAGCCAGGCCGCCGAAGCGTTAAAGCTGATGGCGTCGGCTAAACCGGAGCTTTTAAAAACGTCCGATGGACTGCAGAAGGCTACGAACAGCGCGCTTATCCTGGCGCAGGCCGCCGGCACAACGCTGCCCGATGCGACCAGAACGCTGGCGCTCTCCTTAAACCAGTACGGGGCGAGCGCACAGGAGGCGGATCGTTATATCAACGTGCTGGCCGCCGGCGCGAAGTACGGGTCGTCGGAGATTGTGGATACAGCGGCCGCCATTAAAAATGGTGGCGTTGCAGCCGCACAGGCCGGCGTTGGTTTTGAGCAGCTGAATGCCGCGATTCAGGTGCTGGCAGAGCGTGAAATTAAAGGCGGTGAAGCCGGCACGGCGCTGCGTAACGTCATCCTGAACCTGGAAAAGGGCACAGACAAGAGCCTCAAGCCATCCGTGGTTGGTCTCAGCCAGGCGCTGACCACTCTTTCCGGGAAAAA
>OGHW01000985.1_pt1 | contig 26418 bp, 25 predicted proteins | sample 1571641 | NCBI WGS metagenome assembly OGHW01 (sample SAMEA2582066, study PRJEB24529) | metagenome | biome: Human gut stool | place: China | collected 2011 | reverse complement strand
TTATTTGAAGTGAGGCTATCATCCATGCCGGGCTTGCCCATCTGCCAGTAGTAAAACCTATGGGGGAGCCTAATTTCCGATGTATATAAACCATGAGAATTAAAGAGAAGATATTTTCACTTATTATCCTTATTTGCAGTTGTTTGCATTTTCTATCACGATTCTCTTCAATTCCGAAAAAATCTCATTTCAGACGGATTTTTGTTACCCGTTTTTGTTTCTTTTCCAACTAAAGAGACTATATTTGCAGTGTGATTTCAAGATGCGAACGCACTTATGACAGACAGGAGTAACAAAGATAGCAAAAAATCGCCAGTCAGGATAAGGCTTAAGGCGATGAAAGACGGCCACAGATCCATATATCTGGACTGCTACCGTAACGGCCATCGCAGCTATGAATACCTCAAACTGTATCTTGTGCCAGAGACCGACGACAAATCATTGCGCCGGAATGAAGCCGCGATGCGGAAAGCCGAGACCGCCTGCAGGAAGAAATTGCGTGAATTGGAAAAGTTACCGGCCGAGAACAGACGGCTTATGGAGACGCAAGGCTGTATCTCTAATAAAGACATATCTATACTGGAGTGGCTTTCCCGTTTTAAGGAGATACAGCGTAGCCGTGGTGTACATGATATCCATGCTATAGACCGGTTGTGCGCCATCTTGTCCGAAATGAACTGCGGTGACACAAAGGTAAATGAAATCGGCAAGGACTTTTGCATTGCCTTTGTGGAATATCTGAAGACCGGATATAAGACAGCCAAAGGAGAAAACCTTAAGCCAAAGACTGCATTTAACCGCCAGTGCACATTCGTGACAGCTCTTAATGTTGCCGTGCGGGAAGGAATCATCCCCACCAATCCCATGAACCTACTCTCACATCACGAAAGGGCTAAAGCGAGCAAAGGGAAAAGAGACTATCTGACCATAGACGAAGTGAAGCGACTGATTGCGACACCTTGTAAAAACAATACGGTCAAGAACGCATATCTCTTTGCCTGCAACTGTGGTTTGCGGCTCGGCGATGTCCGTAAATTGAAATGGGGTGACATAACGCAGGACAACGGCAGATGGATACTTTCCGTCATCATGAACAAGAGCGAAAAGCCAATACATATACCGCTCGGCGTGCAGGCAAGAAGATGGATACCCGGATGTGAAGACAGCGGGAAACACGATACTGGCAGCCTTGTCTTCGAGCGTCTGCCCGGAGACTCCCACATCAATGACATCCTGAAAATATGGGCTGCCGATGCCGGAATAACCAAATCGGTGGCCTATCACACAAGCCGACACACCTTCGCCACGATGCTGCTCACGCTCGGTGCAGACCTTTATACCGTTTCCAAACTTTTGGGCCATTCCCAGATAAAGAACACGCAGATTTATGCTGAAATCATCAACCGAAGGAAAGACGAGGCAGTCAATCTCATAGACAAAGTGTTTGATTAAGAACAAATCTTTTATAAATGACATCACTATGGCAAAAGCAATAAAGACACCCAAACAGCCCAAGGAACCTGTCAGAGTCCGTTATAAGACACTCAGTGACGGGAGCCAGTCCGTCTATCTCGACATCTACCGTGACGGAAAAAGGCAGTATGAGTTCCTGAAACTGTATCTCATCCCGGAGACGAATGCGGCAGCCAAGGCGCAGAATAAGGCCACGCTTGCTGCGGTTAACACCATAAAGTCGCAGCGCATCATCGAGCTGACCAATGGAGTGGCAGGGCTGAAGAACACCTCCCTGCGGTCGAAGATGCTGCTTCTCGACTGGATGCAGGCATACAAGGAGAGTCAGGAGAAAAAAGGAGTGCGAGGAAGTGGCAAACTGATATCCAACACGATGAATGTGCTGCGTGCCTTCAATGCAAAGGCGACCATGCGGGACATAAACCGCGACTTCTGCCTTGCCTTTATAAACTTCCTGCGTAATATCTATGTAAGCCCGAGCGGTAAGAAGCTGTCGCAGTTCACATGCGTTTCCTACTTCGGATGCTTCCGGGGAGCGTTGAATGCGGCAGTTCGAGAGGAAATCATTGCCGAAAATCCAGTAAACCGGCTCAATACGGACGAGAAAATCAAGATGCCGGAGAGCAAGCGGGAGTTCCTAACCATAGACGAGGTCAAGATTCTCATAGACACTCCTTGCAGACGGGAGGATGTCAAAGGAGCGTTTCTGTTCTCCTGCTACTGCGGCTTGCGAATCAGCGATGTACTGGTCCTGAAATGGAAAAATGTGGATAGTTCCGCTGAGCAGTGGCGCATCAATATCATCATGCAGAAGACCAGACAGCCTCTTTATCTTCCCCTTTCCATGAATGCAAGGAAATGGATGCCGGAACGGAACGGAGCCGGAGATGAAGACCTTGTATTTCCCACATTGCCATGTGAGGACACCTGTAATATGCAGCTCAAACCGTGGGTTAAGGCGGCGGGCATAACCAAGCATGTAACCTATCATGTCAGCCGCCACACCTTTGCCACAATGTTGCTGACACTCGGTGCTGACCTTTATACTGTATGCAAGCTACTCGGCCATTCGGATGTGAAGACCACCCAGATATACGCCAAAATCATCAACAAGAAAAAGGAAGATGCCATCAGCCTTATCGATATGGAGTTTGCCAATACCTGAACGAATATAATAATATAGAGTATGAGAAGATTGCCAGATGATTTCAATGTGAACATCCTGCTGCCGGGAGCAGTGTGGCTACTCATATCTGTCCTTGCCGGACGGGTAGCGGTCGCACGACTTGAGACGGATGCTATTACCGTCGTCATGTTCATGGTAATCTCGCTCGTTATCTTCATTGTTCCGATGGCTGTCTATATGGAGTATCGCAAGAAAATCGAGCAATTGTCGGAGCGCAAATATAAAAAGGCTTCTTCACCGTCCGGTAGCGGTTCCTCTGGCAAGTCTCAATCGACCACAGAACCAAAGACTGCATATCGGTTTTTCTTTCCACCGGATTTCCCGGATGCCCTAAAAGGTGACAGGACTATGATTTTTATGGAAGCCTTGCGTCATGAAGGCTTTCTTGATGCGGAATATCGGCCGCATGATGGATGTAATGCCACACAGATGGCTTTCATCGCGGACAGCATAGCAGCAATCTGCAACATCAGCCGCCAGTGGAAAATTTTTGGCGACTATTGGCATCTGAACAATATGCGCCAGTTGTTGGATGTGAAGAACCGCAGGGGTTCCAAAGCCGACAAAGAGGATGTTATAATCTCCATTTTTAAGAAAGTGGCGGAAGCCGACGATAATATCCGCAATACCGATGCATATCGCAGTTGGGAGAGAAACATCAAAATTTAACCGCCTTATTTTTTCTGGCAACCCATCTCGCTTAACATCTGTTTTTTCTATTCCCTGTTTTCGTCTGTTTGCTGTTGTTTTACAGCCGTGCTTTTAGTTGTTTTCGACTTAGCTTTCCATCTGTTTTACAGAAGATTAATAGCCTTTGTCGTGTGATTTCCGATGGCTTACTTTGCACCGTCTTCCTTATCGGAACGACGGCTTTCACAGCCTAAGAAATCACATCAAAAACGACAGAAATATGGAACAGACGAACCAACTGATCTCGACGGCCGAGGCCGCGAAATTTCTCGGAATCAAAGTGAGTTATCTTCACAAGCTGATGATGCGACGCGTCATCCCTTACTACAAACCCAACGGCAAACTGTGCTTCTTTGACAAAGCCGAACTGGAGGCATGGATGAAGAATGTACGCGTGGCATCGCAGGCGGAACTCGACCAACAGGCACAGAAGTACATCATCAACCGTTCGAAGCGGTAAGTCATGGCGGGCATATACGACTACATTAACCAGTTTTGGGCAGAAGCAGAGCGCAGCCCTTTCAACCCTACGGAGGTAGCACTTTATCATTACCTTCTTTATGAGGCAAACCGCCTACGCTGGAACATGCCGTTTGCCTGCCATACAGCCATCCTTTGCGTGCGGCTCTCGACTACCAAACAGAATATCAGCAAGGCACGGCAGCATCTCAAAGAGCGTGGGCTGATAGATTGTCAGGTTGGTACAGGAATCCACACCCCTGCGCTATATTCCTTGACCATACAGTCGTCCCGGCAGTTGCCGCATCAGATTACCCGACAGTTGACCCATGAGTTGACCGTACAGTTGCCCCATTCTAATATAAAAGATAAAGACGAAGATATTATCAACTCCCAACACGCGCGGGAAGATGGACATAAATCACTGGATGAGCTTGAGTCACTCCTGCTTGCCGATACGGTTTGGCAGGACAAGATTATCGAAGTGCTGGCGAAAAGAGAAAACTGGATTATTGACAGAGACAGGCTACACGGGAATATCCGTGACTTCTTTGACGAGCAAAGAATCGGCGGAAACGCGCAGCGGGACGAGAGCGATTGCCGAAGCCATTTTTACCATTGGATTATCAAACATCTGAATACAACCCGATATGGAACAAAAAGGAAATTCCCAACTTATAGAGACTCTGATGTCACGGCTGTGTCAGCCGAGGACTACGAAGGAGCGTTTTAGACTGCCTTTCGATGAAGAGACGGCTGCGAAACTGCTTAAATGTGCCATCGCGGGCGAAGTGAGCCGTTTCGGAGGCACATTTCTTTATCCTGACGCGGTAGACTCACAAGTCAGAAGCCTTGCTGCGAGCCTTACCTCCGGCAGACGGTGCGGGGTGATGCTGTGCGGCTTATGCGGCAACGGCAAGACCACCGTAATGAGGGCGTTCCAGAACCTGCTCAATGTAATCAGGATACCGGACAACTACCACAGGACTGTGTATGGTATGCCGATCGTGAATGCCGTTCATGTTGCCCATCTGTGTCGGAACAGCTATACCGAGTTCCTGCGGCTGTGTGATATGGAGATGCTCGGCATCGATGACATGGGCATAGAGCCTGTGGAGGTGCAGGAGTTCGGCAACATGCACAGGCCGCTGACTGACCTGCTTGCAAGAAGATACGAGAACCGTGGCTTCTCGTTCATAACCACCAACCTCGTACCGCAGCAGATACGCAAATTGTACGGCGACAGGATTGCTGACAGGCTGAACGAGATGGTGGACAAGATTGTATTCGACAACCCTTCATTCAGAAAATAAATGGGTATAAACAGAATTACAGTGGCTTTTATTACAGGTGCATATATGACAATAGCTCCATATCGGGGATACGCCACCGGATTATTTTTTAGGGCTGGCAAGTTAATGTTTTCGTCCACGAAAACTACGCCACCGACGGCGACTCTGCCACGCAGAAAACGGCGAAGCCATGATTCAGCCCTAAAAAACAAGCCCCATTTACAACGGAATAACAACAAGCGAATGACAGAGCAAGACAACAGGCATAAAGGAGGCCGCCCCAAGGCCATAAAGGGCAAGGCGCGGACAAAGACCATATCCACACGGCTCACGCTGGCCGAGTGGAAGACGGTCATGAAGCGGATAGCCGATGCGGGCAAGAAGCCGTCGCACTTCCTGCGCGAGCTTTTATTGCAGGGCAAGGTCGTGGCGGCACGGACACAGGAGGACAGGCAGCAGATAAGGATGCTGGAGGGAGGATGCAACAACCTGAACCAGTTGGCGAAGCTGGCGCACCAACAGGGCTTTCCGAGAACCAAAGGAAAAATCACCGCCCTGCTGGACGAGTTCAACAAAATCATCGCGGGGATATGATGGGCGACATGAAGAAACGGGCGAGCTTCGCAAGGCTGGTGAACTACGTGAACAACCCGAAGAAAGCGCGGCTCATCGACAGCAAGGACGTGAGGCTTGACAATAATGCAAGCATCGCAAGGAGTATGCAGGGACAGGCGGACGACAAGCCGGGGCGGAAACTGAAAAATCCGGTGTACCACATTTCTTTGGACTTCGCCCACGAGGACGCTCCCAAGCTGACGGACGACCTGATGGCCGAAATCGCCCGTGAGTACATGAGGCGCATGGGCATTGTGAACACCCAATATGTTACATGCCGCCACACTGACAGGGAACACCCGCACCTGCACATCGTGGCCAACAGGGTGGACAACGACGGGAACACCATCAGCGACCGGAACGATGCCATACGCAACGTGGCGGTGTGCAAAGCTCTCACAAGGGAATACGGCCTGCACTTTTCCAAAGGCAAGGAGAAAGTGAAGCGTGACCGGCTGCGCGGCAAGGACAAGGTGAAGTACCAGATTTATGACGCGGTCAAAGCCGCCCTGCCCCGTTGTAACAGTTGGTCGGAACTGTGCGACAGGCTGGCCAAACAGAGCATCGGAGTAAACTTCAGGTATGACAGGCGGAACGGCAATATCGTCGGCGTATCTTTCACCAAAGACGGCATTTCATTCAGCGGCTCACGGATAGACCGTAGCATGGGCTTTTTTAAGCTGGACAAACAGTTTGAAGGCCGCATCGTCGAGGGCATGGAATGGCAACCCCGTGTACAGGGCAACGGTTTTGACAGACGCACATCGCCAGTCATGCCGAGCATAGCAGCGGATAGCCATACGGCAAACACTTTTATAGGGCAGCCGTCACCAGACGGAGCGGCAGCGGACGGCAATAGCGGAGAAACTGTTGAATCTGGCTCAAATATCATCCAAGTGGGTATCGGCGCACTCATCGAGTTGTGCGTGCAGCCACACCAAGCCAAGGTTTCGTCAGGCGGAGGCGGTGGAGGAAATGAAAGCGGCTGGGGCGAGAACGACAAGGAAAAGAACAAACATAAACCAAGAAAGATGAGAAGATGAAAGATAATTTGCAGAACATAGCCGACCTTATCGGGGCATTGGCGGAGGACATCGAGGAAATCAAGAAGAAGCTGGGCGCAAAGGACGCTTCGGACAGTGACGAGGCATTGGAAAGGCTTGCGGCGAATTTGGAACCCGTCATGCGTTTCTTCGGCGGCAGCACGCCGGAGAACATCAGAGGGATTTTCGGGAGCAAGGAAGCCATAGAGGCATACAAAAGGTCATTGGGCGACGAAATGATTGTGAGCTTGCAGGCATATACCGATGCCAACGACAAGGATATGCGCAAGCGCGGAATCCCCACTACCAAGGATTTGCTCTACAAGATACTGGAAGTACTTACGGAACACGTGGAAAAAGACAAGCGGATTTCACAAAAGGCACAGCAAAGGCAAGGCTTCGCACGGAAACTTTGGCAGGCAATCCGCTTTGACAAAGTAACAAGCGGAATCAGGCGGCTATGGGACAAAGTGCCCGATGGCTGGCACAAGAACCCTTACGCATGGGCGGGTATAGGCTGTACGCTCGTGTTCTTTGCCTTGTCCATCGTCAATTGGGTGCAGTGGCATGAATACCGGGAGGAAAACAGGCAGTTGAGAACGGTTGCAGAGAAGCATCGGGTGGCTACGGTCATGGTCAATGAAATGTATCCGGAACTGGCCTTGACCGTCGGGGCATACGAGAAACTGGCGGAAACGGTCGGCGTGGATTCCACTCTAACCGTGTTCCACAGGCAACTTGAAAAAGTGAGGCATAAATAATAAATCCTCAGTAATCCTCATAGCCTTTACGGAGTTCGGGAATTATAATTTCGTTATCGGGCAGTTCACGAATAAACGTGTCCCATTTCTCCATAGGTAAATCCTTTATGGAAACAGAAACGGTAAAGGAAGCGACACCCACCGATGCTGCCGCTTCCTTCAGTCTTTTCGCCAATAGTTTCTTTTCTACTGGCGTATATCCCGGCAAGGTGATAACGGTGATATGCATGACTTACAAGATATTTCAATTACCACCCTGCCAAATTAATCTTGTGCGTAGGCGTGGGAAACGCCCGGTCGATGTCACACAAATCTTCTTCTGTCAGAGAAACATCAAGGCTTCGGGCATTTTCCTCTACATGGGAGATGCTGCTTGCCTTGGGTATGGCGATGACATTCCGCGTGCGCATTACCCATGCCAGCATGATTTGCGTGGGAGTGGCATCGTGCCTGTGGGCTATCTCTATCAGCGTCTTGTGGTTGCGCAACCGTCCTTCACCCAGCGGCGTATAGGCCATGACAGGAATTTTCTGTTCCTCGCTCCACGGGATAAGGTCGTATTCGACGCCCCGGTCTTTCAAGTTATAAAGCACCTGATTGGCAGCACAGTCCTTGCCATGCGGCAAAGCAAGTATGCGTTCCATGTCCGCCACATCCAGATTGCTCATGCCCCATCGCCGGATTTTTCCCTCTTGCTGCAATTCCACCAAGGCACGGACAGTTTCGGAGAATGGGTAACGTCCTATCCAGTGCAGCAGATAAAGGTCAATGTAATCCGTGCCGAGCCGCCTCAGACTCCGTTCACAGGCACGTTTTGTCCCCTCATAACTGGCATTGCCCGGCAGCACCTTGCTGACGATAAACGCCTTGTCCCGGCAATCGCGCACAGCTTCACCCACAAGGTCTTCCGTGCCGTACATTTCGGCAGTGTCTATCAGTGTCAGACCTAAGTCGATGCCACGGCGCAGGGCTTGTATTTCCTCGCTGCGCCTGCGCCCCATTTGGTATGTGCCCTGTCCGAGCGGGCAGATTTGCTGCCCGTCCCGGAAAGTTATGTGTTTGTCCATATTACCCATTATTTCAGATTTTCATGATAGAACGCCTCTATCCGGTCGAACGGTATCTTGTCGAAGTTGTCATACAGGTCGGTGTGGTTGGCACCGGGTATAATCAGCAGTTCCTTGTTGTCGCCCGTCAGTTTCTTATAAATGTCCTCGCTGAAGTAGCGCGAATGAGCCTTCTCCCCATGGACGAGCAGCACAGCGTTGCGTATTTCGCCTGCGTATGACAGTATCGGCATGTTCAAGAACGAAAGAGCCGATGTCTTGTTCCAGCCGCCGTTGGAATTAAGCGAACGCTTATGATAGCCGCGCTCCGTCTTGTAGTAGGCGAAGTAGTCTTTCAAGAACTGTGGAGCGTCATCGGGCACTACATCGGGCAGTCCTCCGGCAAGCTCATACGAACCGTTGCGGTAATCCGCCGTGCGCTGGGCATTCAACTGGAGGCGCAAATCGTGACGTGCATCAGCGTTGTCAGCGGCATCGAAATAGCCGTTGGCATTGACACGGCTCATGTCGTACATGGTGGCGGCAACGGTGGCCTTGATGCGGGTGTCGATGGCTGCGGCATTGACTGCCATGCCTCCCCAGCCGCAGATGCCGAGGATGCCTATCTGTTCCGGGTTCACATCGTCACGGGTAGCAAGGTAGTCCACCGCTGCACAAAAGTCCTCGGTGTTGATGTCGGGCGATGCCACATAACGGGGCTGTCCGCCGCTCTCTCCGGTGAACGAGGGGTCGAAGGCGATGGTGAGGAAACCGCGCTTTGCAAGCTCTTGCGCGTACAGCCCGGAAGCCTGCTCCTTGACGGCTCCAAACGGGCCGCAGACGGCTATGGCGGGCAGTTTGCCCGTTGCTTCCTTGGGGATGTACAAGTCGGCGGCAAGCGTGATGCCGTAACGGTTGTGGAACGTGATTTTGCTGTGGTTTACTTCGTCACTTTGTGGGAACACTTTGTCCCATTCTTGTATAAGATTCAGTTTTTCTTCCATAATGCTATTTATTTTAAGTTGATTTTCCTGTGCCATGAGGCTGCCCGCACCGTAGAGGCAGGCGAGCAAAGCCATGCAGATTGATTTCATTGCTGTTGTTTTCATATTTCTCCCTTCTTTTTGCTGATTGATGTAAAACCTTGTACTTCCAATGCCTCGGCTACTCCCCGGTAATGGAACGAATGCAGGTAGAAATCCGCAGCCATGTCTGACCAGTTGCCTACGCGGTTGTTCCACGGACGCTTCAGCAGATATTCGGCATAGGTCTTGTCATACGCATCCAATTTGTCTTTGAGGTCTGGATTGTACTTTTCCTCAAAGTAAACAGCCTCTTTCGGCAGGCGGGGTTTCAGTCCGGGGTCGTTTGCCGGATAGCCGATGCATAAGCCCAACATCGGGAACACATACTTCGGCAGTTGCAGTTCGCGGATGACTTCCTGTGCGTTCTTGCGGACGTCACCGATAGGCACAGTACCCAATCCAAACGATTCGGCAGCTACGGTAGCCGCTTCAAGCGCGATGCCCGTTTCATGCGCCCCGACAATCACCGTATCGATGTCCTGCATCACTTCGTCGAGCGTCTGCCCCTTTCCCTTGCAGGCGATGTCCACGCGGTTGTAGTCGGCGCAGAATATCAGGAACACGGGAGCTTCCGCAATGTGTGGCTGGTCGCCGCACAGGTGCGAAAATAGCTTTCTTCGCCGTGCATCCTTTATGGCAATGACGGAAACGAGTTGCAGATTCACCCAGTTGGGAGCGGCCTGTACCGCCCGTATGATATTGTCCAAATCCTCGTCACTGACCGCCTTGTCCGTATAGGAACGGATGCTGCGGTGCGACATCATACAGTCTATTACTTGATTCGTCATAATCGGGAACTTTTATTGTTCGATGTTATCGTTCGAGATGCCGACCGTCTGGCCGCCGTCCACTACCAGGGCATGGCCAACCATGAAACCCGCGCCTTCCGAGCAGAGCCAAAGCACGGCGGACACCACTTCTTCCACTTTGCCCAACCTGCCGATAGGTTCCTGTGCAATCATCGCCTTGTAGCCTTCAGGCGTACCGCCGGAAAAACGGCGTATCATTTCCGTATCTATCACGCCCGGACAGACGGCATTGATACGGATGCCTTGTGCGGCATAATCCAAAGCTGCCGACTTGGTAAGCCCGACCACGCCGTACTTGGCGGACGCCGCCACGGAAACCTGCCACGCCCGAAGTGGATGAGGTATTGACAATGACACCGCCGCCGTTTTCCAGCATCAGGGGAATTTCGTATTTCATCGACTTGAATACGCCCACAAGGTCGATGCTGTTCAGTTTCTCAAACTCTGCCTCTTCGATTTCATGCAGGGGCTGAATCTTATACTCTATGCCTGCATTGTTGAAAGCGATGTCGAGCTTTCCGAATGTTTCAACCGTCTTGGCAAGGGCATGCTTGATGTCCTCCGACTTGGTTACGTCCACGGTCACTGCCAATGCCTTGCCCCCGGCTTCTTCAATCAGCCGTGCGGTTTCCTGATTGGCTTGCTCCGAGAGGTCTGTTACTACTACATTTGCTCCTTCTTTGGCAAAAGCGATTGCCACACCGCGGCCAAGACCGCCGCCTGCACCCGTAATGAATGTAACTTTTCCTTCAAATCTTTTTCCGTTCATATTCGATGTCTTTTTTATTGATTATTCTGATTTTGATGTTTAAGGTATCAGGACGATTGTTCCGTTCCGTTTATTGGATTCCAGCAGTTCATGGGCTTTGGGAGCTTCCTCCAAAGGCAGCTGGAGCGGCGCGTCGATTTTAATCGTCCCGTCCAGTATCGCAGAGAAATAGTCCTTTGCCATTGACTGCAACTTGCCGTAATCGTCCACATGGTGTTTCAAGTCGCCGAATGTGGCGTACAACGAGCCGTGAACGGCCAAATCCCACAAGTCGAGCTTCACAGACCCCGTGACCATACCATAATTGACATAATATCCGAAGCGGCGCAAGGAGTTAAGCGAAGCGTCAGCCACCGCCTGTCCAAGCCCGTCGAACACGACATTTGCCTTTGCGCCTTTGGTGTATTCTTCCACCTTTGCGGCGACATCCTCTGTCAGCGTATTGATGACAAAGTCCGCTCCGAGCCTTTTGGCGATTGCCTTTTTCTCGTCCGAATCCACCGTGCCAATAACCGTGGCACCTTTGCTCTTTATCCATTGCGTAAGGAGTGAACCAACACCACCTGTACAGGCATGGACAACGGCAATCTCGCCTTGACGCACGGGATAGGTATAGTGCATCAGGAAGTGGGCGGTCAGTCCGCGCAGTGTATTGCTTGCCGCAATCTCGAAACTCAACCCATCGGGCAGATGCAAAGTCAGATTCTCCTTCACAATGTGGCACTCGCCATACGCTCCGAACGATTGGGTATAGACCACTCTGTCGCCGGGTTTGAAATGCGTTACATTCTCACCGACTTCGAGGATTATGCCTGCACCCTCCTTGCCCGGCGTAAACGGCTCGATGTTCTTGTTGTCGCTGCGCAGATAGGTTTCGTTCCCTCTCCGCGTGTAAACGTCAGTGTAGTTCACACCGATGGCATAATTGCGTACCTTTACCTCATCGAGGCCGGGATGCCCCATTTCCACATCTTCTATTTTCATGACGCTTGGTGCGCCATATTCCCGTACAATGATTCTTCTCATATCCTTTATTGTTTAGATTATCAATACCAGTCATGTTTCTCGTTCCGGTCGAGCGCGTCAATGCGTTCCATTTCTTCCGGCGTCAGCTCGAAGTCGAACACGGAGATGTTCTCTTTCTGATGGTCGGGATTGCTCGAACCGGGGATGACTGCCACGCCGTGCTGCAAGTCCCAGCGCAGGATGATTTGTGCAGGGGATTTGCCGTGCGCCTCGGCAATCTCTTTGATGGTTTCGTTGCCGAACATCGCCTTTGTATAGCCTCTGCCGCCGAAGGGATACCACCCCTCGATGACAATACCGTTGCGGTGCATGAATTCACGCACCTCTTTCTCCTGATAATAGGGATGTATCTCGTTCTGCGTCATGACGGGCTTGATGCTTACTTTCGGCAGAAACTCGGTCATCTCCTTTATATAATAGTTGGACACACCGAGCGAGCGAATCTTGCCGGCAGCCACGGCACGCTCCATCGCTTTGTAGGCTTCCACATCGTTACGGCCCGGATGGTGCAGCAGCATCAAGTCCACATAGCCGATGTTGAGCCTTGCAAGAGAGGATTCGATGGCCTCCTCCGCATGACCGAACTCGTTGGGATAAAGCTTGGTGCAAATGAAGAACTCCTCACGGGGCACTCCAGAGCGGCGTATCGCTTCACCCACTTCCTCCTCGTTGCCGTAGAAAGTGGCGGTGTCGAACTTGCGGTAGCCCAACTTGATGGCAGAGAGTATGGCGTTGATGCACTCGTCCCCGTGCAAGCTGTACGTTCCCAAGCCGAGTACGGGCATGGTGTAGCCGCTGCTGAGCGTGATGACGGGCGGTTTGCCGTTCTCGCCTTTGGTCAGGTCGAACAGGCCTTCGCCGCTTTCCTCCGTTCCGTTTTCGTTCTCGCCGTTGTCATTGGCAGTTTCATTTTCCGTCATCGGCTGATGCACCCCGTCCGTGCCGCAGGCGTTCGCTGAAAAAGCCATGCAGCACAGCATCGTGAAAAATAACAGTTTTCGTTTCATAATATTCTATCGTTTAATTTCTTATCACGATGCAAAGATACGCTGAAATAACTGTCATGTGGTTGTTGTGAGGCTCAAATAGCATTGGTGAAAAGGTCAATTTCATATAGCGATAATGGCAAAAAAGCCCTGACAATCTGGAATCATCAGAGCTTTTTACTTTCGTCAAACTTTTTACCGGTAAGCTCTCCCAAAGATACCCACACAATCCTCATGCGACATTTCGCAAGGGTTGGCAGCAAAGAGACCTCCCATTGTTTCGCGGGCATTGCGTGCCAGTGTGTCACACTCTTCCTTACGGATGCCATAGTCGCTCATCTTCAGGTTATCTACACCGCAGGCTTTCTGCAAGTTGGCAAGTGCGGTCAGGAAATCTTCGGGCTTGCTGGCATCTTTCATGCCCATTGCACGTGCCATTTTGATGAACTGTCCGTCGCAGGCATGGCGTTCCACGAAGAAGCGGTAGAACTCATTGGAAATCATAATCAGTCCTGCGCCGTGCGGCAAGTCATGGTGGTAGGCACTCATGGCGTGTTCCATCGAGTGCTCGGCGGTGGTGCTGGTGAGTTGCATCGTCAGTCCGGCAATGGTGCTGCCGTAGGCTACCCCTTCACGGGCTTCCATGTCATTGCCGTCCTTCACCGCACGGGGCAGATAGTGAGCTATATGCTCGATGGCTGACAACGCTATCGGCTCGCTCAACACATTTACAAAACGGCTAATCATTACTTCCGTGTTATGGAACAGGGCATCAAACCCCTGATAAGCGGTGTACTTGGCAGGAACGGTGCGCATCAGTTCCGGGTCCACAATGGCAAGCACTGGATTCAATTCCGGCGTGCCGAAACCTATCTTCTCGTTGGTTTCGTGGTTTGAGATGACACCCCAGCAGTTGATTTCCGAGCCTGTACCCGATGTGGTTGCGATGGTTACGATAGGCAGCCCCGGATGCTACAAAGGTTGCGCCTTGCCCGTACCACCGCATACATAATCCCACAAGTCACCGGGGTTGGTAGCCATAGCTGCCACAGCCACGGCAGCATCAAGCACTGCACCGCCACCCAATGCAAGGATGAAGTCGCATCCGTTTTCTTTGGCGCAGGCGGCAGCTTCCATCACTACCTCTTTTGAGGGATTTTCGTGGATATTATTGCAAATGGTGTAGGCGACACCTGCCTTTTCCAACTGTGCCATCACACGGTCGAGCGTGCCGTTTACCTTTACGGACTTGCCGCTTGAAATCAGCAACAATGCTTTCTTGCCCGGTAGCTTTTGGTTTCCGAGTTCATTCAACTTGCCGCGACCGAACAGCAGCTTGGTCGGCGTGAAAAGATTAAAATCCATGTTCATCGTTTTATCTCCTATATTGATTAGACATTTATACGTCCTTGATTACGGATGCAAAGGTAAAGCAAAAGCCCCACAGCGGGGTTGCTGTGAGGCTCAAATAGTATTGGTGAAAAGTTCAAATGAACATGTAAACTCATACGACCTTTCAGAGAACCGCAACCGACTTGCGTATGTTCTCCAAAATGGCAGAAAGCTTGTTGTCCCGCCGAGCAGTCTGCATATTATAGTCAGTCTGCAAACCGAGCCATATCGTTGCGGCAATCCCTGTCGCAGCCTCGATTTTCAATGCCGTGTCAGTGGTTATCGGACGTTTACCGTTAATTATCTCATTGAATGCCGTATAAGGCATACCGATTATCCCGGCAAATTTTCTTTGCGACATTCCACGTGCCTGTAATTCATCCTTGAGCATTTCTCCCGGATGTATAGCTACCGCACATACCAACTCGTTGGGGGCGTAGATTTTCTTTGCTGTTGCTTCCATATCACGCTTATTTATAGTGGTTACTGATGTCCAACAAACGGCATACAGTTATTATCTGTTCGCCGAGAACTTCCCTGACTGTAAATTCAAGGCGGTATTTGATATTGATGCGTACGGATGAAATACCTTTCTTGTCGCCTTGCAGCACTTCGTAGTTCAAGGAGTGTATGCGGTAAAGCTGTTCTACATTTTCAGCGCGTTTGAGAAACATCACGCATTTGTAATAGCCCCTGATTACTTCGGGCTGGTAGCGGTGCTTCTTGTCACTTGTGCGGCCTTGCTCGAACAGCTCACGCAAATAGTCTTTATCGAACTCTATATACATATATCCGTTTTATTGTGCTGCAAAGATAATGCTTTTCCGTGGAATATCCACAAAAATAGTGAATATATTATCCATAAATAACTATACAATGGCGGCAACCGCCGTCGGCGCAATGCCGTACTGCTTTTTGAAAGCTGCCGAGAAATGCGACTGGTTTCTGAATCCCACTTTGGTATAGACATCCACAACCTTGTTTCCTCCCTCTTTCATCAAGTTGTAGGCAACCTCCAGCCGCTTGCGTATGAGCCACTTTTCGGGTGTCAGGTCACTTATCTTCTTGAAATCGCGCTTGAATGTGGCAAGGCTTCTTCCCGTATAGTGCGCTAAATCCTCCATTGTGAACTCGTACATATAATTCTTGTTCAAAAAATCCATAATATCGATTTTCCACGGCTCGTTGAAATCAAACAGGGTAGGCACAAACCATTTGTCAATATGAAGCAAAGCAAGCAACCCTTCTTGCAGTTTCAGGTGCATGAAGTCATCCTGCGGCTTAACTTCCGGGTCGAAAAACGGTGTCAGCGAGGCGAAAAGGCTGGTTATTTCCGCTGTCTTGGGCAACTTGATGACCCCTGATTTGAGTTTGGGCGTATTTGCCGGAACTTTGTACTGTTCGAGTTTCGTGTACATCTCACGCAGGAAATTACGGGTAAAGTTTAGGAAAATGCCACAATAGCGTTCCCCATCTGCCGTCTTTTTATACATGGTGATATGGTGGTCACGCGGGATATATACACATTCTCCTTTCCCGACATGGATTTGCTCCTTGCCGTTGTCTAATATCATTTCGCCCGAATACACGTAGTTCATCGCATACTCTCGCGAGCGGTGTATGCAACCGCTGATGTCATCGTAAAAGAAACTGTAAAACACGTTCTCATAGTTGAATATGAGTTTCATCGGACCGAGATTTTCTTCTGTTTGCTTCTGTTTCATATCCGTACTTTCTTTTTCCTGCTGCAAAATTATAAAATTAAGTCCGTATTTCCATTGTTCTACAGCTCATTTTTTTGTATAAGAAATAGAGAAACGTACAGATACTAAAATGGTACTAAATTGCAAATTATGTTCTTATTGATAATTATAAAATATATAATATCAGGTAATTATAAAATTTTATATCTTGTCGCCCACCATCGAGAACATTCCACTCAAAGCCTACGAATACATTGTCAATGGCAAGTCCGTCATCGAATGGATAATGGAACGCTACGCTGTCACCATCGACAAAGCATCCCAAATCAAAAACGACCCTAACGACTGATCAAGAGAACACGAGCAACCCCGTTACATCCTCGATCTCCTGCTGTCTGTCGTTATCCTCTCATGTCAAACGATGAACATAGTAAAAGGGGTCAGTAGCTTTTTAGTGGGGATATGCATATAAGTTCGCAATGCGGAATAAGAAAAACTTCTTGTCAATAACTCCCCTAAGATTCTCTCTAAAGAGTTTGATTTTAGCATTGAATGACTCAGCGAGTGCATTTGAGGAACGGTTGTTGTAGAAGTTGAGTATTTCATCATAATGCTCATAGAAGGTGGCTGCAATCACATTAAAGCTTTGCCAATAGTCACTTTTTAGAAATGCCGTTGTGTTATAGCTGTCAGCGAAAATGTGATATATGTAGAAGAGTAACCGTTGATATATTGGCTGCTATCTACATATATCTTATTTTCGGCATTTAAAATTCCCGATTCTTAATCCGTTTAAATTGCTTCTAAAATACAGGGTTCAGAGCTTATTTGAAATATGTTTTTTTTGTATCCTGTTTTTATGGTTAGGATAAATTCGCTATGATCAATCATACTCTTCGTTATCAGACTTTCTTTGTGGCAGAACATCTGGAGCTATATTTCTTATCATACTAGGATTCATTTTGTTGTCCCCGGAAGCTAGTTTCGTGTACCCTAATAATATCAGTGTTTTTGTCTTTGCGATATTACTATCTGACATAGCTCCTTTCGCATACATGATGCGAAGAGATGACAGTGTGTCCCCAAAATAGAAAGACCTTTTATCTACCTTTTCCATGTATTTTCTCACCACACCATCCCAATGCTCGGGTTGCTCATAGACTACTAAGTTTATTAGTACGTGTTTGATGACTGGATTCGACTCGCTTTCTATTTTCTCATACAGTAGGCCTGCCAGTTTAGAGGAATAAATATTGTCTTTGTACCATGTGACAATATTATGAGGTATTGCCGACATAATATCAATCAACAATTGTCTTTTGTCGCCTGATTGGGTATCAAATGTATCATCCAAATGCAGTCTAAAGTCATCATAACCAGCTTTACCATCCATAGCCAATGCTGGAGCCATAAGATATACAACCCTAATCGTATTCAACCAAGCATCCGTGATAGCATCGAGTAGCTTTACTTTGTTCTCTGGAAGTATATAGTCGCTATTCCTTAGTACCTTGGATGCAATTCCAATCATTTCTTGTAAATAGTTCACAGAATAGTTTTCCCAAACCTTTCTCACATCTTGGTGAAAAGGCATAGATGGGTTATAATGTGTGTCATTCAATGCGTCCTTAATGTTGGTTGGAAGCTTTGATTGTTTTAGGTGAGTATCCAATTTTTCAATGGCTTTAGTGGCCTGCTCATCCGTTATATTCAGTCGCAACTGCTGTAAAGGGTTCATTTTGTCTGGTAGTCCGACTTTGTCATGAACCGTTGCTGTAACCTTCTTGATATCTTCAATTACTATCTCTGCAGCATCATTTTTAGTTCGGTCGCTGCCTGTATAAAATTCCAACACCTCTGGATAACGCGCATAGTTTTCTTTATCCAAAATAAAGTTTGCAAAATCTTGTGATTTTGTCATCCGCATTGCAGCAAAATAGTACACCCAAAAAGCGAACCTAAATCCATAGAGGTCATTGTCGTATTGGCAGATTATTTGGTTGTTTAATAAAATGGAAAAAAGGTAGTTTATATTAAGTGTTATCTTTTGTTGCTTACAGAAATCCGACACCAGATCATAAAAATGTTTACTTCTGAAGTAGTACTGTTCATTACGAATCATCTGCTCGCAATAATATCCGATGGCAAACTCACAATCTTTGACATCAGGGAGTGATTTATAACTGGGCACCTCCTCATTCTCAAAGATTATACGGAGAAGACGTTCTATCATGGCCGTTCGATTGACGGGATTCTCGTCGAATGAATTACTGAACACTTCCAATAGCGAAATGCAATTCAGAGGTGTTCTATGCATATTGAAGTTCTGTATGTCATCATTTAGTCTCTTCAAAACCACTTCCTCTTCACCAATTATATGCTTTTTGTTATATACTGCCACCATATTTCTTAGTTGGAACAACTGCATAGGAGCCATAAAAATAGGTGTAATAGAGAATTCTTGCAGTGATATGTTTTCATTATTTACAAACGATTTTTCTAGCATCGGGCACAATAATAGTAATGGAATGTCTTTGTACTCTTCCTGCATATACGACAATATTTGTTTTGCATCTTTATTGCTCAGATCCCAATTGTCAAATACGAACCATTTCACGTATTCTTTTGACACACCAAACGTATCTAACTGCCTTTTTATTTCTTTTTCGATTTTGTTTGCTTTTACAATGCGGCTATCAAGGAATAATCCGAATTCCTTTTTTTCCTTCCAGAGTCTTAGCAGAAAGTGCCAACCAAAAGAAGTCAGACCATATTGAGCAGGTGTGACAATTTTCAGACTTTTTCCTGCTTCCATGATGTCATCTTCAGTGTACAAGTCTTTCCTGTTAAATGTAAATGCCCTGTCAAATCTATCCATGCTAAAATAACGGTCAATCCATATCAAGGACTCATCACCATAAACGGCCATTGTATCACGGAATCGGTCTTCAAATTTCAAACGGATAGCGTCCTTTACAATCTGCTTGGTGCTTCCGATTTCAACAATGCCTTCTTCGCCATCCGTAAAATCGAGTCCTTTTTTGAAACTGTTTCTGGAACTGAACCATTCACGATATATTACTCTTGCTACATGATCATCTTCCAGTTCTATAATGCAATACCCCAATTTATCTGTCTTGTCCGTGTACAATTGCGGTGCCTGACACCATACATAGTTTTCTCCCTTTACTTTATTGCAAAGAATATTCTGTCGATGAGTGTGTCCTGTAAGTAAAAGGTCAAAATCCGTTCGTAATAGTTGAGTCAACTCATTGTCTGCCCATTCCGCAATGAAAGGTAGTGGGTGGTGCATCATCAGGATTTTTCTTTTTGAGTTCTTTTGCACCCAATCGTTTAGGTTGCGAGTGTCAACATTCAATCTTCGTTCATCATTTTTCAGTTGTGGATATTCACTCCACCCATATCCAGCAAATGAAGTAAGGGCACTGTTTAAACAGTAAAGACTCCATTCTTCATTGATTTCAACGGAGAAACCTATCAGGTTCTGCTTTGCATTGGGCAAGTATTGTTCTACAAAGCTTTTATAGTTAGCAAATTTTTCCAAAAATACGCTCCCCGTCTGCTCATTAATCATATTGTTAAATCGGTCTTCTGTGAAGTTTTGGTTTACAATCGGCCCATACGTCTCTTTATGGTCGATTATCCATTGGCGCTGACAATCATGGTTGCCAGGTACACATATTATTTTCTCTGCCAATATGCCGTATGAAATCAACTTATTAAGTATTTGGGCGTAGAAAGTATGATAATAGTTCATGTCATCAGCTGCTTGAACTAAATCTCCTCCTATCAGAACGTAAACATCATTATATTGCAGATTTGCGAGTTGATGCTTTACATCCTCACAAAACGCTTTCATCACTACACCTTCATTTTCAGGTTTTCCACCCGTAAAGTGAATGTCTGAAAAATATAAAAGAATTGTTTTCATTTCATTATGTTATAAGATGTTCAGATTGGAGATTTATATCGGCATGAAATTATGCTTGTAGTATAAGTTATTGTTTAATGCCTTCCTTCTGGCAGATTGATTATTTGATTTATGTCCGCATCCAAGACTTCCATCATCTTTAGAACCATTTCCAAACTTGGCTGTGATGAATTTGTGCACCATTTTGAAACAGTCGTAGGATTAACTCCCAATTGCTCACACAGCCATTTGTTTGTCTTCTTCTTTTCTGCCAACAATATCTTCAGCCGATTAATATCTCGCAACTTACCTACTTCCATATCTTTAATTTCTAACACAATGCAAAAATAATGATTTTATTTCATTTTCATTGCTAGTTAAGCGATTATTTGATAAAAAGTTGCATCTTTGTCCTTAGCTAATAATCACCTCCTTTCAAAGCGATGAAGAATGCGAAGTTGGCACGTTACAAAACCATTACTTATCACCAAAACTACATCTTGCAATTAGTTGATAAATACCGATTTGTATTCAGAACGAATAGTTGTTACCATTTCGTTACCAATAACTCTTGAAAATTCATTTATATTATTGATAACTAATGATATATAATTACTAATAGATAAAAGAGCCTAATACCCCTGCCGACTAACGTCGCAGGGAGGCATGTCCGAACAAGCAGCAAGCTGGGACATGATGGATTGTACAAAACAACACGGAAACAATATGGCAAATGCAAAACAGGTACTTGACGTACATGTATCCAAAGGGATAACAGTGGCTCAGAGTAATGAACATATGCGCAATTGGACAGAGAAAGGTTGGAAAAGGGCTACTGACCTTGGTAATTATGACACGACACGTGAACACCTGAATTTTGAAGTCGTATCAGGAGGTAAGATCCGTCCTATCGACAAAGGCCGGAGCATTCCTGAGCGAATGGCTGAACTGTTGCATAAACGAGGCATAAAGGATCCCAATGAAGGTTTGGAAGAACCGAGATTCCGTACAGTCGTAAATATCATTTTTGGGGGCTCTCGCACACGGATGCAGGAACTCGCATTTGGCAAGCAGGAAGTCGATTTTGAAAAAGGTGCGGACAATAGACACATAAAAAGGAAGAGTGAGATTGAACGTTGGGCAAAGGATGTCTATTCATTTGTCTGCGGCAGATATGGTGAACAGAATATTGCCGCATTCATTGTACATCTGGATGAGTTGAATCCACATGTGCATTGTACTTTGCTGCCAATCAAAGATGGGAAGTTTGCGTACAAGGAGATATTTGCCGGTAAGGACAAATATGAATTCAGCGGGCGCATGAAACAGCTTCATACGGACTTTTATGCAGAAGTCAATAGCAAATGGGGCATGTCCAGAGGCTCAAGTGTTTCCGAAACGGGAAAGAAGCATCGCAGTACAGAAGAATACCGTCGTATGCTGTCAGAGGAATGCTCTACAATAGAAGAGAATATCAGCCGCCATCAGCAAGTCCTTTCCTCTCTCCATTCGGACATCCGGATGGCAGAGCGCAGGGTCAAGGGCTTGACTTCAATGGTGGAAAACTTGAAAAAGGAGCAGGCCGAAAAAGAAGCCCAATTGTCGGCACTCAAAAATGATATGGAAGCCCGGAAAGGTGATGCACAGACTTTATCTGCCGAGAAAGAAAAGCTCGAAAATGAGCTGGCCGCTATCCAGAATAAATTGGCAGACAAACAGGAGAAGCTACAGACCGCTGACCGACAACTTTCCGAGCTCAAGGAAAATATGGATGCCATTCAGGAGCGGACAGAAGAACTGAAGGAAGAAGCATACAAATACTCGCGTGATGTACATTCCAAAGTGGACAGTCTGCTCAAGGATGCCATGTTGGAGAATATGGTCAATGAGTGGCGGGAAATGTCGGCACAGATGAAGCCTTCCGAACGGCAACAGTTCGATGACACGCTCCTGTGTTCCGTGGCGGAACGGGGGACGGAAGTCATGCGCTGTGCGACAATGCTGTTTCTTGGAATGGTCGATGATGCCACAACATTTGCCGAAACACATGGCGGCGGAGGTGGCGGAAATGACCTCAAGTGGGGACGTGATGAAGACGAGGACAACCGTGCCTGGGCTCTCCGGTGCATGAAGATGGCAAGTCGCATGATGCGTCCTTCCAGTGGCAAAAAAGCCAAACGATAAATGGCAGAAATGTATTATAATCAAAGTTATAACAAATAAAAATCATTTGAATATGACAAAACAAATCATTCTTATCTTTGCCGTTCTCTGCTCCGTGCAGGTACAGGCAAATTCACGATATACAGAAAGAGATACTGTACAACATGAGTTCTTCCATGATGCCACAGAACTGTTCCAACCCCTCCAGCCGGTCTATCTTGACGGTGTGGTAGTGCCAAGAACCGGGAGTGGCAATTGGTTTGTCAGTGTCACCGGAGGTGCAACCGCTTTTCTCGGAACGCCTCTTGGCTGCGAAGATCTGTTCGGACGTGTGAAACCCTCGTACAACCTTGCCGTCGGAAAATGGTTTACTCCTGCCGTTGGCGCCCGCATACATTACAGCGGTTTGCAATTCAAAGATGCCGGGTTATCCACGAAAAATTACCATAGCGTCCATGCAGACCTGCTATGGAACCTGCTTGGTTATCGGTATTCCGGACAGGAGCAGACACGCTGGGGACTTGCCCCATTTGTCGGAGTCGGACTGATACACAATTCCTCCAACAAGACTTCTCCTTTCGCCTTCTCATACGGTATTCAGGGACAATATCGGATTTCAAAACGGGTAAGTGCAGTACTGGAGTTCTCGGGGACAACAACCTCACAAAAATTTGATGGCTATGGCCGAACAAACCGCCTGGGTGATCATATGGTATCACTGACAGCCGGATTCACCTTCCATCTCGGGAAAATAGGTTGGAAACGAGCTGCTGATGTCACGCATTACATCCACAGGAATGAACAGCTCATCGATTATTCCCGTGCCTTGTCCGAGAAGAACAGCCGCTATGCCGGACAACATGACCGCGACAAACGAACGCTTGCTGAACTGAAGAAGATTCTGGAAATCGAAGGTCTGCTTGATACCTACGGGCACTTGCTGGAAGATGAGAAGAATGGACAACAAAGATATCCTGTAAACAATTATAGTGGGTTGAACTCATTGCGTGCAAGACTGAAACACAGACATTGGGACGGAATATCTCCTCTCGATACGGCATTCATTCATAACAACAATAACAACAAGGACAAACAGAATCCGGATTCCCTGGTATCGAATAAATTCATAACGGCTGAAGGGCACAATCCCATGGTTGTGAATCATGTCTCGGATAGCTGTATCGGAGCTCCTGTATATTTCTTTTTCACTCTTAACACGGCCCGCCTGACAGATGTTTCACAGAAACTCAATCTGGATGAATTGGCAAGGGTCGCAAAGAAATATGACTTGCATGTAAGAGTTACCGGGGCTGCGGACAGTTCTACAGGGACATCCGGCATCAATGATTCATTGAGCCAGTCAAGAGCGGACTTTATCGTTTCGGAACTGAAACAGCGCGGCATTCCTGCAGAAAGGATCACAAAAATCAGCAGAGGTGGAATTGCCGACCATCTGCCGACCGAAGCCAACAGACACACGAAAGTTGAACTGTTTTAGCCATAGAGAATCTATTATTAACCAAAAGCCTCTCCGCTGTGAAGCGCAGAGGCTTTTTACTTGATACCTGGTATGTACGTATTCCGAAAGGAATCATTTGGAGGCTTCCAGTGATTCTTTTCTGAACTGTTTCAGAAGCTTTTCAAGTTCAAGTGACGCTTTACGGGCACGCATTCCTGCTGCCTTATTGCCTTTTTCAATCTGAAGTTTGGCATTCTCTGAAAACTGAGCGAACAATTCGCTGATCTGAGCAAATGAATTTTCCATATTACAATACATTTATATAATACAATACGTTGGCAAAGATATTGAAATATATCATTCTTTTGTCAGAACGCGTTCTGTTATATCATGAATAGCATGATAATGCCATTTTTATACCCATTTCTATATTCAATAAATTGATATTCTCTCTCATCACCGGCTTTCCTTGCCGGAGAGATTTCATATGCAAAGGTACAGCGACGGACGGTCGCCAAGTACCGCTGTGCTAACGGCTCCCGGATCTTCACGGCAGCCTTCCACAAATCGAAGATTTGGGTATTCCGCTTTATCCTGTCACTGTTTACTTGTCTTGTTCGTCCTATGCTCGCTGTCTGTCCTGCATAAAAATCATTCCCCTACAAGAAGCCGGAAGAGCTTCGATAAGAGGGAAAACAAAAACAATGTTCAACAATTAAATTATTACGATTATGCCGAATTGGTGCAGTACTGCGTATGTGATAGATGGCGACGCAAAAGAAGTGAAGCAACTGTATGAGTTGATGAAAGGACTGGAAGAACGTAAGACACCTTCAGTAGAAAACGGATTTGGGACTACTTGGCTGGGATGTCTCGTGGATGCTTTGGGTAAGGATTGGAACGATGTACGTTGCCGTGGCTCTTGGAACGGACTTGAAATGGACGGTGATGTATTGAAGTTTTCCACAGAAACAGCGTGGGCCCCATGCAGTGAGACATTTGACCTTGTGAGGGAAGCGTTCCCCAATCTTCGCTATTACTTTCAGGCGGAAGAGCCAGGCATGGAAGTATATGAAACAAACGATGAATTTGGTACATATTTCAGTGACAGGTTCTTCTTGGACGCATGTTCCCCAGAGGAAGAGTATCTCAGTGAATATTTCGAGACCCAAGAAGATGCGTTCGCTTGGCTTGAAGAAAAATGCGGAGAGCCGATAAAGTCAGCAGAGGATGTCAAGGCACTTGACGAACGCTGGCAAAGCAAGAGCGAAGATGCCTTCTGCTACCTGCATGAATTTCAAATAGTAAACTAATTCAATCCGACATCAGCAAATGATTCCCGAGCATTATTTGTTCGGGAGTCTTTTCTATACTTTTATAGACCGCCTGTTTTACAAAACTGCGCTGGAGCTGCATACCCTTTATATTCGGCCAGGTTATTCCTCTTGTAAGAAATATATGATTTCCTACCTGCCGGCACTTTCTTGTCGGAGAGATTTTATATGCGAAGGTACAGCGACGGACGGTCGCCAAGTACCGCTATGCTAACGGTTCAAGGATACTGGACAGCGAAGAATATGCGGATGTGCAACGTCTAAAGATATTGGAGAATACAACACCTGTCCTCATTTGTGCGAATATTGTTATGCAAATTCTTCCAAACATATTGCTGTCGAAAATTGGAAACGTCATCAGAAAAACAGATTTGCTGAAACGATAACCGGCATATAACTCCCATCATTTTTGTGTGCTTGGAATCGCCGGGCCATCCCATGCTGCCTATTATATTTTTCTTCGTGATAAATAACTTCCGAACTTCATGGTACACATATGGCAAGAAAGGTTTTTGAATTGTGTACAAAGTTTTGCAAAATAATATCAATCAATTTATTGCCGAATGAAATAATATTTGTATTTTCGCTATTGTAATTTGAAAAATGTCTTATCTATGATGTATGAATGGTGATAAAAGCACAGATATATGCCACCCGTATATAACAAATATTTCTTGTTCAAACGGTGCTTCGCCTTGTCAGGCGGAGATTTTTTCCGTGCCATCACTGTTTCATAAGGCCATTTTCAGCTTCGAGAAACATCTGTACGATGTATTAAAAAAGTCTGTCGCAAATTTGGAAATGTGTGAAATTCGTGTAAACACACACATTCTGACCGGCATTCCTCGCGCGTTAATTTACTTATTTTCAAAAAGATACGCAAGGACGGAAACTCTTTTTTCAGGAGTTTTCCGCCGTTTTCCGTATTCGTATGTCCTCTTTTTATCCACCTTCAAACTGAATGATGTATGAATACAGAAACAATCCATATCCTGATAGCCGCCTGCACGCTGATTGCTGCGGGCATCACATCCTTCCCGTACAGGCTGAGCTACGGCAATACTTCATGGCTGCCCTGGTGGATGCAGCCCGACTGCAGATACCTTGAGCGTCCTTATGAGTACGACTATCCGGCACGCAACATCAATCTGCTTTTTTCCGTTTCCTTTATGGGAATCGGGATACTGGCTATGCTG
>OGHW01000961.1_pt1 | contig 26977 bp, 10 predicted proteins | sample 1571641 | NCBI WGS metagenome assembly OGHW01 (sample SAMEA2582066, study PRJEB24529) | metagenome | biome: Human gut stool | place: China | collected 2011 | reverse complement strand
CTTTGGGATTGAGTTTTGCAGGACTCAGCTACGCTTCAGCTGAAGAACAACCTACACCTGTTAATGAAGCAACTGTTGAAGCCATCATCAAAGAAGGCGCTATTGACGTTGAGGCTCCAGCAAGTAATGAAGCCACAACTAAACCTGTAGAAAACACAGCTGCTACCGCTTCGAGCGAGGTTGCCACTGTGTCAGAAACACCAGTGGTCACCTCTGAAGGGGCTTCAACAGAAACTATTTCTGAAAAACCAAGCTCTGAAGTCACAAGCACAGCTAGTTCGGAAGCAGCTAATTCTGAAACTACACATTCTGAGGTAAGTGCAACGACTAGTGAGAGTGTTACAACTGAGAATTCGTCACCAACAACTAGTGATACTGATACCCCTAATTCTCAAGTTCCCTCTGCTGAAAATAATATCACTGGCGGTCACTACTACAGTGATAAACAGGGGAATTGGTACTATGAAGATGCTAATGGGAAAAAACTTACTGGAGACCAAACGATTGATAACGTAAGAGTCTCCTTCTGGGAGGACGGAAAACAAATTAAAGGACCACAAATCGTAAATTACAAACTATACCGTTATTTTGATGATAATACTGGTCAACTACAAACCAAACGTTATCTAGAATATAAGGGAAACTGGTACTATGTTGACAAGGATGGTATTCCTCTCAAGGGGGAACAAACCATTGATAGGCAAGAAGTTTATTTTGATTATGACGGAACTCAAGTCAAAGGAGACTTTAGTGAAAAGTATTCTGGTAATCTTGATAAGATGCACTATTATGACCCTAACACCGGAGCTAGAGTTAGAAAAGAAGGTCTCGTTCAAGATAAAGAAGGAAGAACCTTTTTTATCAATAATGACGGTTCTAAATATACAGGAACTCGTATGATTGATGGTAATCTTTATTATTTCGAAATCAACTCTGGTGTCATGCAAAAAGGAATCAGCATAGAGCTAGAAGATGGAAAGACTCTTCCAACTTCTAATAAATATGGAACGCCCACAAACATTACCCGTCGTTACTATTTTGACTCAGAAACCGGTCAGTTAGTCAAAAAACAAACAATTAAAGAACATGATAAATGGTACTACTACGGTGATGATGGAAATGCTATTCGTCCTAAAGATGGGGAAACCCTTATTAATGGACAAATCGTCTATCTCTACTCAAACGGCCGTCAAGCTAAAGGAGAACTTGTTCTTGATAATGGGGTCCTCCGTTACTATGATCCTGATTCTGGAGCTCGTGTTGTAAATACAAGCCTAACGATCAATGGGATGACTTATAACTTTGATGAAAATGGAATTGGTAAAGATGCTCCAAACCCTAACGGCTACTATAGCGATGAACAGGGTAACTGGTATTATAAGAATGCAAGCGGAGAAAACCTTATCGGTTCCCAAATCATTAAGGGACAAAGAGTATTCTTCCGGGATAATGGACAACAAGTCAAAGGGGCCTATTTAGATATATATAATGACCTTAAAGGTTACTACGATATCAATACAGGAAATCTCGTAACCAATCGTTACGTTGAAGTTAATGGTAATTGGTACTATGTTAATAAATACGGTAGCCCACTAAAAGGGGCCTACATTATTGATGGACAAGATGTTATGTTCGATCCCCATGATGGTAAACAGATTAAAGGAGGATTTGTAAGAGATCCGAAGTTTATCTCCAAATATTATTACATGCCTAAGTACTACTATGATAAAGACAATGGTTGCAAAGTAACCCATGCAGGCTTTGTTAATGAAAATGATTCAACCTACTACCTTGATGATAAAGGACAAATAGTTCTTGGGCTTCAGGAAATTAATGGCGATTTCTATTACTTCCGTCCAGAAAATACGTATAAACAATATGACATTGGAGAAATGTTACGAGATCGTTTTATCTATGAAAATAATAAGGTCTATTATGTTGATCATAGTGGTAAAGTCTTGAAAAATCGCTTTTTCGAACGTAATGGAACTTGGTATTATTTTACAAAAGATGGTACAGCTGCAACAGGAGAAGTTGAAATTAATGGTCAAAAACTATACTTTGATAATCCTTGGGGTTTTCAGACCAAAGGAAGGGTTGCTCAAAACGGTAAATTCTATGACAAAGATTCTGGTGAACTAGTGACCAATACTTTTAAAGAAGGATTGACTTCCGTTGGTAGTACCATATATGGCGAAACTTTATATGCAAAGGACTGGTATTACCTTGATAGGGAAGGCCGACCACTAAAAGGACCTCAAACACTTGATTATGTCAAAATGTACTTCTTCCCTAATGGAGCACAGGTTAAGGGACGTTTTGCTCCTGATGGACACTACTATGATAAGGATACTGGTGCACTTGTAACAAACCGTTACGTCCATATCTATAACTGGAAATTTCAAGATAAATACGGTAATCCTGTCGATAACTTTTTTATCCAGTTCCCACATAATTTTATTTTTGATCCCAATCATAATACAATACCAGTAGACATTAGTCACTACCCACTTTCAAGCAAAGACTTCGATTGTGAGGACTATTTCTACTACGTTGATGTCAATGGTGATAAAGTTACCGGTGAACAAACCATTGACAATGTCCCAGTCTACTTCCACAGTAACGGTAAACAAGCCAAAGGTGAACTAGTCACCGTTGATGGTAAAATCCACTACTACGATGCCAACTCAGGTGCCCGTTTGTCAAATATTGACATTACTATTAAAGGGCAAACCTATCACTTTGATGCGGATGGAAACGGAACACCAATTAGTTAATGAAGTTATAAATACTCCTTCTTAAAATGACAGTTTAAAATGAAAGGAGAATTATCATGGAAAAGAAAGTACATTTTAAACTTCACAAAGTTAAAAAACATTGGGTAACTATTGCAGTGACAGGACTTGCTTTGGGATTGAGTTTTGCAGGACTCAGCTACGCTTCAGCTGAAGAACAACCTACCCCTGTTAATGAAGCAACTGTTGAAGCCATCATCAAAGAAGGCGCTATTGACGTCGATGCTCCAGCAAGTAATGAAGCCACAGCTAAACCTGCAGAAAACACACCTACTACCGCTTCGAGCGAAGCCGCCACAGTGTCAGAAGCACCAGTGGCCAGCTCTGAAGTAGCCTCAACAGAAACAGTTTCTGATAAACCAAGCTCTGAAGTGACAAGTACAGCTAGTTCGGAAGCATCTAATTCTGAAACTGTGCATTCTGAGGTAAGTGCAACGACTAGTGAGAGTGTTACAACTGAGAATTCGTCACCAACAACTAGTGATACTGATACCCCTAATTCTCAAGTTCCCTATGCTGAAAAGAATATCACGGGTGGTCAATGGTATAGTGATGATCAAGGCAATTGGCATTACAAAAAAGATGACAAGGATCTGACTGGTCCAAACCTAATTGATGGACAGCATGTCTATTTCGACAAGGATGGTAAACAAGTCAAAGGAAACTTTGCCCAAGATGGACATTATTATGATGGTGAACTTGGACATCTAACAACTGAATCTTTTGTTACTACTGGCGATAACCACTGGTATTATGTAGATAAGACAGGTGAAAAAGTGACTGGCCTTCAAGAAATTGGAGACAAAACTTACCACTTTAATGACAAGGGGCTTCAAACAAAAGGGCAAAGAGTGGTTGTTGATGGAAAAGGATATTATTTCCATCCTGAAAATGGCGAACTTTGGAATAATAAGATTGCCCTCTATCATAGTACTCGCTACATTAACGGAACCAGCGACGACATTTATTACTACTATGACAATGACGGTAATATTTACACTGGCCCTAAAACCATCGACGGTAAAGAGTACTACTTCCAACCAGACATGGTCTATTATTCTAAATTCAAGAATCCTGATGGTACTGAAAGTTATTACAATGAACAGGGTCAAAAAGTCTATAATGGCTGGGGTAAAATCAGATACATGTACCTGAGAGGATACCTCTGGACACCTTCCGTTTATGCTGATGAAAATGGACATGTTGTTCATGGATTCAAGCGAATTAATGGACAACTCTACTATTTTGATGAATCTGGTTCACTAAGAGATGATGTCCCTGGCAGCCCAAACCCACTGTTCCAAGTTGATGGAAACTGGTACTATGCTCAGTTTTCTAAATACATTAACGGCGTAAGAGGTGCTATCCTCACCAATGCTTTCACTTTTATTGCTGTAGATGATAGATACCCAACATCAATTGCAGATGAAAATGGTAAATTGACTCCAGTTACAGCCAAAAATAGTTATGTTACTGCTGGAGGTAAATGGTACTATGTTGATAAATCTAGTTATCCTTTAAAGGGCGAACAAGTGATAGATTATGTCAATGTCTACTTCCGTGATGACTATTCTCAAGTTAAAGGTGACTTTGCGCCAAACGGCCATTATTATGATAAAGATAGTGGAGCCCTCGTTACCAACCGTTATGTCGAAAAAGATGGCAAATGGTACTATGTCAATGATAAGGGCGATAAATTAATTGGTGCTCAAACTATAGGTGGTGTAGAAGTCTATTTTGATAAAGACGGTGTCCAAGCCAAAGGTATTTTTGCCAATGCTGATCATTTTTATGACAAAGACACAGGTGCTGCTGTCCAAGACCAAATCGTCGAAGTCGATGGCAAACGCTATTATGTTGGTCAAGATGGTAGAAAAGTTTACTCAGGAACACATATTGTTCATGGTGAAGAAGTGAATCTTATCGTTGGAGATGGTCATCAAGGCTTCGGAGAATTCACATACTACGCAGATAGTGGAGACTATATCGGATTTGATGGTAAAAAGGTCACAAAAGCTGGTTTCGTTAAAACCAAAGATAATCACTGGTATTATTTAGACGGTAAGGGAAACAAATTAGTCTCCGTTCAAGTTATCGATGGCGAACTCTACTACTTTGGACTTCCTACTCGTAAATACTACTACGGAATGCAAAGTAGAGGTGAGCTCATCTATGCGTATTACAGTGATACTATCCCTAACAGTAGCCACATCTACTATCTGGATGAAGCAACAGGCGCTGCTCTTAAAAATCAATACCATGAATGGGAAGGTAGTTGGTATTACTTTGGTCCAAACTGGTACGCCTTGACCGGTGAACAAACCATTGACAATGTTCCAGTCTACTTCCACAGTAACGGTAAACAAGCCAAAGGTGAACTAGTCACCGTCGATGGTAAAATCCACTACTACGATGCTAACTCAGGTGCCCGTTTGTCAAATATTGACATTACTATTAAAGGGGAAACCTATCATTTTGATGCGGACGGAAACGGAACACTCATTAGTTAATGAAGTTATAGAGACTCCTTCTCAATAATGACAGATTTAAAATGAAAGGAGAATTATCATGGAAAAGAAAGTACATTTTAAACTTCACAAAGTTAAAAAACATTGGGTAACTATTGCAGTGACAGGACTTGCTTTGGGATTGAGTTTTGCAGGACTCAGCTACGCTTCAGCTGAAGAACAGCCTACCCCTGTTAATGAAGCAACTGTTGAAGCCATCATCAAAGAAGGTGCTGTTGACGTTGAAGCTCCTGCAACTAGTGAAGCCACAACTAAACTTGCAGAAAACACACCTACTACCGCTTCGAGCGAAGCAACCACAGTGTCAGAAGCACCAGTGGCCAGCTCTGAAGTAGCCTCAACAGAAACAGTTTCTGAAAAACCAAGCTCTGAAGTAGCCTCAACAGAAACAGTTTCTGAAAAACCAAGCTCTGAAGTGACAAGCGCAGCTAGTTCGGAAGCAGCTAATTCTGAAATTATTCATTCTGAGGTAAGTGCAACAAATACACCTACAAACAACGAAAACCTCATCATAAGCACTTCTCCTGATAAAACAACTTTAGATACCTCACAAAAAGATGGTGATTTCACCATCACTGTTGAAGCGGAAGGTATCACAAAAAAGACAGATAAAAGAGAAAGTTTCGTTTCAGATGCAAATGGTGTTACCTATTATGTAGATGCAAAAGGGCAGCTGGTTACTGGACCAAGAGACATCAACGGTTTCCATTATTACTTTAACGATAACGGCACTATGGTAAAAGGGCAGCTTAGGAAAGTTGACGACAAACTGCACTTTTACGATGAAAACGATGGCAAGCTAGTAACAGACCGTTTTATTACATTCAAAGACAACCACTATATTCCAGAAGAAAACTATAGTAAAGTTGTTTACTTCAATGAACCTGCTTATATCGAACCAAACTATTATGTAATGCCTGGATTAGAACGTTACTATTTTGATAAAAATGGTAACACACTTGAGAAAGGTCGTCAGACAATTTTAGGTAACGACTATTACATCTATGACAATGGTCAAGTTGCTGTTCATAGACTAATGGAATTAGATCACAAACGCTACTACTTTGACGACAAAGGGGCCTTAGTCAAAAATAAACAATATCCTATCATCGAAAAGGGTCTATGGAAGTCTATGCCATATGTATTTTATTCAGACAACGATGGGGTGGCACATTATCTCAATAAACAACTAAACATTGTGACTTATCCGTTCCCAACTTACTATACTCTTCCTTCAGAAAATAATAGAGACTATCCAAAAAATCAATTTATGATGGACTACGAAGGTCGTTGGTATTACTTCAACAAAGACGGATTTCCTATCACTGGACCTAAAACTATTGATGGCTTTGAACTCTACTTCCATGAATCATCTCGTCCAGAAGGACATCAAGCTAAAGGCGAATTCATTAATATTGATAATAAAATTTACTACTTTGACAAAGACAATGGTCGTAAAGTCAAGGATACATCTTTTGAGTTAAACGGTATCCATTATATCGCAGATAAAGAAGGGAACATCACTATCCAAGGTGATTCTAGATTCCATAACCAATATGTCAGCGATGATAAAGGCAACTGGTATTACTACAACTCCGATGGCAATAAACTCATTGGCGAACAAAACATTGATAACGTCAAAGTTTACTTTAAGGACAGTGGAGTCCAAGTTAAAGGACACTTCGCTCCGAATGGACACTTCTATGACAAGGATAGTGGTGAACTTGTTACCAATGCTTATGTAGAAGACAATGGGAACTGGTACTATGTCGATGAAAATGGTCAAAAACTCATTGGAAACCAAATTGTTGATAGTTATCATGTTTGTTTTGACAGTGATGGTCGTCAACTAAAAGGTGAGGCTAGCTACTCAAATTCAGTTCTACCAAAACATTACTATGATTTGCATAATGGACAAATGGTTATCAACTCTCTTATTCAAATCGATGGTAAGACCTATAAAGCTGATAATGAAGGTAAACTCTCTGAAGTACCATATGCTTTAAACTATCGCAACCAAATTGTTACCGACGAATTTGAAAACAGCTATTATTATGACTACCAAGGAATGATGGTTAAAAATCAATACGTTACTATCTATCACCTAGAGAATGACTATCTTAACCCTAAAATTAGAAAAGTCACCTATTATGCAGGATATGACGGAAAATTCCTTCACGGTCCCCAAACAATAAATGGTGTTGCTACTTATTTCAATGCCTATGGTGAACAAATCAAAGACCAGTTCGCAGACGATGGTTACTATTATGATAAAGATACCGGTGCTCGTGTTAATTTAGGTGTCAACCGATCAGTTATGATAAATGGTAAATGGTATTATGTTGACCAAAACGGAAAGCAATCTAAAGGAGAGTTTATTAAACAAGGAGGAAACAAATACTACTACGATAAAAATAATGGTGAGCGTGTCATTGGAACACTTTTTGAAGTGAACGATAAACTTTATATTTCAGATCAAGAAGGTGTCATTACTGAAAAGAAAGATGATATCAAAAAAAATGGACTGTTCTATGATGACTACCACAATATCCATTATATGAATGATAATGGTCATCTAGCTAGGAACTTATACGTTCCTTCTAACCACAATGGATTTAGCGATGATACAAAACCATTTTACTATTTTGGTTCCGAAGGAATCGCTTTAAAAGGGGAGCATACTATTAATGGTGAAACAGTATTCTTCGATGAAAATGGAGAGCAAGTAAAAGGAGGTTTCGCAAAAAACGGTAAATATTACGATAAACATACAGGTAACTTAGCAAGAAATACTTTCAGAGAACGTACTGTAAGAATCGCTCGTGAATGGCGTGCTAATGGTATCTCAACTACATTCCGCTACTACCTAGATAATAGTGGCTACAAGGTGTCAGGTTATCAGACTATTAACGGTGAGGACTACTACTTCTACCCTGATGGACCACAGTTAAAAGGGGATTTCGCACCAGATGGTAGATATCACGATAAAGACACCGGAGCTTTAGTCACAAAACGTTATGTTCAAATAAAACCTTGGCATTTTATCACCGACCTAGGTAATGAGCCTATTGACCATAATTATGTTCAAGTATTTCAATTCGATAGATACCCTAGTCTAGCAGACACCTCAACTGGTGCAATTACTAGATATTTTGGTAAAAAATATTCTAATAGTTGTTACTACGTCGATGAAAATAGTCAAAAGGTAACTGGGCACAAAACTATCGATAATGTAAAGGTTTACTTTGATAAAGATGGTAAACAAGCTAAAGGTATTGTTGCTGATGATGGTTATTACTATGACAAGAATACTGGTGAACTTGTTGACTTAGGACGTGACAAATTCGTTGACATTGACGGTTATCGTTACTATGTTGGTAGTGATGGTAAATGTTATAAGGGTGAACAAAAGATTGGAGATGATTACTACTATTTTCACGATGATGGTAGACTAGGCTACGATGAATTGCGAACAATTTGGGCGGGAAATGACTACTACTACCATTATTATTACCCAAAAACTGGAAAACGTGCTAAAAATGTTGATATTACTTTTAATCACTCAATTCGTTACAAGGTGAAAGCTGAGCTTGTTCATTTCGATGAAAACGGTGATGGAAGGGTCATTAAATATATTTACGAATAATATTTATTTCACACATATAATTCCAATTTGTCTTTCAATGAAAGGAGAATTATCATGGAAAAGAAAGTACATTTTAAACTTCACAAAGTTAAAAAACATTGGGTAACTATTGCAGTGACAGGACTTGCTTTGGGATTGAGTTTTGCAGGACTCAGCTACGCTTCAGCTGAAGAACAGCCTACCCCTGTTAATGAAGCAACTGTTGAAGCCATCATCAAAGAAGGTGCTGTTGACGTTGAAGCTCCTGCAACTAGTGAAGCCACAACTAAACCTACAGAAAATACAACTACTACCGCTTCGAGCGAAGCTGCTGCAGTGTCAGAAACACCTGTAGTCACCTCTGAAGAGGCTTCAACAGAAACAGTCTCTGAAAAAACAAGCTCTGAAGTCACAAGTACAGCTAGTTCGGAAGTATCTAATTCTGAAACTATGCATTCTGACGTAAGTGCAACGACTAGCGAGAGTGTTACACCTAAGAATGCGTCACCTGTCGGTGATATCCCAAACGAAAATACCACAAGAGGAACTGACCGTTCTGCCTTTACTGAAAAGAGGAATGGATTTGTTACCGAAAAAGAAGAACGTATTGAAACAGAAAACTATCTAGGAAGTCTTATCACTACAAGACATCCTTATTACGTAACTTATTACTACGATAACAACGGTAATAAGCTTATGGGATGGCAAGATATTAATGGTGAACGCTATTATTTCAAAAAAGAGCGAGAACATCCTGGTTTCGAAACTATTGATGGAAAACTCTATTACTTTACAGATAGTGCACGTATGCTCCATGATGAATTTGTTGAAGAAAATGGTCAAACTTACTATCTAGGTAGCGATGGCGTGCGAGTTTCTGGCTTACAAGATATCAAAGGACAAACCTATTACTTTAATCCTGATAGAAACGGTCAACTTAGCTATGGCTTGAACGTGGTCGGAGACAAGCTCTATCTGTTTGGAGATGCTGGCAAAGAAAATGCAGGACAATTAGTTAAAGACACACATCTCAACAACGGTGATTTCCAACTAAATATTGATCCTAATGGTATCGTTACAGTGGCAAATAACCATCCCGCTTTTCTACAAGATAATGGTGGTCACTGGTACTATATGGATAAAGATGGAAAACTTATGACTGGACCACAAACTATTGATGGCTTGACCTATTATTTTGATTCTAATGGTAGACAGGTCAAGGGTGAACGCCGTAAGGTCAATGGCAAATCATACTTCTACGATCCAGATAACGGCGTCCTTGTGACTAATCGCCTCGTCACCTTCAAAGCTGGACGATTCATTCCTGAAGAAAACTATGCTAAAGAAATAAGATTTGACTTTGCTCCTTATGCAAATTATGATAACAATGAACATCCTGAACTCGAACGGTATTATTTAGGTGCCGATGGCCTACCAGTCACAGGATGGCAAACCATCAATGGTAATAAGTACTTTTTCCAAGATGATGGAAACATGGTCGTGCACAGATTTTTCAATAACTATTACTTCTACAATGATGGTACCATTGCTAGAAATAAACGATTGAATATTCCTACACACTATATTATGAGAGAATTTCCAAATATCTATGAATTTGATAATGATGGGGTTGGTAAATTCATTTCTAGTGATTTTAAGGACCTTCGACCTAAGAGCGCTCATTTTTCTCAAGATAAAGAGGGCTACTGGTACTACTACGATGAGTATGGACAACCTGGTGTTGGTGCCGAAACTATTGATGGCTACGACATGTATTTCCATTTTGGAACTCGCCGTCAAGCTAAAGGTGAGTTCGTTGATGTCAATGGAAAAGTTTACTATTTTGATAAAGATAACGGTCGAAAGGTAAAAGATACCACCTTTGACATTAATGGTAAGACCTATGTGGCAGATCAATCTGGTGTCCTCAGTATTAAGAGTCAATCAACTGAACGAAACCGCTATATTAGTGATTCCGAAGGAAACTGGTACTATGTCAATGGCAAGGGCGACCTCCTCCTTGGTGCTCAGACCATCGATAATGTTAAGGTTTACTTCGATACCAAGGGTGTTCAATATAAAGGCCATTTTGCACCTGATCACCACTATTACGATAAAGATACTGGTGCGTTAGTAACAGATAGATTGGTTAAAGATGGTAGCAAAGAGTCTTATGTTGATAAAGAAGGAAAGATTTATAATGGTGTTAAAGATTTGGGCGGCATACAGTACTACTTTAGAGATGGTGAGAAAGTGAAAGGTGACTTCGATTATTCAAACAGCAATCTATACTACTATGACAAAGAGACTGGTGCACTTGTAACCGGAAAATACTTCCAACATAAGAATAATTGGTATTTTGCAAATGGTAATGGTAAGATTCTCACTGGAAAACAAGTCATCGATGGCAAGCATGTCTACTTCTACAATGATGGTTATAATTACGGAAAGAAGGGCATACAAGCTAAAGATAAACTCGTCATTTTAGGTGGTAAGACTTACTATTATCTTCCTGGCTCTGGTAATCGTGCTGATAATGTAACCTTGACAATCAATCACGTTACTTATTACTTCGATAATGACGGGGTTGGCCATATCCTTCGATAGTCATTTACAAGTGACTATGGATTTCAATTATTTCACACAAAAGGAAGTCGACCAACTGTCAACTTCCTTTTTCATATCATCAATCACTGTCATTCAAACAGAACCCAATTATGACATTTTTTTAACATTTACGATTATCTTGTAAAAAAAACTTGTTTGTAATTAAAAAAGTATTATAATAAAGATAGGTGAGCATGTAAGCGTTTTACTAAAACGTTGAAAGTGTACTACAGAGGGATTAGGATTAGGAACTTGGCTTTAGAATTCTAACGTCAAAATAATTTTTTATGCATGAAAACTGGTCCTTAGGCACTTTGGCATGATAATCTAAGGCTCTTTTCATACACACATCTGTCTATAATACAAAACTAGAGCTTTAGAGAGAATGCTTCAAACTAAAAGTTCTAGTTTTTTGTATTTAAAGACATATGCCATAGGCTGGATTCAATAATAAAACGAAAGGAGAGAAATAAAAGTATTAGGATAAATAAGTGAAGACACTTGTTTCTAGATATGAATTACACAGCATAAGCATATTCTCCTTGCCACACGTTTGACGTGCTCCCCTATAAAATCTTCTTATGGTCATGACATGAGAGATTTAGATATGGGACTCAGTCGTTTTAACAGATTTGCCTACTTTTAACACTATTTTAACGGCGAGCTCCTTTATAACCACCCAAACATCGGTGTTCATTTTATGAAAGGAGTCTATTATGAATACTGAAATGAATTATCCATGGCACGTGTACAAGAAGCACCTTGTGGCACTTTCTTGTGTAACCGCACTAGCTGCTTTTTCCCTAGTTGCTCGCCCTGCATTTGCGGAAGAAGTAAAAGCATCTGATACGAATGCTAAGACCGAAGTTGTCGCACCTGCTATAGAAAATGTAGTGGCTACTGTTGAGACTAAGACACTTGATGAAAATCCAACAGCAACTATAACAGATGCACCAACAGGCACAAGCGTTATCACCAGCGAAGCTACAAGTGTTACCACTGATACTACAGCTATTCCTGAAACAGCTAAACCCGCTTCAGAGGCTTCAAGCACAGTTATCTCTGAAACAATTTCAACAAGATCAGAAATACCTACTTCTAAAACAGGAGCTACAGTAAGTGAAACTGCCAGTATGGAAAACGCTAGATATGAGGACATCTCAGAAAATCGACTTAAGACTGATGTTTCTTCCTTCAATAACGATGAAAACACAGAAATTCAAGACGAAGATCCTGAAGAAAATATTACAGGTGGTCAATGGTATAGTGACGTACAAGGTAGTTGGCACTACAAAAAAGACGGTAAAGACCTTATAGGCGCACACGTTGTTGACAATCAGCACGTGTATTTCCATGAAGATGGTAAACAAGCCAAAGGTGAGTCTGTCCAACGTAATAACCATTATTATTTCTACGACCAGAATCTAGGGCATAGGATAACTGAACAGTTTGTCAAGGTAGCTGATTTTCCTCACGATGAATACCGTTACTTTGGTAAATATGGTGTGGCTGTAACAGGCTGGCAAGATATTAATGGAAACCGTTACTATTTCTATCCTGACACTGCGTATAGAGTCTCCATTCCTTGGTACCAAGGAGATTGGGATGACTTCCATAAAGTTTACATTGATAGCAAGCCATACTACTTTGGACATGATGGTGAACTTTGGCGAAACCGCTATGTCAGATCTCTAGGGGGAATTCCTGGTGGCTATAAGAGCATGGATTTCGGAACATTTTACCTCGGCGACGACGGACAATACGTTACAGGCTGGCAAAAGAAAGGCGAAAAAGAATATTATTATTTTGAATACGGACGACAAGCTCGAGGAATCGGATTCAACAACAATGACAGCCAAACCAATGTTATGGGGCAATTTATTAGGTTCCCAGAAGGTATCCGTTACTTTGAACCTTATACTGGTGAACTTGTCAAAAATCGTATGATTTATAACGACAAGAATATGCTTTTTGAATATTCACATGGTTATATTCCTGGATGGCTCTATTTCGATAAAGACGGTATTGCAGTAACTGGACTTCAACAAGTTTGGGGTGAATACTACTACTTCCGTGATGCAGCTGGTCTCCCAATAAGAGTCCAGGGAGAAATTGTAGACTACAAGGGACATAAGCTTTACTTCGATCCAAACAATGGTCAAATGTGGCGTAATCGTAATGCCAATATTGATGGAAAAAATTATCATATTGATGAAAACGGCTACCTTACAGAGATTTAAGTCATCAATCAATTGTAATTAAGTTATTTTTGCATTATTTCAGTTTTTAAACTGAAAAGATTTTAAGATGAAGGGGAATTTATCATGATTACGAAAAGGACTAACCCAAAGAAACACCTTGTGGCACTTTCTTGCGCAACCGCTCTAGCTACTTTTACTTTAGTCGCACGACCTGCATTTGCGGATGAAGCGAAAACACCTGAAACTTCTAGTCAACCAACTGAGATTCTTGCACCTGCACAAGAAACTGCAGTAACTAATGTTGAGGTCAAAGCACCTACTACAAATCCTATCTCAACTAATACTGAGCTACCTACTAGTACAAGTACAGTTCTTAGTGAAGCTCCTAGCAGTGAAGTCGCATCATCTGAATTAGCAAGCGAATCACAAGTAAAAATCACTTCTGAGCAAGAAATTAGCAATCAAGATAATCAGGCAAATAAAACTACACCAATTAAAACGGCAACTTCAGAAGCATCTACTACAAAAACTTCGGTAGAAAAAGTCACTGAACCTATTCCTGTCGAAGAAACAAAAACACCTACAAAAAACAGTGAACAACCTGCCCCAATCGATGAAAATGAAAAGCCAGTCACACCTTCTGTAACACTTGAAAATGCACCTCATATTTCTGGTGGACATTATTATAGTGATGATAATGGTAACTGGTATTACAAGGATGCAAATGGCAAAAATCTTGTCGGGCTGAACTATGTGGATAATGTTCCTGTTTACTTTAGCCAAGACGGTATTCAAATCAAAGGTGGTTTTGCAGAGGATGGCCGATACTATGACAAAGATTCTGGTGCTCTTGTAACCAAGACCTTTAAAGAACTCTTAACTTATATTGGTCGTGATGATATCAACGGTCAAAACATTTATACTACTGATTGGTACTACCTTGATGCCGACGGACGGCCACTTAAAGGTCCTCAAAATCTTGGTGGTACAAACATGTACTTCTTCCCTAATGGAGCACAAGTTAAGGGACGTTTTGCTCCTGATGGACATTACTATGACAAAGATTCTGGTGCGCTTGTAACTAATAGATTTGTTCATATTTATAACTGGAATTTCCAAAATCAAGACGGAAATCGTGTTCTTAAATTTATGCTTACTATTCCGAACGACTCTGCTATAGGATCTGACGGTAAATCACACTTTATTGATATGAGCCACTATCCACTTTCCAGCAATGACTTGGATCGTGAGGACTATTACTACTACGTTGATGCTAAGGGTAACAAACTGACAGGACCTCAAACCCTAAACGGCATCCATGTCTACTTCGACCAAAATGGTAGACAACTTAGAAGTGAGTTCAAATTTGACGAAGATGGTACCGTTCATTATTACGATGCAAAAAACGGTGCACGCGCTGAAAATACCATTGTCAGAACCAACACTGGTGCCTTCAAATTCGATGCAAATGGTAATGGACATTTGATGGGACCTGGTGAAGAAACAGACACTCCCGTCATTCCTACAATCTCCCTAGACAAGGCACCACGAGTTTTTGGTGGTCACTATTATAGTGATAACGAGGGCAACTGGTACTACAAGGATGCAAACGGTAAAAACCTCATCGGTCTCAACTTCGTTGACAACATTCCAGTCTACTTTGACAAGGATGGCAAACAAGTCAAAGGACGTTTTGCAGAGGATGGTCGCTATTTTGATAAAGACTCTGGTGCACTTGTAACAAAACGCTATCTTGAAACTGAAGATGGCAACTGGGTTTACGTCAATGATAAAGGTGATAAACTCAAGGGAGAACAAACTATCAATGGTGTTAAAGTCTACTTTGACGATTTCACTGGTATACAAGTCAAGGGACATTTTGCACCAAATGGTAAATACTATGATAAAGATTCTGGTGCTCTCGTAACCAATGCTTTTAAAGAAATCTTAACTTATATTGGTCGTGATGACATCAACAATCAAAATGTCTATACTACTGCCTGGTACTATCTCGATGCTGATGGTAAGCCATTAACAGGACCTCAAACCTTTGGAAATAGTCGCTTTTACTTCCTTCCTAATGGCGCACAAGTCAAGGGACGCTTCGCCCCTGATGGACACTATTATGATAAAGACTCTGGTGCTCTCGTCACTGATAGCTTTGTTCATGTCTACAACTGGAATTACCGAAATCTCGATGGTGATCGCATCTTCCACTTCACTATTACCATTCCTGGAAATGATCTCGTAGATCAGGATGGACAGTACCCAAGAGAAAGCAAAGATTTAGATCGTGAAGATTTCTACTACTATGTTGATGCTAAAGGGGATAAACTGACAGGACCTCAAACCTTAAACGGCATCCATGTTTACTTCGACCAAAACGGTAAACAACTTAGAGGTGAATTCAAATTTGACGATGACGGAACTGTCCACTATTACGATGCTAAGAATGGGGCACGCGCTGAAAATACCATTGTTAGAACAAACACTGGTGCCTTCAAATTCGATGCTGACGGTAATGGACATTTGATGGGACCTGATGAAGTATAAGAAAATAATTCAAATAACAACTATTGATATCACATAATTACTTTGATTTAGGAATCGCTAAAAAGGAAGTCGACCAACTGTCAACTTCCTTTTTCATATCACAAGTAAACTTTTTTTCCACTTTAAGAAAACTTTAGGCTTTGCTTTATATACTATAACCATCCTAAAACTTTTCTTTTTCATAATCTCCTAAATCCAGGGCCTAGGTTCTGGATTTTTTTGCGTGAAGGAGAAGTAAATGAATTTATGAAATTTGAATCAAAGCTTTTCTTCTTTTGCCGGATTAATCATATCTAGGAAATAAGCATGTACCCTTTCGTCACCCGTTAATTCTGGATGAAAAGAGGTCACTAACATCTGCTTTTCTCTAGCTGCCACAATTGCCCCATTGACTTGAGCTAAAATCTCCACTTCTGCTCCAACAGCTTCAATAATTGGCCCACGAATAAAGACCATTGGGATTTCCCCTTTTCCTTTAAATTCAGCATCTGTGACAAAACTGCCCAATTGGCGACCATAGGCATTTCTGGCTACATTGATATCCATACTTGCCAAATGTTTTGTTTGGTCCCCTACTATGGTTTTGGCTAACAAAATCAGACCTGCACAGGTTCCAAATACAGGTAAGCCCGAATCAATTTTCGCCTTTATCGGCTCAAACAAGTCTAAATCATGCAAGAGTTTTCCCATGACTGTCGACTCTCCCCCTGGTAGAATGAGCCCATCTAAATCAGCGTGCGCTTCCCAATCCTGTCGATTTCTGATTTGAACTGTTTCAACTCCAAGTCCGTTCAAGACCTGCTCATGTTCTGCAAAAGCACCTTGCAAAGCCAGTATTCCAATTTTTGTCATCTATTTTCCTCGCTCTGCCATTAAGATGTCAATTTCATCCTTGTTGATACCAACCATGGCTTCCCCCAAATCTTCTGACACTTGCGCCAAAATGTCCGGACGATTATAGTTAGTCACTGCTTTGACAATGGCTTCCGCACGTTTTTTCGGATCTCCTGATTTGAAAATACCTGAACCAACAAAGACACCTTCAGCACCCAACTGCATCATAAGCGCCGCATCCGCTGGCGTCGCTACACCACCTGCCGCAAAATTGACAACCGGCAACTTGCCATGTTCGTGGACATAACGGACCAAATCAATTGGCACCTGCAAATCTTTAGCAGTAATATATAGTTCATCTTCTCTAAGATTTTGAATACGGCGAATCTCTTGATTCATGAGTCGCAAGTGGTGAACAGCCTGAACAATATCACCAGTACCAGGTTCACCCTTGGTACGAATCATTGATGCCCCTTCAGAGATACGGCGAAGAGCCTCACCAAGGTCCTTGGCTCCACAGACGAAAGGCACATCAAATTTGGTTTTGTCCACATGAATAAGGTCATCGGCCGGTGTCAAAACCTCACTCTCGTCGATATAATCAATCTCAATCGCCTGCAAAATCTGTGCTTCCACGAAATGACCAATACGCACCTTAGCCATCACTGGAATACTAACAGCGTCCTGAATTTCCTTAATCATCTTAGGATCACTCATACGTGACACACCACCCACTGCACGGATATCGGCCGGAATGCGTTCCAAGGCCATGACTGCAGCCGCTCCTGCCGCCTCAGCGATACGTGCCTGCTCAGGATTTTGAACGTCCATGATGACGCCCCCCTTAAGCATCTGTGCCAAATTTTTATTTAAGTCGTAACGATTTGTCATTGCAATCACCTCTCATGTTTTTATGCCCTCTATTTTACACAGGATGATTTTTGAAAAAAAGAGTCTTTTTCTCAAACTGTATGGGGACAATATATCTTTCAATGATATCTATAGACGAAAAAATAAATAAATTAGGAAAACCCTTTTATAGGCTATAACTATCACGAATATAAGAATCTTTTTATAAAATCATGGCATTTTTGTATCCGTTTTCTATTGAAATTATTAGAAAATAGAATTAAAATATAATCGTAAATTAATTTTTGGTATTCATGATGTTTTTAATGTCACAGCATGAATTTACCAAGCCACCATACAAGGGGGAAGATTATGGAAAACAAAGTTCGTTTCAAACTTCATAAAGTTAAGAAACATTGGATTACAATCGCTGCTTCAAGTTTGGCTATCGGGGCTTCACTGATTGGCCTAGGGCAAGTCGGAGCCGATGAAGTTAAACCAGAAACGACTGCTGTTATCAGTCCTGAAAATGTCGTCTCTGACAGCAATCTTGAGACAAGTGCTAGCCTCATTACAAGAACCGAAGTAGCTCCAACGAGTACAGTTGTCGAGAATACTTCTAGTGCAGCAGTATCTACTGACACTACACCTACTAATGTCGCTACTCAGCCAACAGAAACAACTGCTACACAGCCTACCAGTGAAACTGATAAGAAGGTTGAGGCAGCTCCAGCTAACGAGACAGCTACAACCGATAGGGGTGCTGAAGTCTCATCTGAAACAAGCGACAACGTAACTACTTCACAGGAAACACCCTCACAAGGTGGCAAGTTCACTTCTGATGATCAAGGTAACTGGTATTACCTAGACAACGAGGGCCACAAACTAACTGGCCCACGAATCATCGACAGCTTCAACCTCTACTTCCATGACAATGGCATCCAAGCAAAGGGTGAAAAGGTAACCATTGATGGCAAGGATTACTACTACGATAAAGATAATGGGCGTAAGGTAACTGATACAAGTATTGAAGTAGATGGTAAAACTTATCTAGCAGATGCTGATGGTATCCTAACCGAAAAAACGCAACTACCTACTCAGGTCGTGACGGGTGGTCATTTCCAATCTGACAACCAAAAAGATTGGTATTACTACACTGCCAACGGTGAAAAATTAACTGGTTGGCAAAATGTTGATGGTGTCATCCTTTATTTTGATAAAGATGGCAAACAAGTCAAAGGACAAGAACGAGAGATTGGTGGAAAATACTATCGATTCGATGAGAATGATGGTTCTCTATTAACGAATCAGTGGCATCACACTTCAATTTTCAATGGCTATAGGACAGAACCTCAATATACAACTTATACTAATTACTTAGGCGAAGATGGTGCTGCATTTATTGGATGGCATACCATTGACAGTAAACGTTATTATTTCAAACCTGACGGACTTTTGGCTAAAAATGATACTGTCACAATTGATGGGAAGATTTATCTTTTTGATTACCAAGGACAATTGGTCAAGAACAAATATGGCATTGTTGAAACTCCTTCAATGTTCCATGCAAACACTTCTACCTACCGTACCAATGCTAACGGCGAAGTCTTAACTGGTAAACAAATTATCGATGGAAAAGAGTATCTTTTTGGTAAGGATGGGTATATCATTACTGATATAATTAATCGAGATGGAAAAAAATATCTCTATATTTCGAGTGAGCTCCAAAAAAATGTACTGTTCTTATGGATGCAAAAGACATTTTCTGGTGGAGGTATCCCTAAAGGCATCTTTGGAACAGATGAAAACGGCGTTGTTTTAGAAGGCATTAAGCGTGGTGCAGACGGCCAACTTCACTACTTCCAACCTGAGGTGTATAGTGTTGAACAGCCAACTTGGAAAGAAATTGATGGACATCTCTATCGCTTTGGGAAAGAACTTACTCCTTTCCCAAACCTTGGTCTCGTTACTATTATCCTCTCTAATACTACTCTAAAAGTCGATGACAAGACCTATACGATTGATAATGAGGGAGTTGCTACTGAGTTTACGGCCAAAAATCAATTTGTTCGCGATGATTTCTGGAACTGGTACTACTACGACAAAGATGGCAAACTCCTAACAGGCCGTCAAACCATTGATGGTGTTCAACTTTACTTTGATGCTAACGGTAAGCAAGCAAAAGGGACTTTGGTTGACATCGATGGGGATACTTACTACTTCGATAAAGATAGCGGAGCTTTATGGACTAACCGTACCATTCAGCTTGGTGGCGTAACCTATACTATTGATGAAGAAGGACATGTCACCTCATCTCTACGTAACACCTTTGTTCAGAACAAGGATGGTGATTGGACTTATCTCAAAGATAAGGGCCAATTAGCTACTGGATGGCAAACCATTAATGGTGTCCAACTCTACTTTGATGGCACTGGGAAACAAATCAAAGGTAAGCGTATCCTTATAGATGGGAAGTACTACTATTTCGATAAAGACAGCGGAGAACTTCTCCGTAATGCATTCCATTCTCTCACTTCCTCAAACACCGATTCCTTCTATTTTGGCGAAGATGGTGCACAAATTTTTGGTTGGTACACATTTGATGGACATCGTGTTTACTTCGACAAAAATGGTTTTCAACTGAAAAATGGAAGCTATTTGATTGATGATGCCTATTATTACTTCAGTCAAGATGGTCAACTTCTTGTTAATGGTTCTGCTAAATTATCTAATATCTTATATCTTGCAGATTCAGAAGGAAAACTATTATCCGGGTGGAAAGAAATTGACGGTAAAACCTATTACCTAGATCCAAGCGAAAAGCAACACTACTATAATAGAACAGCAACTATAGACGGTAAAACCTATCTTTTCGGTTCTTACGCAGAATTATTACGTAATGGAACTCAGTACGGTTACGCTTCAGACGAAAATGGAATCGTTCGAACAGGATTCTACCGTACTGATAAAGGTTACCTCTGCTATCTTGATCCAAGAGTAATCTCTTACTACCAACCACTTTGGAAGGAAATTGACGGTAAACTCTATCACTTTGAAAAAGCAACTTCATTAGGGAAAGAATTGTACGGTTCTCCAATCACAACCAATGCAACCCTCGAAAAAGACGGCAAAACTTATGTTATCGATGAAAATGGTGTGGCCACTGAGAAAGTGAATTAATGGGGAAAGAAAAAAATTTCTTCTACTTTAAGAAAACTTTAGGCTTTGCTTTATATACTATAACCATCCTAAAACTTTTCTTTTTCATAATCTCCTAAATCCAGGGCATAGGTCCTGGATTTTTTTGTTTTAGAAAGGTCTGTAGCAACTAAAATCATCCCCTCTCACTCGCAACGCAATGTAATCGTTTTCTTATTTTTATCTAAATTTCTTATATTTTCTTGAAAGTCTCTAAAATAGCGCTATAATAGGACTTAGGAAATGGAGGAAAAATTATGAAAGTACATTCTAATTTTACTGGACCTAAGTCCAAACAACGTCTGATTGCATTCTCATGTGCAACTGCTCTTGCAAGTTTTGCCTTTATCGCAAAGCCTGCCTTCGCTGAGGAAGCTAAAGCTGACAACTCATCAAACCTTGATGTGACTGCTGCTACCACTGCGAATGTAGAAACTACAGCAGACCTCGTCGAAACAAAGGTTGTCGAAGCACCTGTTACTACTGAAAATGTGGCTAGCACTGAAAGTACCACAAATGTTTCAGAACAAGCTACAACTTCTGCTGCAAGCTCTGAAACTACCAGTGAAACAGCTTCAACAACTGCAAGTGAAAGCCAGACTCCTGCAGAATCAGCCGCTGGCCAAACACGCGAAGCTGTAACTACAGACCGAGCTGCCAGTGAGACAGCTTCAGCTAGTGAAACAAATGTCACTGGTGGTCAATACTATAGCGATGACCAAGGCAACTGGTATTATAAAGATGCCAGCGGTAAAAACCTCACTGGAGACCAAACCGTAGATGGTGTAAAAGTATCTTTCCGTGAAGATGGAAAACAAATTAAAGGTCCAGATTTCTATTGGTCTGGTAATCTCCGTCGTTATTTCGATGATAATTCTGGTCAACTTCAAACCAATCGTTACCTAGAATACAAGGGCAATTGGTATTATTTAGATGCTACTGGACGACCACTAACAGGCGAACAAACTATCAATGGTCAAGAAGTTTATTTTAATAATGATGGTATTCAAATCAAAGGTGACTTTAGTGGAGAATCTTATAGTTATCCAGATCAAAGCTTCTATTACGACCCTAACTCTGGTGCAAGGGTCCGAAAAGAAGGTCTAGTTCAGAATAAAAAAGGCCAAACTTTCTACATCAAGAACGATGGTTCTAAATTTACAGGAATACGTGAAATTGATGGTAACATCTACTATTTCAAAGCACGTGAAGCTGCCTCTCCTGTTGATACCGGCGTCCTACAAAAGGGAATCAGTATTTTACTAGAAGAAGGTCAAAATTCACCACGTTCTTACGGTTATGGTACTCCTATTAATATTACACGTCGCTATTATTTTGACTCAGTTACTGGTCAAGCCGTTAAAAACCGCTATGTCCAAGAAAATGATGGCTGGTACTACTATGGTGAAGATGGAAATGCTATTCGTCCTCAGAATGGTGAAGCCAATATAGATGGTCAAATCGTTTACCTCTATGCCAATGGTCGTCAGGCTAAAGGAGAGCTTGTTCTCGACAATGGTATTCTTCGCTACTATGATCCTAATTCTGGAGCACGCGTCACTAACACCACTCTAACAATTAATGGTATGACCTATCGATTTGATGAAAATGGTGTCGGTACGGATGCTCCTAACCCAAATGGTTATTATAGTGATGATAACGGAAACTGGTATTATAAAAACGCAAATGGAGACAACCTTACTGGAGCTCAAATTATCAATGGACAAAAAGTGTTCTTCCGTGACAACGGTCAACAGGTCAAAGGGGCTTATGGTAATTCTTACGGTGATTTATACGCATTCTACGATGTTAATTCAGGAAACCTTGTAACCAATCGTTATATTGACTTCATGGGTAATTGGTTTTATGTAGGTAAAGATGGTAAACCAGTCAAGGGACCTCGAAATATCGATGGACAAGATGTCTTCTTCAACTATCGAGGGGTACAAGCCAAAGGTGATTTTGGTCGAGATGGCGTATATATGCCTGAGTACTACTACGATAAAGATAATGGTCGCAAAGTAACCAAAGCTGGGTTTGTCAAAGATAACAGAGGCTTAACTTACTATCTTGACGAGAAAGGTGAAAAAGTCCTTGGACTTCATGAAATCAATGGTGACTTATATTACTTCCGTCAAGGAGGTGCCTATAAATACACCCAACTAGGTGACATGTGGCAAGACAGCATTAATTACATTGATGGTAAGATCTACTACTTCGATCAATTTGGTAAGGCTGCCAAAAACCGCTTTGTCTTTACGGAAGGAGCTTGGCACTATTTCTACGGCGATGGTACAGCAGCTACCGGTGCCGTTCAAATTAATGGGCAAAAACTTTACTTCGATACAAATCATGGTAGACAAGTTAAAGGCGCTTTTGCACCAGATGGTCACTACTACGATGAAAACTCTGGTGAACTAGTCACCAACCAAACACGTACTATCAAAGGTGTAACTTATCATTTTGATGAAAATGGTAATGCGACTAAAGTTTAAGACATCCCTTACTTTAAGAAAACTTTAGGATCTCCTCTATATACTATAATCATCCTAAAACTTTTCTTTTTCATAATCTCCTAATCCAGGACTCAAGTCCTGGATTTTTTTAAACTCTTATGACTGCTAAAATTGTGAATTTTACCTTGTTAGTCACTTTGGAATGTAATCGTTTTCTTATTTTTATCTAAATTTCTTATATTTTCTTGAAAGTCTCTAAAATAGCGCTATAATAGGACTTAGGAAATGGAGGAAAAATTATGAAAGTACATTCTACTTTTACTGGATCTAAGTCCAAAAAACATCTGATTGCATTCTCATGTGCAACTGCTCTTGCAGGTTTTGCCTTCATCGCAAAGCCTGCCTTCGCTGAAGAAGCTAAAGCTGACAACGCATCAAACCTTGATGTGACTGCTGCTACCACTGCCAATGTAGAAACCACAGCAGACCTCGTAGAAACTAAGGTTGTTGAAGCTCCTGCTACTACTGAAAAAGTTGCTAGCACTGAAAGCACTACAAATGACTCAGAACAAGCCACAACTTCTGTTGCAAGCTCTGAAACTACCAGTGAAACAGCTTCAACAACTGTAAGTGAAAGCCAAGCTCCTTCAGAATCAGCCTCTGGCCAAACACGCGAAGCTGTATCTACAGACCGAGCTGCCAGTGAGACAGCTTCAGTTAACGAAACTTCGAACAGTGAAACTAATATCACAGGTGGTCAATACTATAGAGACGAATACGGCTATTGGCATTACAAAGATGCTAGCGGTAAAGACCTGACTGGACCACAAACTGTTGATGGCGTTAAGGTTTACTTCGACCAAGGTGGTGTTCAGGTTAAAGGAGAATTTACCTGGGACGGTCACTATTATGACAAAGATTCTGGTGCTCTTGTTACTAATAAATTCGTTGATAGTTACAGTAGCACCTATTACCTAGATGAAAATGGAAATAAAGTAATCGGACCCAAGGAAATTAATGGGGTATGGCATTATTTTAATCAGTATGGTGAACAAGTTAAGGGTAGATTTGCTTCTGATAACCGTTATTACGACGAAAACGGTAAACAAGTTGATTTTGGGACAAACCGCTATTTCGAATTAAACGGGGAATGGTACTATGCTGGAAATGATGGTGCTATTTTAAAGGGACCACAAACCATCGATGGCGTTAAGGTTTACTTCGACCGAGGAGGTGTTCAAGTTAAAGGCTATTTTGTTAAAGATAGTACTGACAATAATGAACGCTATTATGATAAAGATTCTGGTGCTCTAGCTACTAACCAATATATCATTGCCTACAACCCCTACAGACATAGAAATGAACGTTATTATGTTAACGACCAAGGAGTTCGGTTAACTGGTCCTCAAACAATTGATGGTAAACAAGTCTACTTTGATAAATACGAGGGATGCCAAGTTTTCGACAATTTTGGCGATGATGGTTACTTTTACGATCAGGACGGTAATCGTGTTGATCTTGGTGCCAATCGTTATGTTCAAATCAGAGACAATTGGTACTATGTCGGTAACGATGGAAAAATTTTAACCGGTGAACACATTATTGATGGAGCTCACGTTTATTTTGAATATGGAGGTAAACAAGTTAAAGGAGATTTTGACTATAAAAATCAATTTCACGATAAAGACTCTGGAAATCTAGTTACTAATCGTTTCGTTACCGTTAATGACAAGACCTACTTCATTGGAGCAGATAGTAAGGCTATTAAAGGAGCGACCGTCATCGACAACATTGAATACTTCTTTGACGAAAAAACTGGCGCTCAGGTTAAGGGAAATTTCGCAAGTAACAAAAAATATTATAACAGTACTACTGGTGCTCTCGTAATCAATAGTTATGTCCAAGTCGACAAAGACTGGTACTACGTAGGCAATGACGGTAAACGGCTTAAAGGTTCTCAAACCATTAACAATGTTCCTGTATACTTTGACCCTTATGATGGTAAACAAGCCAAAGGTGTCTTTGGTAATGACGGCTACTTCTACGACAAAGATTCTGGTGCTAGAGTAGATTTGGGAACAAATCGCTATGTCCAAGTTAATGATAATTGGTACTACGTCAATGCTGAGGGTAAAATTCTCAAGGGCGAACAAACCATCGATGGGGTTCAAGTCAACTTTGATTCTTATAGCGGTATCCAAACCAAGGGAGGATTTGTTGATTCTAATGGTCGAGTAATCAGTAAAGAGAACTACAATACTTATGAAAGACCTAGTAAGTTCTATGATAAAAATTCTGGAGCTCTTGTAAAAGGTCAATACTTTAACCACAATGGAAACTGGTACTACGCTGATGCGGAGGGGAATATCCTTAAAGGCTCACAAACCATTGATGGGGTGCACGTTTACTTTGACTCTTATGGAGTACAAGCTAAAGACGCAATCGCAGAAGGCTACTACTACGATAAAGACTCTGGTGCTCGTCACGAAGCCCCTCGTAAGCAATTTATAAAGGCTGGTGGTAAATTATACTATCTTGACGATGATAATAAGATAAGTTCTGGTTATAAAAAAATTGACGGTAAGGATTATTTTATTACAGGATATGGGGAAGTTTTAAGAGGAGAATTCGGACCTTACGGTTACGAACCATACTATGATAGTGAGACTGGGGCTGCTGTACGACAAAGAGGTTTTGTTAAATCTGGACGTAACTGGTACTACCTAGATGATGAAGGAAATAAAGTATTAGGACTTGCCAAAATAGATGGTAATCTCTACTATTTCAGTAATCCCGTCGCAACAAAATACCGAATGGGCGAACAAGTTAAAGGAGAGCTGGTGAAACCTTATAGTTTCTTCAACTATAACCGTTCACCCTATGACAATCCTGTCTACTACTTCGACGCTGAGACTGGGGCTGCTGTAACCAATCAATTCTTCAATTGGAAGGGCAATTGGTACTACTTCGGTAACGATGGAAAGGCTCTTATCTTTGATCAAGTCATCAATGGTCAACACCTCTACTTTGATTATCAAGGTAAGCAAATTAAAGGCAATTTCGTTACAGACTACAAGGGTACTCGTTATTACGATGAAAACTCTGGTGAGCTCGTAACCAACCAAACACGTACCATCAATGGTGTGACTTATCACTTTGATGAAAATGGACGTGCGAAACAATTGTAAAATAAGTCCGAAAATTGACTAAAATTATTCTTACTAGTCTTACAGATAAAAAAACAAACAAAAAGCCAAAATCAGCATTCTGATTTTGGCTCAGATTGAAGACAAAGTCCTCAGAAGTTATACTTCTGGGGATTTTTCTTGCT
>OGHW01000958.1_pt1 | contig 27020 bp, 41 predicted proteins | sample 1571641 | NCBI WGS metagenome assembly OGHW01 (sample SAMEA2582066, study PRJEB24529) | metagenome | biome: Human gut stool | place: China | collected 2011 | reverse complement strand
TTCTGCCATATCCTTTAATTCCCAGAACCTTTGAAACCTCATTCATGGAAATTGCGGTCTTGCTATCTGCCACTGCATCAAAAAACTCTGCTTTTGGCTTCATCTGCTCAATCTGCCTGTCTTTCTGAGAAATGATATTCTGTGCCACTATCAATGCGTTGGCTACAATCTGCTCCGGTGTAAGATTTTCCTGGTTGGCAATGTAGCCACCGTTCTTACGAATAGATGGGAGGACTTCATCAAAAATCCAGTGTTCAAATTCATCCGCTTTGGGCAACTGCGATTTAATGACAAGTCTGTAAACATCACCCTCTGGAATGATTTTTAACTCCTGTTCTCCACCTTCTGTAAGGTAGCGGTGTTTCAGCGCCCCCTTACAATGCCTTGAAATTGCATCTTTGGGGACTGAATAACCAAGTGCTCTTGCTACATCATTGGCTACAAAATAAGGTTTCCCGTCAATTTCTAGCGTTCTCACGCTACCAAAATCAGCATTGTTAAAAACCTGCAAATCGTTCATCTTCTCACTTCCTCTCCATAAATAATATGCCGACCTAATCAACAAACTGCTTTACATCTACACCCAGATAGTCAGCAATCATTACCATAGTGTCCAACTTAGGTTTACTTTTGTCGTTTTTCCAGTCAGAAAGCAACATAGGCGAAATTCCCAAATCTACTGCTACCCTGTACGGAGTAATTCCTTTTTTGCCGATAATCTCGCAAAATCTTCCATAAGAACTTCCGTATTTTTTCTCTTTCTCCAAAATTCATACTCCTTTCCTTAAAATCTCTTGAATTTATTAAGGAAATCCGTTATAATACTATCTGTCAGAACAATATATAACCACCTAATTTTGCCTAGGTTTTAAGGGTTTCCTTAATCTAGGTCTAGTATATTATGGTTTTCTTTAAAAGTCAATAACATTTTTAAAGTTTTCCGTAATTTTTTTGAGGTAAATTTTATGTATGAACATTATCAAGAATTGCTAGACAAAAAAGGACTTAAAAATGCAGATGTGGCAAGGGCAGCTGATGTTTCCAATATGACGTTGTCCGACTGGAAAAGGGGAAAGACCACGCCTAAAACTGATACAATGCAAAAAATTGCAAACTATCTTGGGACTACTGTAGAGTATCTATTAACCGGGGAAGAAAAATCCCCTAATGAATTTTCCGTAGAACAGGGCACTCTGGATGTGAAAATATCCCAGGATTTAGAGCTGAAAAATGCTTTAGAAAATTACTTTAAACTGTCAGAAAAGAAAAAGAAACTTGTTATTGAATTAATCAATTCGCTTGCCGAATAATTCCAAAAGAAAAAGCACGTCACCAATAGAATTGACGTGCCAAATGAGGTATGACTATGGAAAAACAAATGATTAGATGCGATAACTTATCTCAAGATCGCATAAACGAAATAATTCTAAGCTATACAAAACTTGGGTGGAAATTTATTGGTATTTCAGAGGGGTTCCCTAAAGACTACGCTTGGATACATTTAGAGTGGTCTAAGCCGGAACCTCCGATTTGGCCCGGCATAAAACCCAACAATTAATCCCATGCATTTCTGGTGAAAAAAATACCACAAAACCATTTTTAACATAATCATCTCTTGCTGCTTCTGTTTTTGCGATTGCAACGCACTGGAATGACCCTTGATTATTCATGTCATAATTCAGTGCGGTGCAGTTTTTTAAATTATCCATATTGTCTCCAACTTAAATATGGCCTTTTATTTTGCCTTTGATGAAAGTATAAAGATATTCTAGGATATCTTTTCTCTCAATTTTGTTTACCATTTCAATGATTTTCTTCCGATACTCTTCTTTTTCATCCACTAAAAGTCCCTCCAATTCATCCAAACCGCACGTTCTCTGTGTAGCGATAGGCATATTATAGAACGTATGTTCGATTATGTCAAGATAGCATCGGGGACACCGATACAAAATCAATGTCCCCAAACCAGAAGTTGATTGCCCATTTTCATTGGACATTTCTAGTATATGCTTTTAGTGGGTAAAATATTCTTACGAGCAACGAAAAACTTTTATGATTCTTCTGTTTCTTCTGCAAGTTCTCCGCAATCCAGATCAATTAAAACCTGTTTTACCTGTGGCTTAATCTTTTCTGGTACCTGTGCGTAAGTCTTTCTACCTTTGATAATAAGAGTTGCATAAATAATTGCCATATCGCTTACCTCCTTTCGTAGTATTAAGAAAAGCAATAGCCTAAGCATCTAACAAAGCCTCGACCTCTGCTCTAATCTTCTCTGGAACATCATCAATTGTTTTTTTGCCCTTGTGGATTAAGTCTGCGTATACTGTTGCCATGTAGCTTGCCATGATTAAGCCTCCTTTGTGGTTGTAGTGGTTTGGGTTGCTTCATAAAGTTCAGTCAATGCTAACTGGGTGTTAGTGACTTCATCTTCCAGTGCCAGATTAGCTTCATACTGCTCGGTAAGAGCTAACTGGGCTTCGGTGAGCTGGTTTTCCAAATCTGTTACTCTAATCTGCAGTTTTCCAATATCTGATTCCGGCAGATAAGAAAACACTGCCTTAGGCTCATCTGGATTAGTTACGTCAATTCTTTCAAGAGCTGCTCCGTCTGGAATGTCCACGAACATTGACAACAGACCTTGTGGGGCTTGTTCTTCCCCATACACAATTGACCAGATTCTACCTGTGGCATCGTAAATTACTAATGCTTTCATTTGTTCTGTTCCTTTCTTGATTGTGATATACTGTTAATATCTTTTTACTTTTCTACAATTTTCTGCATCACCCCCATATGCCGGTAATCCACATTGGTATGTGATTGCAGGATATTATTAATAGTATCCTGTAACGTAGTAATTGTACTTCTTATTTGGGGTTGTAACTTTTACTTTAAAAGTCGTTCCGCTTCGAATTGGAGAAACCAATGTATAATTGGGCAATATTACACTTAGGTTATTTGGATCCCAAGGGCAAGAAGTAGATAAGTCATGTGGGCCATTTTCCGCCATAAACATCCAACTTTTAATATAAAAACCAAGAGATAATGTTACATAATAGTTACTGTCTGAAGTTACTTGCCCATAACGAGATGCAAATTGTCTCACATTACCTGAAACACCGAATATCGACTTCCCATAAAGTATATTATTGCCAGTTAAATTCCCATCACCTTTGATAACAATATCGCCGGTCATTTTCTTACCACTGCATGATACTGTCTGTTGAGCCGTATTAGGCGTATAAGTCCCACCACTCATCATACCCATGGTGCCGGTCTGCTTGCTTTTGGGATTGGTGGTATAGAAAGTTTTACCTGATAACACATCACCGGCTCCGGCATCACCACTAAGGGTTAGTGTACCAGTTAAAGGCTCTCCATCTGCGCCAACAATTACCTTTCCAGACAAAACATCGTCCGCTGCGGCTGATACAACATCGAGGTCAATTCCACCACTACCACCAATCATTAATACCTGTCCCATGGTCATACCCCTTTCAATCCAATAACAATATCAACAGTTGGCAGTTTGTAAACTTTAAATGTTACACTGCCATCTGCTGTAGTTCCAGTTCCAGAAGATATAATTCCAAATGCTTTACTATATGCCTTTTGTGCATCCACAGAAGCCCCATCAGCAAGCATACTTACAATTATTGGATTATCGTCTGCCCTAAGTCCCTCAACATCTACAGTTTGGCTATATGGGGCTGTATCGCCTACCCAACCAGTAGCAGTCAGTGTAACCGGTGCAATATGATTTATCTGATTGACATTTTTATTAGTCTTGTTGATATCATTTGCCCCAAAGGTATTCCCAACCTGTGAATAACTTGTAGCATCTGTAAACGATACTGTGCCATCATCATTGCTTGTTTGCGTATATTTTCGACTGTTTCCAGATGCAATGATATCGTCCATATAATTCGTTTTTAAAGTTTCCATCAGGTTCTCACTCCTTTCACATTCCCAAGTCTAAATGCTAATACTGGCAACCCAGCTTCCAGCCTGTTCAACATTTCATAGATTCTTAATGTCGCAGACTCTATCCTGTTCAACTCATTCCATTGGATAAATGCTCCATTGCTGTAAAAGGTAGATGTCATGCCTATATTCTGGGTGTAAACGTTTTTGTTGATGGTTTCCAGATTCTTCTCAAAATTATTGATTTCTTTGGCATACGGATAATCCGCATACCCTTTATCAGCTCCCATATCAATAATTCCAAAATTAGGGTAAAATTGTTCTGCTCTTTCATGCAGAAAATTCAAGTTCCCTTTTATCCGATTGTAATCACTGGCATTGAATCTGTCAGAAGATTCCCAATCAGTTTTAGGTTGTATCCATGGCATTACTCCACCACCTTTCTAGCCTTTAATGTGCCGCTCCAAGCACCGCTATAATTTAGTTCGTTTTGATATGCACGTATCATTGTCTTATCCCTGTCTTTCAATTCCAGAAAGAATAAATCATTAGCATCTGTACGCGGGTCTCCATTCCAGGGGATTTGATAATCAACATCTCCTAGATAATATTCCGCTAACCATTCTTCCTGGTCCTTCGCCAGCTTTTCTTCACTGATGAGCGGATTATTCCATGTCTTATTCACTCCTGTATCATTGTGCTTTTCAGTATAAGACTTTTCTGATACCACATATTCGTATCCGCTTACAGATATCTGAATAGCATCCCCGACTGTACCTGTAACTTTGATATTCGCATAATAATTGCTGCTCGATATTATTTCGACCATTGCCGTTCCTGAAGTAACAGATACTTCCAGTCCATATGCAGGATTTGTAAAATATATCGTCTTTGTCATTTCTTCACTATCAAGTGTCAATTCTTCTGATGTCAATTCAGTGATTTCCGCTTGCGACATAGTATATATATTTCGTTTAACCGTAATGGACTGAATTTTTTCTTGCCTAGTGGCTACAGGAGATCCTTTTAAATTAAAATCTCGTGACAGCGTATAATCTGTCGAGTCTCCAAATGATACTTTATCAACTGTTATCCTTGCATTAGGATATCCTTTCGAAAAAACGATTTCCATTTCATCGAATTTTTCAAGTTGTTCTTTATACTCACTATGCAGTTGTGGATTTACTATCTCAATATCTTGTACCTGTTCCTGCTGATAATAAGTGATAATATGGTATTTCTGAGGTGCTACATTACGAAAATCAATGGAAAATCCAAAACATGTGTATCCTGTTTCTAAGTCAATATTAATTTTAGGAATATCTTCAAAATCACCATTTGAATCCGCTATACTATCACTAACGTACCCTGTATCTTTTGAATACTCCGCTTCATCTTCCGGCAGAAACAAAACAGATCCGTCAACCAATGAAAAATCATTACTATATATGGCATAGCCTATACGTTGATCTTGTTTCAAAACATTCTCAACATGGCTAAATTTTGTCTCGTTGTTAGCAGCTTTAATACCTGCCGGTAAAATATCCTCTCCTGGATACAAAAATCTACTCGGATATACAAGATCAATACCGGCACTGGCATACATGTCTGGCAAAAATGATGATTTTATCCATACCCTTCCTTGCCGGTCAACGCTTAATACACATCTGCCTGCATTTGAGATTATCTGTAATGCCTCTGAATGTTTTACCACAGGAACAGGATTATATACCTTAACATTTTGCAAATATGGATCAACCACATACTCATCTGTTTTCATACCGGCATCTTCCAGTACATCTAATGCCAAATCATAAAGAGATATTCCTTCTGGTCTATACAATCCCCTGTAATATGTTCCATTCAATTTCCAGTCAAACACATCAACCATTGTGAACTTGGCTTCTGTATCAGTTGCGCTCCAAGATTTTAAAAATGCTGTAATTTCAGGAACCCATTCAATATTCCTAGTCCCGTCCAGATCATATCCAAATGACACTTTCATTTGCTGTCCTTGTTCCATATAAGCAACTGCTGATTCTGGATTATCTGGATTGTAATATAGATTCTGATTATCTACAGTCAAAGTCATATCTTGGCTTGGAAGCGATTCACAAATCGTTGATACATAATCCTTATAAGTAAATGATTTCACTTGCTTATTTGAGAAAGTATTTGAAATTCCACATGTAAATTCCAAAATCCTCATTCTTCCCTGCCCATTAACCATTGTCAGTGGGGTTATCCGCAAGAAAGAAATAGCATCGAATGTATCTTCTGTAACGAAATTCCGGGAAGAATTTTCATAGGTTTGTGTGCCATTATCAGATTGAACCGTAAATGAAGTTGGGTAATATTCGCCAAAATCAATTGTCAAGCCTTTTATGTCTGCCACATTGCCGTCAAAGTTAATATATACTGAGCCTTGGATTTTATCTGGAACCAAGCCATTATTGTAATAGGCATATCCGTCATCCTGCTCTGGAAGAAAATACATTGTGCCGTCAACCTTGGCAAAATCTTCTTCCAGTGTAGCGTATACCTGGCTAACTGTATTGCCTTTAAATGCTGCTGTTGTATTTGCAAAATAAGCGAAATCATTGTCTGCTTCACTTGCCACTATATTATTTTGTGCTATGGAACTAATAATACCAATCCTGGCAGTGATATAACCACGATTCCTATTAGGTTTTCGCATGGCTTTTTTATAAGCTGCACTTACAGTTTGCATTTGCTATCACTCCAGTCCTGCATCAATCAGATTAAACTTGCAGTTTTCATACTTGGTTACTATATGGCTCTCCGGATCTGCGTACAATGGTTTAGCTTCACGGTCTCCAGGATACATTGTTATGGTTATCGGCTTTCCGGTTCTATAATCTTCAAATGTTACCGGAATGTAAAAAGGTTCAACTGCTCTCAACATCATCTGCCAGACTTCCGGTTCAAGCATGGCCCATTCAAGGTTATTCAGCTTATACAGATCTCTACCCACTCGTTGACCTATGACGGCATTGTTAGCATTTCTTCCGGCATTGACAGTCGTTGTGATGAGATAACTAAACCCAGCCTTAGGACAAGGAAAGTCATATCCATTCACGTTCAGGAAAGCTGTTAGACCTGATCCAGTAACCTTTGTTGTTTGCGCCATTAGGTACACCTCCATTCATTGGCAGTAATCTTTCTGACCCCAAAGGTAAAATCAGGGGACTTTTTCTTTTTAGATTATTACGTAAGTAATAATCTTTTTCTTTTTAATTTCTTACATTCTTATATTCTTACATTCTTTATATTCTTACATTCTTGTTTTGTGGTCCGTCTGGTAGTTCAAGTGGTGGTTCAACAGGTAGTCCGTTAGGTGGTTCAATAGGTAGTTCATCTGGTGGTTCGTTGGTTGGTTCAATATTTTTTCAAAAAGTTAGCAAACCGTTGATTTTACTAGCTTTTTCGGCTATCAATATCAGTTCGCCAGTTGGTTCACATACCTAACACTACTTGAACACCAAAGTGAACACCAACCACACACCAAAATGATCACTCAGCGATCACGTTTTTGGGTACATTTTGTCGGTTAGAATGGGCTGATTTAAAGCTCATAATCTGGATAAACAGCTTCCCAAACATCTTTATGATAAGCATTTACTTCCCCATAATTTGCATCGAATATCTTTTTTACTTTATATCCCATACGTTCCCCAACTTCTTTCAGCCTTCTCCATTTGAATGTTTTCCAAGAAACATTATTCAGTGCTGCTACTCGCTTGATAGAGTACCAATCTTTACTTGTATCAAGTTGTGCCTGTAGTTCTGCTTCCCGATCAAGGCTTTCCAGAAGCTGTGCAATTGCATCTCGATATGACATAGGCATATTTGTCTTATCATCTTTTTTCTGGAAATAGCTGTCTACCAATCGGTCATATACTTCCCACGCCTGATCCGTATTCAGTGACTTAGCGTGAAGAAATGCTCCTTTTTCTGTCCAAAGGTACAATTGATTTATTCTACTTGACGAAAAATCATTTTGATGCGTTGTCTTGAATGTTCTTAACTCATCACCAGTCAGACACACAAAATGTTTCCCTTCCTGGTACCTATCCCTATTTCTGTTAAAATTATTGGTAATTATTTGTGTGTCCGTTCCATATGCTTCCGCAATCTGCTGTGTGGTTAAAACTCTCTGGCATCTGTACTCTGTTACTTTTAATCCTTCCATCCAATTATCTCCTTCTGTATTTAAAGCAACAAAAAACGCCCACCAGACATAGATTTTCTACATCTAGTGAGCGTGATTCTTAAACTGTTTTTGCCGTCCTTGCTCAGTTCGTCCTATCCTTTAAGCCTTGTTTTTCCCGCAACGGCTATTGGGCAAAGCTGATGGATTCGGCTAAATTTTACCCTTTTATTATACCTGTTTTGGGCTGGAATATCAAGGTTTCTTGCGCATTTACCTCAATCTTCTACCAAAATAAAATCTATCAAGCTCTTCCAAGCGATCAAGATAATCGTCTGCAGTTTTTCCAAGGTCTGTGAAGTGGTCAACAAGGTCAAGTCCTTTCTCTGGGGAATGACCAACTTCCTTTTTGTAGATTTCATTTGCCTTCTCCAAGTCAAATTCCTCTCCAACTTTCAGCATAATGTGGTATTCCAACACAAACTGCGGCACATTGGCATTGTTGCAAATCCTATACATCCTCCGCTGATTTCTAGCATACCAACTAGGATTTTTGGGTATAGGTGTATTGCTTGGCTGGCAAACTGGAGGTTGCTCCAATGTTGTTGATTTTGCTTTTACCCGAAAGTATGTGTTCACCAACTCTCTCTGGACTTTCCATGACAAATCATCTGTAAAGGTTTTAACTATCATCAGATAGCCGCTTTCTGTAAGCAAATAAGTTATAAGGTCGGGATTTCCCTTAATTATTTCATTAGGGGAATATCGTTCCCCTAATTCTTTTCTTGTCATTTCAAAGTAATCCTCACCCAAAATAAAATGCTTTTTATGCTTTTGAAAAGATTTCTTTGCAGTATCTGTTTTCTTCTCATGTACTCTGTCAATGTCTTTTAGTGTCACAACTCTCTGCCCGTTGTACTCTCTTATCTGCATTTCTGTATTTTCAATAGCAATGACTTCACTCATTTTTCATGCCTCCCCCAAATTCAATCTTGCCATTGGAAAGGCACTTGCAGGCATACGCAAAACCTGCAATAAATGACTTCTCTTGAACATCAAATACGCACCTGTTTATAGAACTTTCAATTTCATTGGCCAGCTTTGGATTTAAAATCTCATAAACTTTTTTCCACGCATCATCATATTCCCGTCCCCATGTATAATCTTGCGCTTCATCAGAATGAAACCACTGCTCATAAATCATCTTTGCAAATTCATCCATTACTGTTCACCGCCTTTCTGGCGGTCTGCCAGTCTATTAGTGTACGCAAGAATGCATTTCAAAAAATGCTCGTTGGTATGTTCCAGATTGTTGATGATTGCTTCAATAAGTTTTTCTCTCATAAAAAACCTCCTGTAAAATATTGATTTTTCACAAGAGGTATGATACATTATTAGTGCATATCCCCTTGTGGATGTGATCGTGTAAGAACAACTTCGACCCGCCAAAGTTTTAGTTGTTCTTATTTTTTGCCTTTTGGTATTCATCTTCAATACCTCTTCGGACAATTTCGGATCTGCTTACATTAAACTTTTCCGCTGAATAATCAAGTTTTTTTAATATTTCATCGTCAAGTCTAGTTCTAAACATAAAATCCTTTGTATTATCCTTAATTTTCTGCCCTGTTTTAGGCGACACTTTTTTCATCCTCCTTTCAGAATGTTGCTACATTTTGCGTATCTTTATATTAACATTGTAGCAACAAACTGTCAACCCCAAAAATAAAAAAATCAGGGAAGTTTTTAGCTTCCCTGATAATATCGCAAAATTATTTCATGGTATTTAATATTGCGTTCTGCATCTCTTCAGAATTTATCTGTTTCTTAAAAACATATGTTCCCGTAATGGCATTTATCTTTATGTCTGAATATCCCAGAATTTTTCCAAGTAACCCCTGTTTGATATTTACGTACTGAACCTTATCAACAGGAATAGATAACTTCTGAACTCTTATTATTCCGTTTTTGCCATAAAGCCTTTTGTCGGTAAGCACCAGCTTATTGCTTTTGAGTACGAACCAAGGAATTAAAAAAATCAATGAAGCAAAAATTAAAAGTTCGATAAAAGTTCCAAATCCAACGCTGCCATCACGCAACATAGAAAAATCTGCCATAATGGTCATCGCAGCTAAAAATCCCGGCCACACCAAGGTAATCCAATGTGGTTTGCACTCATAAATAATTTTCTCGTCTAGTGTTTGGTTTTTCACAATATCCACCCCTTATATAATATTTGTGGATATTATATCACATAAAGGGGCAAAAGAAAAGAGGCTTGGTGGCCTCTTATGCTGTCTTATGCTGTCAGATATGCAATATCTGCAAATCTGTCCAATCTGTCTTTGCAGTCCTTGTAAATATCTTTATATGGCATATTCATTGACATGTCAATTCTAATTGTCTGTAAAATAATGCTTTCAACTAACGTCAGGTTATTCAGGTCGGTAACCGATACAGTATCCCGGTTTCCTCCAATGATTGACTTTGCCAACTTCGTATATGTGAGATACAGCTTATCAGAATGTGTGCTTCCCTGCTCTTTCGCATAGTCAACAAGCATCTTGATCACATCAGTTTCTTTCAGTCGGTTTTCTTTATTGGCAAGTCTGGTATCGTTCCATTGCTTTGACTGTTTATCCAGAAGGAATTTGCGCATGGCATAGAACTGACGCACAAGTTCCTTTTTGAATTTGACTACTGTTTTGGAATTTCTCAAAAGGGTAATGACAAAAGTTGCTTGTTCTTCATTGAGATAATAAATCTTTTCTGGCTGTCCTCTTTTTCCTGATTTTAAATCGGAGTATTCAAGTTTTCCAAATTCGCAAATATCTTTTTCATACTTTCTTATTATCGCTACAACCGATTCGTGTTGATTTTCTGTTCCTTCCGCAATCACCTTACTATTTGTAAATACATCATTTCTTTTAAGTTCCACTAATTCATACATACTGATACCGCCTTTCTTAGACTACTGCTTATGCAGGTAGGTTATTTTATATCAGTATTATGGACATGTACTTCATCAATGGAACGGACATAGTTAAGTGAAGCTAAATCCATTTCTGCTAATCCTGCTGTTAATAGCACTGACAAGCTCACGCCCGTCAAGACTAATTGACGTATCCTTGTCAGCAGTTTCTCTGGTATTCTCTGCAATCTGGGACAAATATGGAGCTAAGACATCTGCAACAGCTTCTCTTACTCCGGCAGTAATGCCAGCTACAATCTGCTCATTATTTGCTACTGCGGTCTTGCCATTGGAGAATTGACCAACCATTTCATTGTGATTTGCAAAAAACAGACCATCTTCTGGAAACCCACCTACAGAGTATTTAGGAATGTCAACATGAGCTATTGCTCTGAAAGATACATGTGAAATGGTATCTTCTTGCATTTCCTTTGCTGCCTCATTGTAATCGCTGATCAGGTCATTCATAGACTCTGCAATTCTGGACAATCCAGTATTGAACAGGTCAATCATGCCATTGACTAAATCTCCAACTTCTTTCACAATGCCTTTAAATCCAGAATAGATACCGTCCTTCATATTAGTGCCAAATGGTTCCCATTTTTCCTTTGTGAACCACGTAGACACATTGTTGGTAAACCAATTGTTGATATTAGTGTTCCACTGGGTTTCAAATTCAGCCCATTTATCCAGAAGTGCAGTTTTGAAGTGATCGCCCTGTTCCTTCCACTTTTCAACGGTAAACCATGTTTTTACGTTAGTATTCCACCACGTATTAGTTTTTGTTTTCCACTGAGATACAAATTCGTCCCACTTGGCAATAAGACCTGTTTTCATTCCGTCCGTTGTAGTTTTCCATTTTTCGGTGGTAAACCACGGAGAAACATTTGCACTAAAAAATGTTGGCATTGCTGTTCCAGACCACCATACAGCAGCTTGGTTCCATGCATTCATTAACGATGTCTCAAGATTGCCAAAAATAGGATCCAGTGCCGTAGTAGTAAAACTTGACGCAAGACCAGATACAGCAGTAGTACCAATCGTGCTAAACTGCGACTCACTAAGGGTATCAGAAATAGTATTGTATACGTCAGTAGCAAATGTGCTAATTGTATCAATACCGTTACTGCTCTCAAATGGCTTGATTAAACCATCCAGCATACCTTGCCCAATCTCTTTCCATTTGGATTCAGAGAATATGTCATAAACATCATTTATAGTACCGGAAATACCATTTTGCAGTCCTTCAATGAGATAAACACCATTCTCATCCATGACAGTAGACGGGGAATGGATACCAAGGATGTCCTTAAATTTATCAATGACACTTTGAGCTACCGTACCAACACTCTCTTTGATATTATTCCAACCGTCTTTGATACCATTAATCAAGCCTTCCATGAGGTACCCACCCATTTCTGCCATGACCAATGATGGGGAATGAATTTTAAATGCTGACATAAATCCATTCATAACAGGTGTATAAATATTATCAATGATCCACTGCCCTACAGATTTTAAAGCATCTACAATACCAGCAAATAAGCCCGCAACAATGTCACCGCCAGCCGCCTGAATATAAGTGGTGAAATAAGCTTTTGTTGCATTAAATCCATTCACAAGCACATTCCATACTTGTTGTGCAAGTGCTACTCCAAGTGATGTAAGCGCGCCTACAGCTGTCCCTAAGTATGTGAAGTATGTTGTAATCAATCCTGAATAATTAAACGTTGTAACAATGTTATATAATGCGTTCCAGAGGTTTGTTCCGACTTGTGCCCAGTCAACAGAAGCAAGACCGGATATTACAAAATCAAATATACCTGTGACAATTGTATATCCAGCGTCTACCAGTCTCTGCGCAAGACCGTCCCAATCTATATTAACAAGAAAATCCATGACTCCTTCGCCAAATGCTCCCCAATCTGTATCACTGACAAAAGCGATAAGTGTATCAAGCAATCCATTGACAAGAGAACTGAGGCTTGTAGCTGCACCTGACCAGCTAAAAGCTGATGCAAATGTATTTAAACTAAGCGCAAGACTACTTCCGAAATTAGTCCAATCAAATGTTGTCGCAGCATTTTCTAATACCGTAAATGCAGCATTTAATCCATTTGCAAGCATTTGTCCAATTTCATTCCATTGAATAGAATTAACAATTCCATTGAGACCGTCACCAATGAATTTTCCAATAGAGTCCCAATGCGTAACATCCAAAAGAGTATTTGCGAAGTCTACAGCTGTATTAATTCCCTGACCAATGGTTGTACCGATTGAAGTTGCCAGTCCTTCAGTTTCAACAAAGCCATTAATAAAGGTTCCAATACTGGATGCAATCTTTCTGGCAGACTCCTGGATTCCATCCCAAGGGATAGAGTCCAGGCCATTCTTAAGCCAAGTGCCAACAGCAGAACCAAGTTCTGTAAAGTCGGCCGCTTCCCACATGGACTTGATTTTATCAGACCATTCCTTGTATTTGCTGTCAATCTCATCTGTCTCAAACATATCAGCGGCACTTGCACCACCACCGCTGCCACCAGATCCGCCACTCTTGCTTTGGTCAACAATGTTCAGCTCATCAATTCCAAGCGTATGCGTTTTAAGGTCATCAGCAGCCTTACTAGCCCCGCCAAGGCTCTTAGCATAGTCTTGTGTCTGCTTCTTGGCTTTAATCCATGTACCATGTCCTGTAAGGCAGAAAACAGCTGATTAACAGCATTTGCCGCATTAATACACATCTGAATGATAGTATTTAACGCCGGAGCCAGTGCGTTAAGGATTGGCGCTCCTGCCGCCGCTACAGAGTTTTTCAGCTGATTTGTGGAATTCATCAGCAATGACATACTGGCATTGGTTTCGCTGCTGTACTTGACCAAATTTTGCATACCGTCAACAAAAGCTTTTTGCAACTTATTGATTAATGCAAATAAGGTCCTCACTCCTACTGCATATCTAAGCATGGTTCCTAGATTTTTTAGCAATGAATTATGAGAGCCTTTACTTGCCCCTGTAAGTCCAGAGAACGCTTTAATAAGCTTACTTTTAAGTGCAGAAGCTAATGAAAGTATTGGTTTTTTAGCTGCCTTTAATGGTGCAGTTAAACCAGTTGATATGGCTTTCTTTGCTACACCCGCTGCTGCTCTAGCCGCTGTGCCAATAGATGGCATTTTTCTGACAGCATCAGAAACAGCACCTTTAGCTGAACTTGCAAGCCCTTTAAAGATATTACCATTTGCCAAGTCTCTAAAAGACTGAGATATCATGTCTTTCATGTTTTGCAACTGGCCAGATAAACTGCTAGTATTCGGCCCGGCAATTGCCGCAGGTTGAGAAGATACTTTTGCAGCTTCCTCAGCTGCTTGACGTGCAGTTTCACGCATAGCATCTAATTGTGCTTTCAGACTTTCAATCTGGTTCTCATACTTAACAACACTGGCAATAGCATGTTCATATGATTTACCATCCGTATCTCCTGAAAGTTCGATTTCCTGCTGTTTGAGTTTTGCATTTTCCAAGCTATTGGTCAAAGATTTTATCTTTGCCTCTATTTCTTTTTCACTGCCTGACATGGTGAAACTTTTACCAAGTTCCGCATATTTCTCTCTGATTTCCTGGGATTTTTCAGAAATACTTTTGCTCAAATTTGACAGTTGATCCTTGATTTCTTGACTTGTCTCAGCAGAATCTTGAGCCATTTCAGGGTTATTTAAGGCCTGACCTGCCTGCGCACCATACTCACTTACAGCCTGCGCCCAATCTCTAATCTGTGCAGCTGACTCCCCAAATGTCGCAGCCATAGCATCTGCGTTATACTGCATATCAGAAACAGCTACTTTTACAGCGTCTCGGGCTTCAGAAGCGCTTATTTCAATGTTATCTCCAAAATATGACGATATATCATCATTATCAAACATATCATCAAGTTTTTCTGATGATGCACCATTAATTGTGCCAGTAAACACATTAGGATTAGGCCCTGTGCTTGCTGCCTGTTTCTCAGTCACTTTCGCAGCTTCCTCAGACGCTAAACGTGCAGTTTCACGCATGTTATCCAGCTGTGCGGTAAGAGATTCAATCTGATTCTCATACTTTACAACGCTTGCAACAGTATTCTCATAGGTCTTGCCATCTGTATTTCCAGAAGCCTCTAATTCCTGCTGTTTTAACCGTGCATTCGCCAAAGCATTGGTTAAAGAATCCATTTTTTTCTGGATTTGCTTTTCTGATCCAGACATGGTAAATCCTTTACCAACTTCCGCATACTGCTTTCTAATTTCTTCTAATGATTTAGAAACATTCTTTGCAAGCGCCGACGTTTGATCCTTAATTTGCTTGTTAATGGAATCAAGGTTTTTACCGCTATCTTGGGAAGCCGTAGAAAAACTCTTTCTAAAGTCAGATAGGGTAGAATTTTTTTTTAACGCAGAAATACCTTCTGCCACAAGCCCTAACTTTTTTATAAGCTCATCAAGGCTTTTACTTGCTTCGTCAGCTGTAGTTTTAACTGATATTTCCAGAGAATCTACTTCTGCCATTTTGCACCTCTTTTCTGTAAAACAAAAAAAGGGAGATAAGTGATTAAACCTATCTCCCTAAAACTTAAAAATTTCCCACATCCTGTTTGCCATCTGAATTTGTCAAGTACAATGCACACTCATATGGATGTCCTGATCTAGGCTCAAAGTAATACCAACTATCGCCAATCTCTTGCCAGCCAGTTACTGCATATCCATCTTTGTTGAAATAATACTTATGATGGTTGATAACTTTCCAACAATTTTTGCAATATGTTGATTTCGTATCTGCATACCACCAACCATTGCTATCATGGTTCCAGCCAACAGTGTATGAATTACTTTCTGCAAGGGTCCAATCTGGTCTTCCATATCCATCAATTCTGCTGTTGTTAAGATTATACGATTTTTCGCATACGGCACCACCATTAGCGACAACTTCTGCACCGCTGCTGGTATTACCTTCAATCGTATAGACTTTTCCACCGGAAACTTTTATTACAATTCCGGTGTGGCATATTCTTGACGAATTGCGGAAAAAAATCTGATCTCCTGGTTTGGGATCAGATTTGTGGTATTGGCCCTTATTCTTAAAATATTGTGCAGACGTAGGAGTATAAGCGCTAAAGCCACCACACAACAATTGTTTAGCTTTTACTGAACCAAAGGCTTGTACAAAACACCAGTCTACGAACATATCACACCACGCTTGACCTTGAAGTGACGGATAAATATCCCTGGCATACTTTGTGTAATTATTGCTACCTGCATTGCCGGTTTTACTATCTAAAATATCATTTGACATTTTTTCAAGATATCCAAGTTCTGCTTTTGCAATTCCTATTAATCTGTCAACTACGCTCATTCATAGATTCTCCTTTAATCCGGCCCTTCAGGAAGACCAGCTTGCCTTAGCAAGTTAATTCTCTGCTTCATTTCATAGACAGCGCATTCCTCATTAGATTCAACATTACCGTTATCAGAGCTATCTTTGTATTTATCCAATACTGGATGTTCGATATACTTAGCTCTTGACTTTTTGCCTGCCAAATTGCGTTCAATTGCAACCCCAACGGCAGATAACCCATAAGATCCCCATTGCATCCATGCTTCTACATCTCTATGTTTACGTTCAAGCATATTAGCCTCAGCATATGGCTGTAAATCAGTCGGGCATGATTCGTCTATTTCTGATACTGTCAATCCATAACCTTTAGACACCATTAACCAATACGGCCGTATTTCTTTACAATATGTATGCCAGGTTAATTCTTTTTGCTCTCTGCCGTTTCCGAAACTGCCTGAGACGTTTTCTGCTTTTTGGCTTTTGCCATTCTGGATAAAAAACCATTCTCAAGCAACTCCTTCTGTAAAATAGAAAACAAGGTATTCATGTCTCCATCTTCACCATCAAAATAATCATCCAGAAGCGCATATACTTTTTCCAGACATGCGTCTTTCTGACTTTTGTTTTCCGGTTCATAACCAAACTCTTCTTTATGAAATTTTTGCAGACCAACTAAAAGCATCTCTGGTAAGAAAAGTAAAAGTTTTTCCACTGACTCCATATCTCCTGAAATATTATCCATATTCATCAGATCACGAATAATACCAGACTTGATTGTAGCCTCATAGCCATACTTGATTTTTAATTCTCTATCTCCAAACTTAATTGTAGTCATTTTTATCCCTTTCCCCTATGGTATACATAGGAAAGGGGGCACTCCGTAGAATGCCCCACTTATCTTACTTATGATTTTTTAGTTAATGTAATGCTTGTCGGATAACCATTTTCATCCTCAACTACTGCAACGTCATAATCATCCTCAATCCACTTCGGAACCGTCTGAACAGATACCGTTGCAGTACCAGTCAGATGATCATCGGATGCTTCGCCAGGTGCGAAGGACTCCTGACCGATAAATCCACAGATTCCCTCTGAACCCTTACCGTCTGTTCCATACAGAATGATAAAGTCCAGTTTCTTGCCCTCGTTGGTCACCATCTCATCTTTGTACTTTTTCTCAAAAGCGCCCTCAACTTCCATAGAACCAGCAGAACGTCTTCCCATTTCCTGAGTCTCTACAAGATCCTCCAGTGTAGATGTGTCTACCATATTCTGAGATCCGAATGGAGACGGAATGCTCTTCGCTCTCAGCAAAAGCTTATAAGTACCAGCCCAATACTCGCCTGTAGTTGCAGAAGTGCTGGTTTCTTTGTAAGCAATCCTTGATTTTAAGCCTGTAGCCATATTTTTACCTCCTGAATTTTCATAAAAAAATAAGAGCCATATGCTCTTTGTTACGTTACAATATGTCATTTGCGCTTATAATGCGCCGCACCCGCATGGTACTTCTGTATGTTTCTCCGGTCCCTTCAAATTCTGGCATTGCCGTGATTTTAAAACATAGTCGTTTAAATTCATCAGCAACTACCGCCATGACCTTATTTGCGTCACTCTGGCTTGTATTGGTAATCACATCAACCTGAAATGTTTCCTGTACTGCATTTATGCAGAAGCCTTCAAGATCTGATGCTTTTTCAACTCCTGGGAGTTCATGGATATAGACTGTTGGAAATACAGCTTTAGAAGTGTTTTTTTCAATGTCAGTAATATAGACACTAGGATACTTAGATTTCAGTTTCTCATAGGCCCTTGATTTTACAATAGAAAATATCTTCTTTTCCAAATCATAGGCCCACTGATTTACGCTAATCACTTTCCAAACACCTCCCTTATAAAATGAAAGCGCAAGGCTTATCCCTTGCGTTTACTGCACAAATTTCCTTTATAAAATAAATCATCGTAGTTCTTTACACCACTCTTCCATCTATGCCATGCCAAGCATGGTGAAATTCCGCATTTTTTTGCTTCTTTTGCTAATGGTATTTGTTCTCCATTGTGTTCAATATATACAGTTTTTCTTGTATTCAACCCTTGCTGACTTATTGGAATCCAGCAACAATTTTCAGGACAATAATTACCATTTACGTCTATTCGTTCAATCGAATAACCTTCTACATACCCATTGTTTTCAGCCCATTCAATGAACTTTTCTACATAATGCCATTCGTCACAAACAGAAATACCACGACCACCATAATCTTTATAAGCTATTGATTTCGGGTTATGGCATCTATTAATCATGCCATTCCATGTTGGATATAGTCTGTGATGTGTCATTTTGTGATTTCTCTCAATTTTCAAATTAAAAATGTCTTGTTGCTTCTTTACGCAACCGCAAGAAGTCACAACTTTTAGTGTATCACCACGAATGGATTTAATAGTTCCACAATCACACCGGCAATACCAATAAGACTTTTTCTTTGTTCTAGTTTCGTCCAAAGCAAGAACCGTTAGCTTCCCAAATCTTTTCCCTGTTAAGTCTTTTATGTTTTTCCCCTTGATAAACTGCCCCTTGCTATTTCTTTCCATGGTCTTCTCCTTTGTTTAACTTAATAGTTTAATTATAAACTTAATAGTTGATTTTCGCAAGCATTTATTAAACTTTACAGTTTATTTTTATTATGATATGATAACATCATCAAATATAGGAGATACCATATGTTAAAAAACAATTTAAAAGCAATTATCACGAAACAAGGTTTTACATTGTCTCAAATTAACAGCGAGCTAAATCGTAGACACAACACTGACTTTTCAGTACAAAATTTTAGCAATCGCATGAGAAGAGAAAGTTTTTTATATACAGAAATCGAAGAAATTCTTGATATCATAAACTACCATATCGAATGGCATGAAAATAGTTAGCCAAAAATTTCTTTTGCTGTATACACCACTATCTCCCTCAAATCCTGCGCTGTTTCATATATAAATGGTCTTGACGGCAATCCTTTTGTCCAATGCCATTTTTGGTCTCGAAAATAAAACCATCCCTCTTCACCATGCTCATTTACATCATACTTCCAACCAATTATAGAGGTATCGGGGTGTGGTGATTTACTTCCTACAATTCCTGTTCCGAATTCTACGAATTTCGCCCACGGGCAATTGGTATAAACTATCCATTTTGCTCCGTCTTGTACAACCGCACCTTGTTCACAGTTTATGCTTGTAAGCAATTCTCCTGTATATATTGCGTCATACTCACCAATTTTTAATTTGGCAATCTCTACGCCCTTTTCAGCCAATTTTTGGCTAAGCATGTTACACTTATTCGCCAAATCCTTTTTATAGTCCTCTAAGTCCTTTATAGCGGCTTTAACGGACGAAACTGAAAGGTTAAACGTTATGGTATGGCCCGTCATTACAAATCTACGGTCAACCCCTCGTCAGCTACACCACGGACCGTGTAATCCGCAGTCAGTGGGTCAACGCCACCATCAGCATCATATCCCACAGCTGACTTTTTCCAAACCATGTCCCCGGCAGTCAGTGATAGATAACCTTTGTCTGTCACAATCTGGACATAAGTGCTACTATCATCAATACCAAATTCTTTAACAAGAACCTCACTAAGTTTGTTGCTGATGTTTGCATAAAACTCTTGTGGTTCGGAATAACCAATTTTTTCATCAGCAATAATCGGTATCTTATTCCCATCCCCATCAATGTAGTATTTTATGCTTCCATCTTCTTCTTTTTCATATACAATGATACGCTGTCCTTTGCGGGAACATTTCATTTTCTGCTTATTAATATCAAGCATCTTTTTTTACCTGCTTATAAATCTGGTTTACACCGGTACTGGCAAGCCCGCTTACGATCCCCACTGCAATAGCTGTCATAATGTCCGTTGCTGGGAAATCTGGGATAACATACATTCCAACCGCACCAAGGATGCCACCCACAGCACCAACAATTACTGGAATGTAATTATCCTTAACTCCATCTACAGTCTTTGCTCCAAGCCCAACCAAATAGCAGATAACCACAATCGCTAACGATGTTCCGACTTGTGTAATATCCATTATTCTTTGCCCCCTTTTTTAAAGTGTAGCTCTTGGATCTCTTTATACATTTTAGTAATCATTCCGTTTCCGCCTAAAGCATGATAAGCGTCATACATTTCGGAAAAATTATCATAAGCGTATGAGGGGATTTCCCCCTCTTTCATATACTTAGTGTGATACTCAATCAGCTGCACACGCAGCAAAAGCATGGTACCTTTGCTGTTTGCATCTCTGTCCTTTTTTTGCTGTTGCAAAAGCCAAACAATGTACCCTAAAATCACCGGCAATGCCAATGTATATGTCTGTAGTAAAATTTCTTTCATTTCATAGCTCCTGCTGCTGTAAAAATTACACACTGCCCACCGCCACAAAAAAGTGTGCCCCTGCTATCGTTTTGTTAACCTCAACAAAATCATAACGCACAATCTTCTAAACTCCTCGATATCGAGGAGTTATAAAACCTTTACAAACGGATATACCCCAGCCAGAAGGCTATCACGATCTTTCCAGTTCCTGCTTACTCCATTCTCTGTATAAGATGCCATATAAGCCTCTCCTGCCTGCGACCTATCATACACAGTCAGATTTACGATGACACTTTCATATTTCTTCATGTCATTTTCAATTTGTTCCTTTGTATAACTCTCTGGGTACATCCGCCTGCTCATGATTTCATCTATTGCCTGAACAATTAGCTGCTCCAATAATGGATTTTCTTCTTTATGGTCAAACACAGTAATGTCAGTTCCGGAGCTATCATCGATATGAAATTGTTTCAGCCGGATCTTTACCTGCTCTAATACCGTATATGCCATAAAACCTCCTAAAGCCCAAACAAGTTGATAAAATACTCTTTCAGTGCTGATCCTGTCATAGATTCATATCCTACAACTCCATTTTCAGCAGCAAGAGACTTTAAATCGTCAGTACTCATTCTGTTAATTTCTGTTTTGGTAAACCTTTGGTCAAATGGTAAAGAAGCGGTTTCACCCACTTCTTTAATTTCTTGACCAGGAAGATACCATTTGCCATTGTATTTAACTTTGTGGTCAAACTTCATGGTAATAGCCCTCCAATTAATAACACTTGATTACATATGTGCTATCCATTCTTTCATAGGACGGAAGTACGATTTCAGATACAGTAGTCTTTGTCTGTACTGGATCACTGGTAGTTGTCACTGCCACAGCTACACCAGTATTGACAATTGATACATCTGCTTCTCCACTTCCCATAAGGGTTCTTTCCTCAGGAGTTGTACCATACCAAGTGTTTCCTAATGCACCATTAGGAATCAGTGTTGCAAATCCATCTGGATAGAATTTGGCAGCAGTGCCAGCCTCATTCTTGTACTGCTTTGAGTATACAATAATGCTTACTCCTAACTCGTTGGAGAATACTTCTTTTACACGATTGTCATTCATGAAAATGTTAGCTGTTACATTTTGTGCCAGAATAGCATTGCGGATTTTCTTATTCTGCTTCAGATAATCCATTGTCTTTCTGGAAACAATCATGATGGATGGACGTTCTCCAGTTTCTGCTTCTACCGCATCTAATGCAGTAGCAACATCATCTAATGGGTCAGAATTAGTAGTATCGTCCCATTTATCAGTTGCAGTTTCAAGTGAAGCAAAATTCTTCGTAGCATATGTGTTGTTTGGATCATAGTTATATGCATAATTTACTCCATTTGCCTGAATGGAAATCTTAGGATGTCCATCGGATGGTGCTAATAGCTGCATAATCATACGTTCAGGAACAACATTAGCACCGTCAATTAAGGTATTGGCATCATCGAAGATTCTGCTCAATACTTCTGATGCATATGGATCCGTACTATCCTGAACACGCATAATTTCCTGTTCATCCGCTTCCTTAATCAGCATTGATTCGCGAAAAAACGCCATCTCTGTTTCGGTAAGCTTAAAACCTTCACGGCTTCTAAGAGTAGACACAGCATCAAAATTTGATGGTGCCAGGGAAACCGGAAGACCTTTAGATGTCTTGATCCACTTCAGATCAAGCCCCATTTTCTTTTTTGCCGGAAATAATCCGGAACCAAGATATGCAATTTTGTTACTTGCAACTTCTGTATTTACGAGTGCAATCGCTTTAGCGCTATACGCATCTCTAATATTCATCATGTCCTCACTTTCTACCGATACGGTTAATGGTCGCAAATCTTTATGACCATTTTTTCTTACTCAAATACAATAAGCGGAAGTGCTGTTTTTACTCCTGAAGCAATTGTAATTCCCGCATTAGTGTTCGCATTGGTCTCATTTACACATGCAAATGCCTTTACAATGGTTCCATTCGGGTTTGAATCATATACATCTGTCAGAAGTATTCCTACTGCTGCCCCATCAGAAGATTCAGCATTTACTTTTTTTCCAGTAGCATCAATGGGATTTCCTGCCTTACAAACATGATTCGTAAAAGCTGTAGAATCGAGGGTGATCTCTTCAAACAGTTCTCCGCCCAGTCTTCTTTTTAAAATTTCTTTCTGTGTAGTTACACTAGACTCTGTAAATTTCATTGCTTGCCTCCTATAAATAACTCTACGACTGACTTTGCAGCTTCATTCACTCCGGCAAGTGACTTTCCAATTGACTCAGCTGCTTTTTCAGCATCTGTTTTTGCTTTATTACCGCCTGTTCCACCACCCGGAATGTCCTGATTTTTAGCAATCTCTTGTTCCTTTGCCTGTGCAGCAGCCGTTTCTTTATCGGACATAATTTTTCCAAGTTCAGCGTAGTCAAGGCTACCGTCATCTTTCACAACCGTTTTGGCCTGCTCAGCTGTAATCTTAAAATTGGTCATTGCAGCCTCTCTCTGATCTCTGATGGCATTGTTCTTTTGCAAGTCAGCAATTGTCTTATTCGCCGCTTCCAGAGCCTTGTTGACCTTCTCAACCTCAGAAAGGTTTCCAGCCTCCAAGTCATCAATTCTTTTCTGAAGATCAGCCGCCTTGTCTGCATCAGCTTTATAAGCCTTTGCTTTTTCTTTTTCCCTAGCCACTTCACTGTTGTTCTGATTCAACAGATTTGTAATCTGGTCATCGGTTGCATCTGGAAAAAGCTTTAAGATTTGTTCCCTTGTCATAAAAAATTACCTCCATTACTCACGCTTTTGTTCCCGCAGGTCGCTCCTGCTGAGTTTCCTATTTACCGCATAGGTGCAAATTTTTATAAGAAAAAAGCAACCCTAAAAAGGTTGCTTAATCTTTCGTATATCTTAAAGAGCATCGACAATTAATGATTTCCTCCGGAAAGGCATCAGCTCCCAATGACGTATCTCTTGGAAACATCATCTGCGCATCGCCAACATCGAAATGCTCAAAAATTCCTATTTTATTTTCATCAAGTCTCACATGGGTGTGTCGAACACGATTGTCTTTCATTGTACGCCATGTTTTGAACCGGTATCCATTTTTTATCATTTCTACCTGTTCGCGATAGTTTCCAACAGAATTCGCTTCATTCGCAGCCAGAAGCATTGCTCTTTCTTCTGACAAGTAATACTCACTGTCGATATTCTCCAATGTGGTATCAACAATGGACTTTGTTACCTGCGCAGCGTATTCCGCAATATATGCCGGAGTTACTTTTACACCCATGTACTCTGTGGCAATCTGACAATATTTATCATCAATATACTGATAACAGCTGTCTGCATTCTCATCATCTTGTACTGCCATTGCAAACAGAAGTAAAAAAGCCACTTCCATATCTTTTGCAAGTTGAATTCGGTCTTTCTTTTCCTTTTCCGATATCTCCATTTCTCCAAAATATTGCTCATAGGATAGCGGTTCAGCTATATTCAGTTCATCTATGTCTAGTCTACGACTCGCCATATCATCACTTCTCTACCTTCTGATTGCTGTTACTGATATTATTTCCATTTTGATTTTGATTGCCAATCTGAAAAGCTATTTCTTGTGCCTTACGTTCCTGCTCTTCTACATCATCAATAGTCTTCCACAAGTTATCAACATATGGCTTAGATAACAGAAATGTCTTTTCTGCATCTCCCCAAAGGCCTACTGTTTTTATTGCAACAAGAGGATGAATGCCACATTGAAGAAGCTGTAATAGTGTCTGTGACTTGGTATACATATTGTCCTGAGGACTATGGTTAATCTGCACATCAAAATCACGTAGAGTAAGGTTCAAACCGTTGCCTGCAACACGCAAAACGTTCAGCACTACCATTGCAAGTCTTTTCTCTGCCGACTTAACAAGCGGGTCTTTTAATTTTGCTCTGGTTTTAGAAAAGTCCCATCCATTTCTCAACTGTACAGCCCCTTGTGTATCGCCTCCGGTATTGCTCTGCTTCGTTGGAATAGCCAGAATTGACAGCGTATTATCCCACAAATCATCTTTCGCAACCTGGCACTGTGTCTGGTTAAGCTCCTGTGTCATCACATCAACATCAGACTTATTGTCCTTATTAATGGACGTTACTACCAGTGCCCTGCTCATCTTCATTTTTTTGAACTGTTCTTCATCGACTTCGCAGTTGACAAATTTAATCCATGACTGTACAAATTGTTCAATGCCGTCCATGCGGTTTGACTGCATGTTGTTGATTGCATCCAGCATGGAAATAACCAGTTCAATATCTGAAATTCTTTCATGGTTATTTGGATACTCCACAATTGGAATACCGCCATAAGTATGCAGCTTTGATTCTACCAGATCGCTATTAACCATTTTGAAGGACATGGTATCAGAAAATGCCAGCTTGTAATACCGACCATCCTCATCTTTCAGTTCCTGAACAACCAGAATCGGTTCTTCCGTATTCCGATTGTAAATCATGAAAGTATTCATAGGAGTAGGGGCTGTAATTCGGAATGGAACATCACCTTGCTTTGGCTGTACAGCCTTGAATGACGTTCCCGTAGCTGACTGCCACTCACCAGCCTTAATGTCCTTTTCCTGCTTGTTGGCATCTACCATGTAATCGTTCAGCTCATCAACAGCTTTGTTAATGGCTTCATCATCTTTCCGGCTGATAAACTGCACAGGTTCTCCATATGTCTGGCCCACTTTAAACTGGACAATCTCATAGGCATGATTCTCAACGATTTTGTTTGTTATGTCCTCATTGGTAATCTTCGTTCTGTATAAAGTTGGCTGATCACCTTTATAGTAGCGCCACAGATACCTGATTGCAATTTTATTCCCATAGAAAACACCAATGCAATCACCAATTACCTTCACAACATTCTGTGGTGTGATTTTATCGACATCCGTATATGCTATTTTTCGTCCATAAACTCCATGAACCAGGTCTTGGAATTTCATTGTGTTTCTTGTAAAATTCATGTTTTCACCTACATATAAGTAAGGCCTGAAGAACATTTTCTTTCAGGTCTCTCTTTCAGTTCAGTATCATCATTATCGGGATAATAGATAACACGCCTATAGCATTTTTTACAAATACAAATAACTGGTGTTGATGTACGCCCGTCCCATCTGCCTACTCTTATACCGCATCTAGGACAGTACACAGTTTTAGGTTCATGCTTCATACTCGTATCCTCTTTTTACATAAGAAAAGCGCTACCACATTATGGTAGCGCTTCTCACGTTTGGATGGATTGGATTTTTACAAGTATATAGTAACACATTGTTTTTTCAAAATAAAGCATTGTAAAGAGGACATTTCGGGTCATTTTGACTCATTGTAGGACACTTTGTCACCTAAATACTTATTCCCGTACATATTTTCAAAAACAGCCAATGCATTGTAATAAATCCTTTTGACTTGTTTAAGCGAAATATCACCTCTAAGTCGAATGGTTTTTAAATCCTTATCCAAAATAAACTTCTGACACAGAACATCATACATATTCGTATCTGGAATGCTTTCAATTTCTTGAACAATCTCATATCGCTTATCAATAATATTGTCAACTTCACGTTCCATATCTACAATTTTGGAAACATATGAACTAATTTTGTCAGGATTCTTCGAGGTCTGTATTCTATCACCATTACTCTGAACAGCCGATGTGCTGTAGATAATAGACCTTAGATTTTCAACTTCCTTTAATTTATTTTCAATCATTCGATTATATCTTACTACTAAAGATAAATACTCTCTCGTTTCCATTATCCAAACCTCCTAAACGGATTTATTACTGCTTCAACCTTTGCTGTCCTGTTCCCTTGCGTAATCCTAAGCGCAAAGTTTGAGAATACATCTGGAACATCGTCTAATTGCTTCTTTCCAGATACAGAATATTGCTTAAGCAACGTCATCATCACACCATATGGTTCTTTCGGTGTATACTTTGACGCATCTTTGAATATCACATGTTGTAATATCCAGTTTGAGCACTGGAAGATACGTGCTTCTTTGTTAGTTTCAGTAGGGACATCAGTGATATTACAAATCCATCCCTTTGCTTCTACTCGCTTATTGACTTCCATTGCTACACGGTCACCACCAGCATTTCTCTCAAATTCGCACTCAATAACCTCGTTATTGACAAGCATATTTGCCGCATTTTCAA
>OGHW01000942.1_pt1 | contig 27348 bp, 29 predicted proteins | sample 1571641 | NCBI WGS metagenome assembly OGHW01 (sample SAMEA2582066, study PRJEB24529) | metagenome | biome: Human gut stool | place: China | collected 2011 | reverse complement strand
CTTCAGAACATCGACACTTTCAATATCGGAAGGGTTGACCTGACTATAGCTTCCAGGGATTCCGTCGATAATAAACAGTGGCTCGTTATTGCCATATATGGAACGCGAACCACGCAGCAGGATGCTGACTTCACCACCTACCTGTCCCGATGTTTTGGTGATGTCCATGCCGGGTATCTTTCCTTGAAGAGCTTCCATCACATTACTGGTAGGAGCAGCCAGTACCTCGGCACTTTTGACAGAGGTTACCGCTCCTGTCAAATCCCGCTTTTTGACGGAGCCGTATCCTACTACTACCACTTCGTCAATCAGTCGGGCATCTTCCACCATCGTGATTTCCAGTTTGCTTTTATTACGTGTGCTGACTTCCTGTTCTATGTATCCCATATAAGATACTTTGAGTACTGCGTTGGGCGACACACGCAGTGTGAAGAGTCCGTCTACATTTGTAATAGTCCCGTTGTTTGTGCCTTTTTCTACAATATTAGCTCCGATTATCGTCTCTCCCTGAGAGTTTTTCACTACGCCGGAGATGGTTCTGCTTTGCTGGGCGTAGACTTGTGTGGCTCCGACTACCGATATTATTCCTGTTAAAAGGAATAGCAGGTAGAATCTTATCATATAAACTGTCTTTAGGGTAACGTCTGTCCCTATGTTTGTTTTATCAGAAAATGATTTCATGTTTTTTGTTTAATTGTATGTTCACTAATTGGTTTTTGAATAGTTAAATCTCTGAATGATTTAAATCTATGTTCCGATTATACCGATTTGATTTTCTCCACAGGCTATTAGATTTTATTGGTTAAAACTGCGATTGTACCGTGAATTGACGGTCAATCTCTGAGTGTATGTATTTGATGTGGCGCCACTATCAATATCAGTTTATTTAGACTGATTGGACAAAAGTAGGCATAGAGCGTTGGGGATTGAAAAAAATAAAGTTGACTTTTATTTGAATTAAGTTGATTCTTACTATCTTTGCCTAAACGTATTCACTTAAATAACAATGATATGGATGTTGAAATAAAAGATAAGGCTAGCCAAAGGCATGTCGGTCGCAATTTACAGAGGATTCGTGTGTATTTAGGCATGAAGCAGGAAGCTTTGGCGGCTGATCTTGGTATTAGTCAACAAGAGATTTCAAAAATAGAAAAGCAAGATGAAATAGAAGATAAGCTTTTAACGCAGATAGCTACTGCCTTGGGGGTATCTGCTGAAGTAATAAGAGACTTTGACGTCGAAAGAGCGATTTATAATATTAATAGTTATAAAGATGCAACGATTTCTCCGGGAGCAACAGCAACTGTTTATGCTCATACACAACAAATTAATCCTCTTGATAAAATCGTGGAGTTGTATGAACGTTTGTTGCAGAGCGAAAGGGAAAAGATTGAGTTGTTGAAAAACGCAAACAAATAATCACAGAACAAATAAATTCTAAGCAAGAACCATTATTATGAAACCTGAGACTTATACCAATGCCTTACACATAGGGCGGAAAATAGAAAGAGTGCGTCGCCTTCGTGGAATGACTCAAACTGATTTAGGAGACTTACTGGGTATTACCAAGCAAGCTGTCTCCAAGATGGAGCAGACAGAGAAGCTTGACGATGAAAGAGTGAAGCAAGTAGCAGAGGCATTGGGTGTTACTGAAGAAGGATTAAAAAAGTTCACCGAAGAAACTGTCCTGTACTATACAAATAACTTTTATGAGAATTCTAATGCGACTGCTACTAATATTGGTACAATCTCAAATCTTGAGAATATAAATCACTTTTCAATGGATCAAGCTGTGAAGTTGTTTGAGGAATTGTTGAAAATCGAAAGAGAAAAATATAGTGGAGGAAAAGAGGAAAGCGCTAAATAATAATAGGTTTATCCTTTTCCTTATTTAGGATTCTTAGAAATATATGATAAAGCTCCATTTAGTTGTTCGGACATTGAAGAATAACTAAATGGAGCTTTAATTTGATAGATATCCTATAAATGTGTTCTAATCAAATAATTGATAGAAGTCAGCAATTGAATTATTGCTTCTTGCTTATCATTTAAAATGGGTTGAATGATTTAATAATGGGCTAACCGATACGCAAAAGAACTAAATCGTCCAAATATGAATTCAAATCATATAAATCTAAAAGTCGTTTATTGGATAAAGAATTCCTATACTAAATTTAGCTCCGGCTTGTGCAATAAATAATCTCTTTCAGTACATAAATTAATTCGTCCGCCTATAGCCGGACGCAAGTTTGCCTATAGCCGACGTTACGTTTGCCTATAGTCGGACGCAAAGTTGCCTATAGTCGGACGAATTAATTTATGTACCCGCGGATATTATTTTTTATAGAGAAAATGTTTATTGTGTTCGTCTGCAATGATTGCAGTAACTCGAAAGTAGATTCAAGAAACATCAATAGAGTAAGTAACTCATAGTCACTTTTTTCCATAATACTCTATTATACAAATGAATACAATGCACCTTCTTTTTTGGGTATTATGTTCTCTCTCTATATATTTGAATGTCGCAATCATGCTTTTCTATCTATGATATTGATTGGCGCATATAGTGCGACAACTAACTCACATAATGTGCAATAGCTACCGCACATGATATGGATTAGCTATCGCACATCATGTGAGTTAGCTTAAAGGCATAAATTATTTTATAGAATGACAATTTCAAATCAGCAGACTATGTGTCTGTTTACATTAAAAGAATAAGAAGGTACATTGTAACAGGCTGAACAATTGAATGATAGATGAAAATATGATTTGCTGACGAGGTTTTATTTTATTCATAACTGCATAACAATAGGTCAAACGGTATGAAATTGGTTAGTTATCTTTGGGCAATGAGACTAGCGAACTTTGAAAATTATTATCTTTGTTGTCTTATGTAATGATACAGTTTGGTCTAGAACAATAGATGCTGTAATCTGTGACTGAAAATTTGATAATTATGAACATTGGCGATAGTGATATTCTATATTCTTTTGATAGAGCCCGTCTAATTGACAGAGCTCGCAATGGATTCATGAGAATAGACGGGCTTACCTTTAAACGAGCTAGAGATTATATGGCCAAATATAGTGCTCGTGATTATTTGATGCAATGTCCACTTGACCTTTCAACGAAAGAATTGGTCAGTGGGATGAAAGATTATTGCCTGCAACGTAGAGCCGAAATGCTCGAACCTTATCGAAAAAAAAGATATTCAATTAATGGTGATCCCATTCATCATCTTTATATTATAGGTAATGGATTTGACAGATATCATGGTGCTGATTCTACTTATATGGATTTTCGCAATTACCTATTAAAGCACAATGATTTTGTCGTGAAGATGTTCGAACTCTTCTTCGGTCCCCGATCTATGATGAATAATTTTGATGATTATAATGATTATCTTTTGTGCCTACAATACGGACGCAAATTGCCAGCTCCAAAGAACACTTGGGCTAAAGACTATTTATGGAAGGATTTTGAAAAATGTCTTAGTGAACTGAACAGGGAACGTATTTTTGATTTTGTTGATGAGAATTTGCCGCGATTATACGAAGATGACGAGAATTTTAGTTATGCTGAATATTTAGGTCCTATAGATATTGTTGCTGATGTTGTTTCTTCTTGTACCTTCGAAATGCAATATCAGTTTCATCGGTGGATTAATACAATACATTACAAGAAAGGATTTAGGAAGAATATGCTGTATCTTGATCCGAACGCTGCTTACCTGAATTTTAATTATACATTGTTTCTTGAAACAGAATATAATATTTCCCGTGAACATATTCTTTATATTCACGGCGATAGAAGGCAGAAATTTGGCTCTTTTGTTTTAGGGCATAATGTAGAGGATAATGAAGTCGCTTTTGATGAGTGGGTTCATAAACATAAAAATCGTCGGAGATATCGCCCGAATCTGAAGGATAAGAAGGGTAAATATTTTGCCAATGATAAGTTGGTCTATCTTGCTTTCTTTTTAAAGGATATGAAAAAAGGGAATTGGAAAAATCCAATAAGGTATTATGCTGTAGATCATATTGAGGAGCGTTTGGAAAATTATTATGCGAAGAACATAAAACATTCTAATGATTTGCCCTGCTATTTTGCAACTGCTGAAGTTAAGCAACTTTATTCGAATAAAAACAGCTTGTTTATTGTGAATGGTGAAGCAAAACAACTAATTCCTAGTATTAATACCATAGATTTCATTCTTAAAATGAAAAAGTTAGTGACAATGTTAAAAGATTTGCTAACTTTGCCATTAACGAAAGTTTGAAGTAGAAATCTTAAAGAAAATATCATGATAAAGATTAAGTTAGCAGATAGCGTTATTAAAAGTCACCTTGTGGACAGCAAGGGCAATTCTTATTGTTCAATTCCTATTAGTGTAGATAAGAAGTTAAATGTTGAAGGGTTATTTGATAAGCTTGTTGCCATAGACCCAAAACTTAAAAGTTATGACCAATCTACCAGTCCTTACTATACTATATTTGTGAATGTCCCCATAGATATGGAATTAGAAGCAAAGGAAGCTAATTCCCAAGTTGGAGAAAATACATATGAAATCATGTGGGGCTTACCTCAGGATATTATTTTGAGTAAATTGCCTTGTTTGGTTCCCAAACATCATTGGAAAAAAGTTGAAGTATGAAAGTTGAAGAACTTCAAACCTATCAAGAGGTTGTTCAATCCCTACGCAAAAAAGGAAGGGCTAAGCATTTGCTGTTGGGAAATGGATTCAGTATGGCTTATGATGCCAAAATATTCTCATATAATGCGCTTAGTGCATTTATAGAAAACTCGGAAGATGAATTATTGAAACAGCTATTCAACAGCATAAATACAAAGAACTTTGAGATAATCATGCAGCAATTAGACCTTTTCGCTAATGTTGCTCAAGTTTTCAATGCAGACAAAGAACTGATTGATAAAATCAAGCATACAAGTGAAACCCTGAAAAATAGCTTGATTGATGCTGTTAAAGCAATGCACCCTGAACATGTGTTTAAGATACCTGAAGAAAAAAATGCCGCTTGCTGTACTTTTTTAGAAGATTACTTAGTTAATGACGGATATGTTTTTTCGTCGAATTATGACTTGCTTCTTTATTGGGTATTAATGCGCAACACTTGTAAAAATGCAGGAGATGGCTTTGGAAGAGAAGTCGAAAACCCATTAGGAGATGAGTATGTTCCGGATTATGAACCGGAATATTCTGAACTTCGTTGGGGTAAAAATAAGGATAGCCAATCCGTATTTTATTTGCATGGTGCGCTTCCTCTATTTGATATAGGAATAGATATAATCAAAGAAGAATATAACGGTGACTACTTATTAGATAACATTAAAGCAAGAATGGAAAAGAAAGAATATCCCATTTTTGTGACAGCAGGCAATGCAAATGAAAAACTTACGCACATTATGCATAACAAATACCTGTCGTTTTGCTTTGATAAGTTTTCTTCGATAAAAGGCTCATTAATAACATTTGGTTTCAACTTTGGCGACAATGATACACATATCATAGAAGCCATAAACATCGCGGCTAATCAAGGGAAGAAGGCACAAGACAAATTATGGAGTGTGTATATCGGTGTATACTCAGATGCCGATTTGATGCATATTGAGAAAATAAAAACTAAATTTAAATGTAAGGTTAATCTTTATAATGCTAAAACAACCAATGTTTGGCAATAAGGTTAACTTTTTTGTATTGTTAAAGTTATGTCCTTATTCAATCTATACAATGAAATAGAAAAAGAATATGAAAATCTTATTCCTCTTAAGCAGGAAGGATTGGTGCTGTTTCATCTGTATCAGAAACAAAAGGACGGAGACATCGGGAAAGAGTTTTCAGAAGAAGAAATCATCAAATCGTTGAGGGAGATCCGATATGATTTGAAAACCAATCAGAAAATACAGTTTAATAATATAGTCAAGTATTTTCAAAAGTATTTTTTATGGCGCGATGAAAAGAATCGGCTATACCGTCTCAAACCTTTTACCAAAAAGTGGTGCAAACTGATTGAAAATATTCTTGAAGAGACATTCAATCCCACTCAGCTACAAAAAGAGTTTTTATACCTTTCTAACACCTTTAGCGAACAATCCTTCACAGAGTGGTACTCTACTACATTCGAAAGCTATAGCCAAAGAGTAGATACACAAATTAATACCCTATATATCCAAATTGACCGATTAGTCATTGATTTCAGACGACAGATATCAAATGAGCATGCTTACGATTTGAATGCTTTAAAATCAATAGTTAACACATTGGAAGATATTCGTTCCAAAACAGAAGAGTTGAATAATGCCTTTAGTGGAGCGCACGATATTCAAAACAAGCTATTGAAGAGTAATATCATTACAGAAGATATTCTTCTGAACAGACAACGGGCAAATGTGCTATCCTTCTTTCAGGAAGTTCGAGGTAATCTGAAAATCATCAGCAAGCGTATAGACAGCGTTAAACCTCGACTAAATGAATATATCAGAAATATCAATAGGCACGATTTCTACATTCGGTTCAAACGCTTCTTTAATCAACTACTTGAAAAAAGCACTTTGGAAAAAGGCAAAATCCGTTTCCCTGATGGCATACCAAGTATCCCGATACGTTATACTCAGCAACCAAGGTTTATTATCGTTAAAGAAAATTTTGATGGAGCTTCCCTTAGTCGGTTCAAAACAGCGAAATCAAAAATTCCCGTAACCAACGCCACTGAAACAGAGAATCGCTTTTTATTGGAAAAAGAAAGGATTGAAATTCAAAAAAGGATTAACCTTTATATGCTTGATTTGGAAAATCGACTAAAAGCATATCAAGAAGTTGATTTTTCTGCTTTCTTTTATGAAGTGCTCAAAAAAGAAAATGGGAATATCCGTATTTGTGTGAAGTTAGCTCACAAAACCATGTCTAAATATTACCGTGACATTAATTCATTCGGGATATCTATTTCAACTGAAATGGTTGGCATCCCCGAATATCCAATGATAAAAATATGGAAGACGATTATTTACAAGAAAATGTAGGCTATGCATTTTTAACGACACAAGAAGCAATATCAATATTTGCAGATGTCGATTATGCTTTGAAAAGTGGAAAACATATTCAAAAATGTCCTTCACAGGGTAAGCAGTTTGCTTTTGTCGGAAAATATTACGACAAACTAAAATCTTATTATGACAATTTGTTTGATATCCATTTGAATCGTGAGGGCGAAGGTGATTTAGAATACTTTTTCATTGATTTCTTCAAAGATGGAAACGGATACTACCAACGGGGTAATATTCCTGTAGAAAATCGTGAATATCTTGCGGAATCGCATCTAATCATAGCCTTTCTATTAATTCGCATGTATGTTCTTGAACCAAGAGCAGAAAGCCGTATACTAATCCAAGATTTTAAAGTACAAGTATTGTCGGAGTATGAAGAATATAAACCGCACTTATTACGGCTATTTGCAAAATCGGAAGATACAGAAGAAACGGATTATGAGCTAAAATCTATTGAAGATGAGATGGACAAAGCGCTTAAAAAATTCAACGATTTATGTTGGATTATGATAGACAAAAGCACGGAAACTTTTGAAATCATGCCGTCTCTCAATCGTTTACTGAATATGTTTGAAAACTACATCATCAATACACCGATTAGCAATGAGTAATAAAAAATTTCCTCGTATATATAGCCTTTCAACAGTAGGCATTCGTAATCATTATAATTCAGATTATCGTTTTCATCCGTTTCGGACAGATTTTGCAGGTGACAGCGGTGTCGGAAAATCTATTATTGCAGATGTGTTACAACTGATATTAGTCGGAGAAAGGGAATTTAAATCTGCCACAGATTCAAGTTCAGAACGGGAAGCAAGAAAGTTAATCATTGAACGATATGGATATGTATTTCTAAATATTGCAATAGATACGGACAAATTTATTGTCATCGGGATGTACATATCAACTACTTCCATTGACCCTTTTATTATTCAAGCAAATATAGGATTAGACGTATTTGAGCCTCTTTCTTCACCTCTTATATCAAAAGATTTTATGTCGGGTGACGAGATTATAGATATAACTAATCTTCCTGAAAGGATGAAAGAAAATAAACAGGCTTATGCTGCAAAACTGTCTTTGAATAAATATCATGAATTGCTTGAACAAAACAAAATCCTTCCCATTGACCTGAAGACAGAAGGAAACTTAAAGAATTTTGCACAAATCATTCGCGCATTTTCTCGTGGTAAAGGATTTAAAAACAATTCGAAATGGTTGAAAGAGTTTTTCCTTAATGACGATAGGGAAAATATCATCAAAGTTCGTTTTGACGAACAACTTGCAGATATAGCACAAGAATTAAGAGACCACAAAGAAAATAAAGACACATTAGAAAAAGTGCGAATCAAATACGAAAAGTTCAAACGTCTTTTCGATTTAAAACAAGCACGGGATGCAGCACAGGAAGACTATTTGAAAACAAAAACCATATTTCATTATCAAAACAAGAATACGGCAGAAGAAAAATGTATTCAGCTTCAGTATGACATAAAAAGTATCAATCATAAAGTAGCCAATTCCTTTTTGCGTTTATTTTCAGCAGAAGCTGAGGAGCAACGGAAAAACGTAAATCTTTTAGCAGATAAATTATCCATCATTGAAAATGCTCAAGAAAATATAACAGCGTATCTGACTAAAGAGTCCGTTGCATTTCAGAAATACCCCAAACTCGACGAACAGTACATTCAAGTGCAAAAAGTAGAAAAATTACTTGATGCTTATAAAACATGCGAAAAATTACGAGATAGGCACTCAAAACAATTGAGTGAGAAGGCTGAAAAGGAACACTTGAAAAATTTGGGTGATGAATTGATGAAGCAAAAGTTATATGAAGAATGGACAAAATCTCCTTGGGCGAGAGGAGCAGATGATGGCTCTGCTTTTTACAAGAAGAGAACAGAAGAAATCAACACCGAAATAAAGAGACTTACTACTTTAAAGGACTTTTCAGATGTCACCAATACTAAATCTTTAGCATATTGGACAATACAGAACAAACCATCATTATCACATGAGGAAGAAAGTGTCTTGTTCAACTTAGATATGATACTTATTGAGAAACCTGCAAGTATTGAAAAGAATACACAATATATACCAAATCCGGAAACTTTTTTTGGCAACTTGGAAATCGGGGAAAAAGAAAGCAATCCGAATGGTTTTTGGGTTGATTGGGGCAGCATTAGGAGATTTGTACCTTACATACCCGAACGATTTTTCACAACGAAGAATAGTGACGAAATTACGGGATACTTCAACGAAAAATACAAAGATGCAGCAGAAATCATCAATTCATTAAGAGAAGAGAAAAAAACTATAGAGGCTATGCAAAAAGTGGCGTCTAAACATGGCGAGAATGCAGTTAACGCTTTTGTTCGTAGAGATAAAATATCAGCATATATCATTGATGAAAATTTGGATATTACTGCCACACAATTAGATGAATTGTTGAAAGTCCATTTTAATGGAGAAGACATTAAGCAAACCAAATCGAAACTTGATGCTGCCAAAATCCTGAAAATAAAGGGAGAAACGGAGCTAGAGCAAGTAAAAAAAGATATACAACAAGCCTGCCAAATAGAATTCTCAAAGAATTTCTCTTTTCTTGAAGTTCAAACCGCTATCAGACAACTTCAAGAAAAAGCAAACAGACTGCTTATATATAAACAAAATAGAGCAACTCGATTTCGACAATTATTTTCAACTTATATACAAATCCCTGAGGATTTAGATACGACAAGCATATTAAATCTTCGCTCAGAACTAAATGATAATCTAAAGAAAAAACACAGTTGCAAAGAAGAAATGAAAGTTCTGAAAACTAAGATTCAAGAAGAAGACAGCCTTTATCATCAGGCAAAGTTAGATTATCAAGCACAGTCAGACCAACAGATAAACTTAAAAACTAATATTGTAGCCAAACCCGAAGAGAAAGAACAATTATTCTATTCAGCAAGGAATGCTTATAAGCAAGCATATGATGATATTGTTATCGAGTTTTTAAGCGAAAAAATGTATCAACGATTCATGGGGTCTGAAGATTATTTGGCATTAACAAGGGAAGTTGTTAATGAGATTCCCGCAAAACAATTGACGTCAAATGAGACAGATGCTTTACAGCAAATGTTAGACTTTCTCAAACAGTTAAATGACACACATATCCATATCGGAAATCGGAAACTGAATTTGCTCAAGGAAATTTTTCAGGATGTTAGAGATGCTGTCAGCGATTATGTTGCAAAAATGTATGAGATTGGAGCCTATTTTAAAGGCTCGGATAAAGAAATATCACAAGGATTTAAGTTAAGTCTTACTTGTCCGTTTTCTTTAATTTATCCAATCGATTGGATTGATATGTTTTTGGAAAAGCTTAATGATTCGATAAAACAAGAAAGCATTCATCAAGATTTATTTGCAGCATTAAGAGAAAAAATTGATATTCCTGACATGATGGCTACAGCTTTTGAAAAATGTGGTGGATTCAAGAATGCGAAAATAGAAGACTTATTAAATCCCAAGAACTATTTTGATATAAAATTCGAAATGGAGTCGGATGATGGAGAAAAGAATGTCGGGAGCGCAGGTCAGACCTATGCCGTTACTGCCATGTTATGCGTTGCCCGTCTTTCCTTAGTTGAGAAAAAAGAAAAGGGGAGACAACACAGTGGATTACGTTTTATGCCTATTGACGAGGCTGAAGGAATTGGTAGTAATTTCGATTTACTTGAACGAATTGCCGAAGCCAAAGATTATCAGCTAATATCAATGTCAATCAATCCCCTTGATGATTTCAGGGACGGTGAACAATATTTATACATCCTCAACGGCAGTAAAAAGCGGAAAGAACGAGTGAGTACTTTTGCTATATTTAGTAATGCCGATGAAATTCAGAAGATATGATAAATAAACAATTAACATGGCCTGAGTTTAAAGCGCTGTATCAATTATACCACGAACGCAAAACCAATTTGAAAGTACAGGAACGCCCATACTTCAAATATCTAAAACGAGAAGGGTATATTAAGAAGAAAATCGGTTCAACTAAAACCATAGAGCCATACAGTAAATTTGACGATGAATATGAGCGGGAAAATATAGAAGGTCTATTTCACAAGTATTATTCCTTTTTGTCGGAAAATCAGATTTTGACGCCCCACACTCCATTTTCGGAATTTGAAATCAAGAGCCTAATGAACATCAAGCAATGTGAGAATGTCTTGGTCGATAGTGGGCAAACACTATTATCCGAAATGCGAAGTAAAATAGAGGCAGGAAAAGACGGACGAAAAGGAATTTCAAAATCGTTCTTCAAATCGGCCAAACATATTGAAAAGGGTTCTGCATTGGAAGATGCTGTGTTAAAAATAATAGGGATAGATAAGTTTCCCCAGAACGAAGGTCAGTGGATTTATCGTGTTCCATGCAAAAATCCAACATGTATAATCCTATGTGAAAATCGTTATTTTCTTACCCTTGACATTGCCCCAAAAAGGAATGTTGAATTATGGCACGTTGGCGGCAATAATACCTTGCCGATTGAAAATTTACCGAAAATTGAATATCCGATATATTACCTGTGTGATTGGGACTTGATGGGATTACAAATTTATGAGCGGATTTATCATCGGGTTGAAATGATTAAGGACAAAGCCTCTTCGTTACAACTTCTAAATCCCAACGGTAAACCCGAACGAATCAAAGATACAGAAGATTATCACCGTAGCGAATGGGATAAAACTACAGAATTATCATCATTAACCGTTAACCTATATTCTTCTGAACAACTGGCAATACTACAAAACCTCATAAAAACTGATGAGTGGATTGAGGAAGAAGGGAACGATATAGGTCGAATAATCGACGAGATAGGAAAAGTAAAATAACATAAATCTACAAATAAACATGAATATAACCCCTACTAATATAAATACATATTCGCCTAATGAGATACTAAATAATTTTGCCAATATTTTTGAGAAATCCAGAAGTATAAATGACCTTGTATCTATAAAAAACGGTTTAAATCTATCTGTGGACGTGGATTTGCAGCGTTTCAATGATGAGCAAAAAAGTACATTTCATTATTTTTTGGCAAATGGTTGGAGTTATGTATTACAACTAAAATATCCAAACTCTTACGAAGTTCCCATTAGTTCCAAAGAGTTTGAAAAACAAGTATATCATTTACGTTGTGCTTTGCAACTCATTGGCAAAAGAGAAGATATTAATGTTTGTCAAATCCTAACTAATCTGGGATGTGCTTTTGACCATATCGGGCGTTTCTCAGAAGCGCAGGACTATTTCAATAAAGCACTTTTGATAAATCCCAATTTTGGCATGGCTTTGGGGAATAAGGGTTTTGGATTATACCGATATGCAAGGGAAGTTTTCGACGGGGTACATCAATTTATATTTTTGCAATATGCCCGAAAGCATTTACTGGAAGCATGTGATAAAAAAGATGTTTACGAAGAAGCCCGTTCAGGGTTTAATAGTTTGGCGGAACACATTGCCACAAGGTATCCATTAAAAGACTTGAATGATTTCAAGCAATATGACGATTTCTTTCATGGATTATCAACGGATGAAATTGACTATAGACAGTGGTGCATTGATAATGTATTATTTCTAAATCCACTAAATGATGTTATAGCCCAAAATGTTGTTGCACACGATATTCTGCATACTCCAACAATGGTCTTGAAAAGAGAAGAAAAACCAATATGCCAATCGATGTATAATCAAATGAAGCAGGAATTTGTTTCAGCAAGGTTTCTGTTCTATGAAGGCGTAAATACTGACAAACCTCATTATTCAGACAGAGATGTTGTCCTTTATACTGCTTTTGATTGTCCGGTCTATGCCATTTCCATTGAAAAAATAAAAATATCCTTTCGCGTTTGCTATTCTATTTTTGATAAGATAGCCTATCTTATGAATATATATTTAAACTTGGGAATTGATAAAAATCGAGTTTCTTTTAGAAATATATGGCATAAAAGAGGAAATAGGAATAATCCGATAAATGAGGAAATGTTTACCTCTCAAAATTTGGCTTTGCAGGGCTTATTTTGGTTAAGCAAGGATTTGGACGAAGGAGTAGATTCACCAATAGAACCGGAAGCGAAGGAAATAGCGATAATGAGAAATTTTATGGAGCATAAATCATTTAAAATTGTTGAAGGGAAAAATATTTGTTGGAACGAATCACCGGAAACATATGAAATTGAAAGGCTTGATTTTTATGATAAAGCATTTAAAATTCTGAAACTTACGAGGTCTGCATTAATCTATCTTTCATCTCTTATTTACGAAGAAGAAAGCTCCCGAAAGCCTTTAGAAGGTTTAACCAAAACAATAGATATGCCGATAATAAACGATAATTCTAAGATATAATGAATAATATGGATAATCTTGATGGAGATAAAATAATCGAAGAAGCGGAGAAGTCTTTGGAACGCCTTTCACGTAAAATAGAACAATTGGAATACGATTCCAAAAGAGATGTGTTAAAACATTTCGATAGGTTGCATGATAAGTTGTTCATGTTCAATACAATTTTTATTACAGGATATTTTGCTTTATGTCAGATAAATAAAGAATTTAATAGTCTGATATTGTTGTTGCCATTTTGTTCTCTTTCAATGCTGATTTATATTGAGCATTTTATGAAAGAAATCGCTCGCAAGCAGTCATACGGTATGTTTGAAGTAAATTTATCTGAGCATTTAAATAAAGCAGAAAAGAAATATGGTCAGGTCACCATATTGTCGTTACTTATTATAATTGTTTCAGCCATAGAACTGTTGTACACAATATATATTTGCATCTTTAGATTTTAGTATCAAAAATAAACTGTATTAATAAAAGCGGCTATGCCACCGTTAAACTGGCAAAAGTTATTCTCGGACAATCGGTTATTCTCGCGGGGCTTCCGCCCTCCAAAACGGGCAGGGAAGCCATGAGCGGGAAATAACCGAAGTTGGACGGAAAATAACTTTTGACACAATATAAATCTAATATTTTATCAGCTGAATCTTGGTCTCCGTTTCTTCTTTTTCTTGGGTTTCAGCGGTTGTTGCTCATCCATTGGATTGACATTCGCAGCCGATGGAAGTATGGACAATAAAGAAGATAAACCGCTTTCATCTGTTTGCGTATTGGTTGGAATATTTGAAAACGTTTTTACATTTTTATTTATTTGTGTTTTTATATTTTCATCTGTTTGAACATAGACAATTTTTTTCTTTTCACCAGCAAAATCTTGTTTGGGGGCTTTCAGTTCCCGTTCCTGCATCCATAGTTTATCCGTGACAGTGCCGTTCTTCATAGTGTTGCAGTATTCAAAAGTTTCGGGTAGTTGCCGATTATAACCGAATAGATTATCAAAACCTTTCTCCACGTTCTCAAATAAGGCGATACGGTCAAAACCGCCTGTAATAACGCCTTTTGGGGTGTTTCGATGATTGGTAAGCGGGCTTATCTTGACTTTGTTCGATTGGTCTTTACGGCTCACAATCAAATGGCAGTGTATATTCAGACGGTTGTCGGAACAGTTTCGCCGTAAAATTTGATGTTTTCGGCTGATAATCCTTTATTGAAATTCTTGGCATATTCGGGAATGAACACTTCGCGGATATACCGCTTCATGGCTTCGGCTTGTTCCTGTTCCGTGCTTCCCATCGCTTGCAGTTCCTTTTCGGACGGGCTGACGTGAACGGCGTAAAACTTGGCATCAGTCTTTAAGAGTTGCCCGATATTCCCGTTAATGTCTTTAATCACATGGGATTTATAGACATTATCATCCGTAAGGTTGAAAAAGCCTTCGGTATAGATTCCCTGCTCCATCCGTTGCAAATCTTCATGCTCGCAATAGTTGGCTAACTGTCGGCTGCTGCCTGCATTGTTATACACTCCGTTGGACGGTGGCGGGAAATCGATGTTCATTGTTTGCTATTCGTTTATCAGGTTCGTTATCTCGGCTTTCAGGCTCTCTTTGCGCTTGCCGTCCATCACTCCGCAAGCTGCCAACTCCGCATAAAGGCTAATCAACTTCAAAAGTTTTGCATTGTCTTTTTTCTGCGTCTCTTTTAACGCGCCGATATGTTTACCCTGACTGTTTATCACGTCGGCATGTTCGCCGAATTTGTCACTGATTCTTTGCAGCACGGCATTGTGTTTCTCTTGGTTCTTCTCCAACTGCGAAAGAACAAGTGTTTCCAATGCTTTCACAATACTATCGAAGCGGACGGCTATCGAATTGGTTGCCCGTATCATCGGGTTAAGTTCCTTTTCCTCGTAGTTACGGATAAAACGTATAATAGCATCCTGCCGTTTGTTGATTTTGGCAAGTTCGGCTTTGACCGATTCGGGGGCATCGGCGGGATTGATATTTGCCTTGTCGATATACTGAAAAGCCAGTTTCACTACTTCCGCCTTTTTCAGCGAATAGCGTTTACATATCTTTTCTACTAAGCCGCCCGTTTTCTTGTCTATGGAAACGGTGGTGAATATGGTTTTCCTGCTGTTATTTTGCATGAGTAATTACAATTTTATAGAAATTCGCTCTATTAATCACCTGATAATAAGCAATAAACTAAAATTGATTATTACAGGTGTCATTACAGCGGTTTCACTTAAACCGCTAAAGCCGAAGGCTTTGCCCCGCAGGGCAAGAGGGAACAGGACTTGTCCAGTTCCCTCTTGCTCAATTTGGCGAAACGAGCCGAGCCATAAGGCGAGGTGATTTCTGCTAAATTGGGTGTGAAGATACTTCGTTAGGTGGTAATATTATCCGCCTTGTTTTGCATCGTTTTGCTTATCAAGCTGATTTTCCTTTTTGAACCGTTCGTAGGACTTACAATCAGCATTTTCTTGAACAAATATTCGAATGTCGGATGCTCGATAGTAAGTCTTATGGCTAATCATAAAGTAGGGAAGTTTACCACTTGCCCTATATCGTTGGAGTGTTCGGAAAGATACTTTCAATAGAAACGCTAAGTCTTGATTATCCAACAATTTGTCGTTGGGATCTAATACAGTGTCGGTATTGATTAGGGATTGTAGATTTTGCCCTATCTCGTTGAGTTTCTTCGATAGTTTCTCCATCCACTTATCAAAGTTTTCGTTGTCTATATACATTTTTCTTCATTTTTTAGTTGAACATTAATATTTTCAATCGATTGATGAAGCAAAGTTCGGCAAATGGATGCAAATAAGTTAGGGGTGTACCACTGGTACACCCCCATAAATAGTTGCTATATAACTGATTTACAAATACCCTTTATTCTTACTTTCTTCTTGAATAACTTTTCGTAGCATATCCAGGAACTCGGTTACTTTGGCTGGTTTGCGCTTAATAACACTTTCATGCTTCTTATGAATATTCCCCAGTTTGATATTAAAGAGGTACTCAAATGCTCTTCCGATTTCTGTGAGTGGTGACACTACCCCAGTATGGGTAACTACTCTTTTAGATAGAAACATTCCACTAACTAGTTCCATGATTTCAATAAGATAGGTTTCGTCTGTTAAATAGAGTGGTGAGGGTGGAAAGCTGTTTTTGGGAATAAGGAATGGGCTTGGGTACTGGATTTTCAGATTGAACAGTTCTAATTCTGCATTGATTATAGCCAATGTTTTTTGTAAGAACAGTTTTTAAGCGCATTTTCCCCCCTGCCCGTAGAGTGGTGCTGTTTCCAGTGAAGCTATCTCAATACGGGTAGCTACAAGAATCCGGTAAATAGTTGAGTAATCATTTTCATTACTCATAGTTCTAACTTGGTGGATAAATTCGCCATAAGCATTTTGCATTTCTTCGTTAGTAATTTCCTGTGAGGTTTCGTTTAAAAGTCCGAATATCCTCGTTTGTAATAAATCGTTCATCGGCATAAATATTTAAGTGAATAAATCTGATTGTATTTAGCTAACGCCTTATTTCTCAAATGAGGTAGGGATAATACGATTTAGCCACAAGCTTAATTATGCTTATAAACTTCTGTTGATACAAAAATAGTGGCGGTTATAACGGAGATGTTGTAAAAAAGCGACTTTTAGTATTCTATATGAATAACTTTCACTTCATGCCCTGCAGGAGAGCTCAAAAATGCATAAGGGCTGTTTCCTGAAAGCCTCTTTACTTCTTTGGATAAATGTGACGCATCGTAATATCCTGCTTCAACGGCAATAGACAATAGGTTATCGAAAGGATTACAATTTCTTAGTATCTCAATAGCATTCCAAAATTTCACAATCTGACTATATTCTTTAGGAGAATACCCTGTGTATATTCTAAATTTACGTGCAAAATGCCTTTGACACAAGCATATATCAGATTAAAGTTGTTTTATTGGAGTAATACCTTTACCTTGCATAATGCGGCTAACAGCTAAAACTATTTGCCTGTCACAACTTCTATTAGAATGAATTAATTGTCTTACAAGACGCTCTTCAATAGCATCTAATCTTTGCTTTGTATCAACTTTCTCACATAACATTTCGGCAAAAGAATGCTCAAATATAGTTGGTAAATCACTCGTGCATAATTTCTTATTCACTAGCTCATTCAGAGGCAATTCTATAAACTGAGAAAGTCCACAAGGGCGAAAACGAACGCCCAAGATATGTACGTTTTCGGTATGCGCAACTAATTCAGTATAAGTATTCATAGGACCAACAAAGTACGAGCAGTGCGAACGCATAGTCATTGACTGATCTAGATAATCAACAACATTTCCTAACGTGAAAATAATATCTGCACACCCATGTGGCGGAATATGGAATTTTATTCCACATTCTGTTTTTCCCTCATATTCCCAATATCTGTCTATATATGGGGATAGTAAATCGTATGGCTGATACTCTTTGTACATGATGCAAAGATAATCATTACCACATATACTTATGTAAAATATAAAAAAATAGAGAATATTGAATTATAACTTTGTTTGCTTCCAGTTATGATAGAGTAGAAAATATAGAGATAAAATCAGCAGTCCTGAAAAATAGATATGCTCAGATGCCCAGAGTAACACTAATTTGGTATATAGCTTGCGACTGTAGTTATATAACTAATATATATAATCAATGAAACGACAGCTATGCGTAATGATGATAATGTATTACCTGTCCCCGATACGGCACAGAACCATACAAATGTGGGTACGGCAATTAAATAGGACGAAAGCATTACTAACAAGGGTGGAATTGAATAGGTTATTAGTCCTATATTGTTGGTAAAAGTTCTCAGTACTAAATTAGGATATATAGCTATAAATAAAACCACTGGGAGTACAAAGAGATAGCACAATAGAATCGATTTCCGGCAAAGTTTCATCACTTTGTCAGATTTTCCCTCTCCAATTAGATTGCTTACCAAAGAACTGTTTACAGAAGCAAAGGCCTGAACAAACATAAATAAAAAAGAGGATATGTTGCGAACTATGTTTGTGGTAGCCAATGAACGTTCGCCTAAATGCTCCACTGTGAGAAAAAATACAAACCAGCCACCAAAAACTAATCCATGCTGAATCATCATCCAAATAGAAATGTCTAAAACCTTTTTTAATATACTCCTGTTTACGTTCAATGATTGAAACAAACAGTATTTCTGATCATCAATTTGTAATCTGGTATATACTAGAAAGAAAATAACAGCTACTGCTTCCGAGATAGACGATGCAATCGCTGCACCAGCTATTCCAAGAGCAGGAAATCCTAATTTCCCAAATATTAGAATATAGTTTAGTATTATATTTGTTAGTACCATCACGATAGAGTTAATGGTAAGAATCTTTGTCTTGACAGTTCCAATAAAAAAAGCTTTGAACATTACGATAATGAACGAAAAAAAGAATCCATAAATACGCCAGTTCAAATAACTTATTGTTGCCAGATAAACTTGCTCTGAATCTATCAAAAATCTCAATACGACAGGAGAATACAGATAAGACAATGTAAATAGCAATGTTGCAACTAATAGCAAGAAGATAGTTCCTTGTGTAAACACCTCACCTGTTCGAGAATATTGTCTACTTCCATTGTAACGGGCGATTAATATTTGCGCTCCTATACTAAATCCAAAACCTATCATATAGATTATCATATAATATGTTCCTGCTAAAGCGGAAGCTGCCAATTCCGTTTCTCCAACTCTTCCTAAATAAGCAGTATCAGTAAAACCCATTAGATATTCCACTAATAGGCTGACTAAAACGGGAGTAGTAATCTTGCAAATGTGTTTATAGGATATTTGCATCTTTGTTTTTTGAAGGCAAAGATAGCTTTCGTGAAAATCATTGAATTGTATAAATTCGACTTTGATTTACACGTTTCCCCAAATAACAATTTCGACTACAAAAAATGAAAATTATTCACCATTACGAAATATAATATATTAAAAAGATGCTTTTAATTAATGACTTTATAACTCAAACGTGTATAAGAGTTCATTAGTGTTTCTGCCTTTTCCAACTGTAACACTCCTAGTTTATACAAGTCGGCAGATGTTCTGATGGATTCCCCATCAATAAGAGTAGGCGTATCACTCCCTCCCACAAGAATAGGAGCCACAATAATATCAACGTAATCAAATAATTTTTCTCGAAGAAACATTCCATTCAAAGTACCACCTGTCTGTATCGTAATTCTATTGCATCCGAATTTCTGATAGAGATCTTCCATCATCTTATGTAAGTCCAGATTCTCATAATACAAAATATGCAAATTATCTGCATTTATTGAGAAAGCTGGATGTTCACTATTTGATGTTACAAGAACAAAGTTTTTAGAATACTGGACAAAGTATTCAATTCCATGCAAAGTCAGATGATTATTATCTAAAAGAACAAAACTGACCATTGATCGTTTTGTCGGTAAAGGGCATTGATTCACACCCACTTTTTCCTGAACACGACCAGAATTAAGTGACCAAAGGTCAGTGGTTTTCTCTATTTCGTAATATTGGTATAACCCTTCCTTCACACCATTAATACGAGGAAAGTCCCTGTCAACATCCAATTCATCTACGGCACCTGTACTGATTTTACCATCAACAGACATCAACATAAAGAGGGTGGTAATTGGTTTTATTTTTTTTAATATTGTTCATTTTATAATAGATTCAGGAATTTGCCATCTTTTACATATTCGTTGTCAATCGAGTAGGTAGACGATTCCGGAGTGAATTTCAAGACACAATATTCCGAGTCTTCTACTTCTCCGGGAAAATGGGACAGCATCCAGTCACTCCACAGAGGCGTTTTATAGCTTCCTCCGTTTTCATCTTTGAGTTTCACCATTGCTACCGGACGAGGGTAGCCATTCTCGTCGATAGATGCTACTGTAATCACCTCGGCTGTTACAACGATTTGTACTGCTTTTTCTTCAATGCTCATAGTCGTTGATATTTAATCTTTTATTCCGCTTCGGGTGCTTCCCAAACGCCCGTTTTATTCATTCGATAGCTTTTTTCTATCATTTTCGGAGAGTAAGCATCCAAAGCATAGAGAATTTCACGGCAGAATTCCAGTGCAGAAAATCCGTTGGCAGTTACGATGTTACCTTCTCTTACTGCAGGGCTGTCGATATAGTGGCATTCACCTTTATAACCTACTCCGGCAAATGCTTTGATATACTCCAATGTGTTACTGGTGTGGTTTACTTCATTGAGAAAGCCGTGCATTCCAAGAAAAACGGAAGCATTGCAGATGCCCGCAATCAGTTTTTTATTCAGAGCGGCATCTTTTACTAATGGGACTATCAGGTCTGCTTCTGGGGTAAACCAACTCATACCTCCAATTAATACGATTCCGGCATAATCGGCGGGAATATCATCGATGCTGTAATTGGGCAATACCATGAACCCACCGCATGACACAACGGGAGCTTTTGTCACCGACACTGTTTTAACCACGTACTTACTCTCGATATCAGGTCCACAACCGTAATTCAGGTAGGGAGCAATGTACGCTCCTTCCCAATCGGCAAAGTCTTTGAGTAGTACAAATAGAATCTCTTGTTTCATTATTCGTTGTATTTTAGATAATTTATTTTAATCATTTATACCATGTTTATACGGGCAGACATTTCGGCATTGCCAGCAACGAAGTTCCAATACACCTTTTACGGTAATATAGCAAACTTTCCGGCATCCTTTTTGACTAAAATTGTTTTCGTCTGTGAGTGCTCCCGAAGGACAAAGATCGACGCATAGGTTGCAGTTGTTGCAAACCTGGTATGTCGCCAATGGATCGGGCTCTAATTCCAACGAGGTTACTACTGCCGTAAACCAAAGCAGATTCCCGTACTTATCATTGGTAAGCAGGTAGTTGCGAGCTATAACTCCAAGCTCGGAAAGTTCGGCAGCATGTTTAAGTGACACACGCGAGCGGAAATGTCCATCTACGAATTTACCGCTAAGCGAGACTATCGACACGGCTTTGTATTTGAGTCCTTTGAGTTCGGCTGCTACATCCGCAGCAACCTTATCCATCTTTTTAACTGCCTCATTGCGTATATCCGTATATGTTCGTATATCCTGTTCGAGAATATCTTTGGGCAAAACCATTCCAAGAGAGATGACCGACTTAGCCGTTGGCATAACATCGGTTGGGTGATATCCTTTCGGAGCATTTACAAACCGCTCGACCGAGGCAACTCCCACCAGATCAGCTCCAAACGAGCGACATAACTTTTTAATCTCTTTATTTGTCATTTTTTGCAGTTGTATTATATCAAATAATCCCCAGTGCTATTGCGATAAAACTAGGACCATTGATTACCCCATGTAGAAATACTCCTGTCCATGTGTTCTGTGTCTTTTGTACCACATAAGGCTCTATATACAATAGCGGTAATAACATAACAAGTAGTTGCCAACCAAACGCTATATGAAAAATAGCCCAACCAGTGCCATGTAATATCCACGTTTTGTCTTCGAAAGTCTTTTCTTGCCGAGGTAACAACACACCTCTCCAAAAGAACTCTTCGCCTCCGATATTGAGCAACCAATATGGGAACCATGCAAGTAATAGCCAATATCTTTCTGGTGAAAGCGGATCCAAAGTCATAAACGACGGAGTATGGTTGAAATCCGAAAAAAGGACTTGCATCGCAATCATAATTCCACTTGTCAAGAGTCCGATTACCACCAACGCCAGAAGTGAATAACGCCAATCTCTACGAGTCATAGGTCTGAATCGTAGTCGCTCCACAAAGGTCTCTTTTGTGAATTTGCTCCCTTCTTTGCGAAGCATCATCACGCCGGCAATAATAAGTGGAGTGAAAACTCCAAGCCCTCCGCAAATAAACCAGAAGATAATGGACTCCAATCCGGCAACTTCCGAAAGAAACGGAATGCATAAGTGGGTCATCACCCACAAAAGCATGGCTGCCGATACGAATATCAATGTCGATGGCATAAATCTCAATGGTTTCATTTGTATTCTATTGCTTATTATTTACAAAATTTCTTATATTCAATCGACAGAATGTTTGGCAAAGAATAATCCTTTCCGATTCAAATCCAATTTCTTCATTTGGAGAATAATACAAGTCTCTTCGAAAGGAACGATAATCAAGAGTGGTAATATAAACCATAGGAAAGAGAAGCTACCCATAAAAATATAAATAAAAGGAATACAGTATATTAATAAGCCTACAATTTTATTCCCGATAGTATGAATTGCACCAAGTTGATAAAACTTGCTGTAAATACGCTATAATTTGTTGGGTGTATTGAGGTTGTTCTCTTACTGATATTGTATTCATAATGTTGTCTATTATATGTTCCTTTTTCTATTTGCAGCAATTATAACTAATGCTTGCGGCAAAAACAGCCAAAAACCGGAAATCGGCTCTATGATACATCCAACCACAGCGAACGCCAAAATACAATACCCCAAAATCAGAGGTGCGGGTTTCTGCTCTTTTTTGATATAGTATTGGAGTGTTAGCCCCCAAAGAATAAGTATAATCCCACATACTAAAAACCAAAGGGCGAAAGCACGGCTGTAACTGTCATCTGTGGAGTTTATTAATCCATCTTTTATCATGTCCGTAAAGTCTTCTTTCCCAAGTAATAGTGCATATACTGTGTGGATTGCTCCTGTTATAACAAGAAATGTCCCACTGTATTTCCAAAGTTTCATATTTTCATTCATTGTCATAGATAATATTTTATAAATGTACTTTTATAGTCTTTATTACTTTCTCTTTTTGTTATAGTTCTGATGGAGTTGTGTTTGCCAAATTTTTAGCTTCTTTTACAAAATGGGAAAAGTCGGTATATCCCAATTCGTCGTATAAATCATAACTACCATTTGCACGATAGTTCTTCAATGCAGTTTTAAAGCGTAAAGCTTTAAAGCATTGTTTGGGTGATATACCTAATACTTCTTTGAAATATCTATTGAGTGTAGAATTTGACACCCCAACTTCCTTACTTACTGTGTTCAATTTGTAATTACGGTTATTATTGATATAGTAAATTGCTTTTATTACAGTGTTGAGTTTGAAATCAGAACTAAAGATTTTCATATTACTTAAAAGCCAATTCTCTACAAACTGAACTCGCTCGGCAAAAGAGCTTTTTAATTTTAGTTCGTCTATTACTTTTTGATTTAGATACTTTTGCAGAGACAAATGATTGTCCACCAAAGTTGAAATATCTTTAGACAAACAGGAGTACAAAACTCCCGGCTTGAATTTTATTGAAAATTCATGGGTTCCGGGAGCGTGTATTACAGTGATCGCTTCTGTTAAGCTACCAGATATCTTATCACCCGATGTATCAATTATACCATGTTCACGATGTACTTTGAATGTCTGACTACTATCGGAGATATAAATTGAAACTAAGATATTAGCATTGGGCAAAGCCACAAGTGAAAATGGAGTTATAGAATTGTTGGGAGTACATATTTCAAAATAATACTCAACAATATCCTTTAATTCAAAACAAGGATATTTAATCTCTACCTGTTCTTCATCTTCAAATATGACTTTACTCTTTACCATGTTTATTTAGTTAGGTGATATAATACCTGAATACCAAGCCCGAATGTCATCATTCGCTCTTTTTTGTTGGTTAATAGCTGTTGTGTCCAATCAAGCAATCCACCGTCAGCAATTTCAATAGTATTGCCGCCGATCACTATTTGCTGCTTTATTCTGAAACCATGGTAATAGTTATTATCATGTTCCGGTGCTATAACCAAGACCTCAAGATTACTATTCTTTTCCCGGACATACGATATTGATTCCATTATAAGCGGGCTTTGACTGTCATAACCTTTGCATGGAATAATCTCATAATATATTTTCTCCACACCGTAACTTTTACATATTTCATACGATGTAGTTAAATGTTTTAATAGTTCTTCTTTCTCAAAATTAAAGCTACCAGTATCTCTACCACATGAAATAAGGGCGAGAACAGTAAAATGAGGAGTGAAATTAGGATTATTAAATACCTGTGTCCTTATTACCCGTGAAATGTTGCTGTAATTATAGGTTTTGTTATCTAATTCTCCTTTTTTCTTTAACGATGCGTAATGTAATGCTATTGCATTCGTCGGGTCTGCCTGTACTTCTGTGTTTCTTAAAGAAGTAAGGACTTTTTTCTGATCTACTGTTGCTATAACACTATTTGTCCCAAACTGAGCGACCGGGGAAAGTTCTATGGGTTCAAATCCTCTACCTGCTATTAATTTATAGCACCGTAATTCTTTTTCTTTATATTCTAAAACATCTTCTAATAAGGCGGGCTTAACAAGCTTGTTACCCTCATATTTACTTAGTAAAGACGAGGGAGTTTCCTGCTGAACACGCTTGTTAAAAATGTCCAGTAAAACAGTGTTCAGTTCCGACCCGCTTAATTCATCGGACAACACTTTAACTATATCCTGCAAATCTAATTTACTAATAATGTGATCGCCTATATCTTTTTTCATTTTTTCCTAATACTATATAAATGTTCATCAACTATTTGTCCCTCTTTTATAACTGAGGACTTAATAATGTCTTCCTTTTCAAAACCTGTTTTTATTTTGTAATCGTATCATTTTAATGTACTTATTGTTTTTTGCAAAGGTAATCTCATATGTCATATTAATAAGTGTAAAAATGAATCAATCTGCTAATTTTTTTAATAGCCTAATCATTAATCAAATTTGTTCTAATAGTTAATCCTGAATTTTATCTTTTAGTTCTTTTTTTAATTCTGATGGAATATCATTCCAATGTAAGTTTAATAGAGCTCCTTCTAAAGAATAGAGATAATAGCACACAGGTATAGTCTTTTCAGGATGTTGTTCACGTATCTTTATAAAAGCTTTGACAGATGTTGTTTCTGCAAGATCGGCTAAAGTGAATATACCAATTTCATTAAGGTATTTCTCGATTGTTGCACCTATATTCTTCGCATTTCTTAAATTGTTGTCTATTTTTGATTTCATTTTTACTATGGATTACGTAATATATATCTTCTTTCTACAAATTCGGTAATATTTTATCATTTCGGCAATACTTATTCTACAATGATTCAATAGATCGCTTTAAACATCTAATCGGTACCCAACCTTCCTTGGTTGAATTTTCTTTTCGACACCATAACCAACCATTTAGGTATCTTGAGCCGATTACTATCTCGTCTTGATTTACTGGTAACTCATAAGCAGAATAGTCTTCTAATGCAATAGCTATTTGCCATTCATTCGGTAAGGTCTCACATACGTTCAAAATTTGTATAGGTACCCAACCTGTCATTCCATTGCCCGCTATGCACCAAACCCAATTTACCCATTCTAGATCAGTTTCTTTTATAGCTAAATTGACTACAACTTTTTCATCTTTCTTTAATATAATAGGATTTTCATAGCTTTCAACCCATTTGCACACAACAATATATTTATCTAAATATTTCATTATCTTGTTATTAAGTTGTTTTCAATAGTTACTTTTATATTTTTAGCGATTTATTAAATCGCTGGTTATATTTAACTTCATCTTTACTGGTTATTACATAAAGTATTGACTATGTAATTCCATGCCGCGAAGTTAAAACATAGAGTTTTTCAAAAATAGGAAAAATCGGACATTTTATTCAGCAGCGATCTTTGAGGGCGTTTTACCGTAAAATAATTTAAACTCTTTTATGAAATGATTTTGGTCATAGTAACCAAAATCATAATATGATTTTTCGGATTTTATTAATTTAACTGAAGGGTCAATCTTTAAAAGATTTTGAAAACGAACAATTCGGCAAAAAGACTTGGCTGTATCTCCTATGTAAAAATTAAAAAGTCGTTGTAAATGACGACTACTTATTCCATCATTCAAATCTTTCTCAATAATAATCGATCCTTTGCTTTTTAAAATAGTTTCTAATGCACAGAAAAATCTATTATCAAAAGGTTTATCTATTTTATTAATATGCTTAATAAAATAGATATTGAGTTCATCGCACAAATCCTGAAGGCATAGGCATCTATCTTTCGATTGTTGAATTACATTGTATATACAAGGTTGCACGGTATTTAAACGTTCGTAATGGTTGCTTAATTCTGACGCATCTATATTAAATAGTGACGGAAATATACCCGGAAGAAACCGTATTCCGAAATAATTGAATTCTTTATCAATGCCAATCTTCACAAAAGAATTGCAGTACCCCATTATATATGTTTCATCATAATTTGTACAATTAAAAACGATATCAATACACCCATCAGCAACTACACGATAATTGTATATATCATCTAGTGGCTTAATAGTCTTTAGATTCCAATAACAATAAATAAAGTCTTGTAGTTGTGCGTCAGGTGGCAACTCAATGTATGAGACCTCGCCATTAGTTCCTATTACTGCTGGCTGTACTGGAGTGTACAGGCTTCTTATGTTGTATTCCAATTTCAAATTACGAGTGCTAACTTAGATTATTACTTTATCAACTTTATATATCGGCTATCTCTCACTATAAATCAAAAGCTGACATAGCTTTAAAATATTCGGTGTAGAAATCTATGCATTCCTTTACTTTATTTGTATGGAACGTAATTGAAAGGTCTTTGAACTTCATGATGACTACATTTATAAATTGTTGCAATATAGTAAAATTTGGAGTGTGCTCATGATATTTATCATGAAGATTTAAGTGTTATTGGGGAAACTATCACCCAAACAAATCATGCCTTATGAAAAGAACTAATGAAGATTATCCATCCTTCAATCTGTTTTCCATTGTCGGCACATGGGAAAGCGTTAATCTGAATCCTACGGTTATCA
>OGHW01000925.1_pt1 | contig 27856 bp, 14 predicted proteins | sample 1571641 | NCBI WGS metagenome assembly OGHW01 (sample SAMEA2582066, study PRJEB24529) | metagenome | biome: Human gut stool | place: China | collected 2011 | reverse complement strand
CGGCCTGCGCAGTGGTCTCGTTGTCGCCGGTCAGCATGACGACTTCGATGCCATGTGACTTCAGCCGTGCGATTGCCTCGGCGGAATCCGGTTTGACGGTGTCGGCAACGGCCACGATTCCCGCAAGTTCACCGTCGATGGCAGTCAATACCGGCGTCTTGCCGTGGCTCGACAGACGTTGCATATCAGCGATGATGTCGTCAAGATTCTCATCACCAACGCTTGGCATACCAATCTCAAGTCGGTCGATCAAATTGGTATTGCCTACCGCGACGGCGTGCGTTTCGCGCGCGTCCGCATTCGGCAGGACCACGGAATCATCACGCTTCGCCGAGGCCGCAAGCCAGCGCGAGCTCACCGTGATGTCGGCGGTGACGCCCTGACCGGCAATCGCATGGAATGCCGTGACTTCACCGATTGGAATGCCGTGTTTTTGCGCTCCCGCGACGATGGCCGCAGCAAGTGGATGTTCCGAATCATGCTCGGCGGCGGCGGTCAGCGACAGCAGCCCTTCCGGATTGTCACGCCATTTGCCAAGCGGCAGCACATCAGTGAGTGATGGCTTGCCCGCAGTGATGGTGCCGGTCTTGTCAAGCACCACGGCATTGATCTTACCGGTCGTTTCCAACGCTTCGGCGGAACGGATGAGCACACCCATCTGCGCGGCCCGACCAGTGGAAACCGTTACGGAAAGCGGGGTCGCCAATCCCAATGCGCACGGGCATGCGACGAGCAGCACGGAAACGGCGGCGACCAATGCATGCGTGACGCGCGGTTCCGGGCCGAACGCGAACCACAACGCGCACGACCAGATGGCGATCAGCACGACAATCGGCACGAAAACACCTGCGATGCTGTCGGCCATGCGTTGCACCGGAGCCTTCGAACTCTGCGCGGATCTGACGAACGCCATAATCTGCGCAAGCACCGTATCCTTACCGATTTTCGTGGCACGATACCGCAATGCGCCGGACTCATTGATGGTGGCGCCGGTTACATTGTCACCGTTTTTTTTGGTGACCGGCATGGATTCGCCGGTAATCATGGATTCGTCGACGCTTGAGGTGCCAGCGGTGACGATGCCATCCACCGGTAGCTTTTCGCCGGGACGAATGGCGATGATATCGCCGACCTGCACATCGTCAACGTCAATCTGCTCTTCCTTGCCGTCGCGTATCACCCGAGCGGTTTTCGGCTGCAGTCCGGCCAAGGCGCGCATCGCCTCACCGGTGCCGACACGGGCTCTCGCTTCAAGCAACTGGCCTACAAGCATCAGGGTGATTACCACGCCGACCGCTTCGAAATACGGTTCGCGTGCGTTTTCGGGCAGAATCTGCGGCGCGAACGTGACCACGCAGGAATACAGGAACGCGAATACCGTGCCGAGACTGACGAGTGCGTTCATTTCCGGCGAACGATGCGCGATTGCCGCAAATCCGCTGCGGAAAATCGGCAGGGCTGCGTACCCGACGATCGGTAGCATGAACATCAATTGCAACCATGCTGGCATGCGGTACAGCATGAGCATGGTGGAGCAGAATACCGGAATCGTGCAGATGGCCGCCACGACAAGACGGACGATCAGCATCCTGATTTCGTGCGACCGCGGCGACTGCGGCGACTGTGTAAGGCGGCATGAGCCTGATTCCCTCACGGCATTGGAAACGGCATCGGAAGATGACGGGGCACGTGACGAGGAAGGTGCCGATGTGACCGGCGGACGGAAAGATTCCACGGCGTCTTCCTGCGTGGATTCCGCACGATGATGCCTGCCAGGCAGTACCTTCAACGTGCCATGCAACATGTTCATGCCACACGCGAAAGGGTACTCCCCCGGGGTTTGCGGATGCAATGTCAGCGCGGTCGTACGGAAGGCCGGCAACGCCAGATCCACTCCGAAGTCGGAGAACACGACATGCGACGAACACTCGCCGTCCTCTTTACGGTCGAACACCAATTTCAGCGGCATCCCGGCTTCGGCTTCGATGATGGCGGGACTGTAGCCGCCCTTGACCTCGATTACGGCCTCCTGAACATCACCGTCGATTTTCGCACGATACGCCTTGCGCGGCGCGAAAAAGAACCATAGCACAACCGCACTCACGAGCAATGCCACAATGATGGCGATTACAGCTTGCATAGTTTCTCACCGATTCCCTGTTTTTGACTTTTCGCTTCAACGAATACCACCACCATATACCCCTATAGGGTATATTTGCAAGAGTGTAGACTTGAGTTTTAGCTTTGAGGTCAAGATTTCAGCGTCAAGAGGAGTACGGCAATGAACGTTACGCAACACGGCTATGCGGATGACCAGAAGAACATCATCGCCCGCCTCAATCGCATCGAAGGTCAGGTGCGCGGCATCAAACAAATGACGGAGGACGGCGAGTACTGCATTGACATCCTCACCCAGATCTCCGCCGCCAACAGTGCATTGAAATCAGTGGCACTGCTGCTGCTCGACAACCATCTCAACCATTGCGTCAAGCAGGCCACGCAGGAAGGCGGCGCCGTTTCCGACGAAAAGCTCACCGAGGTCAGCGCGGCCATCACCAGATTGGTCAAATCGTGATCCTTCACGTCCTACTCAATCCACCGACGCTGACGCCCGCTCACCGTCGGCAGTTTGAGGAACGTTCCAAACTACCGACGGTGACGGCCTCTCAGCGTCGGTGGATTGAGGAAGAGGATCGGGGAATGCCCGCCCGCAGCAGCTTGTTCACAAGCGGCACTCGTTCAATCACATCGTCATAGGTGAACCGTACTATCAGCGGGACTCCGGCGCGACGCAACGCTTCCTCACGTTCACGCTCCATCTGCACCACGGTTTGGACGCTCCTACGGCCTGTCATCTGCGGATCGACATACTTCTGCGTACCGTCATACTCGCCTACGGCAATCCGACCGTCCGGCAGTCGCCATGCAAAATCGGCACGGTATCGACGCCCTGTTTCGGGATCGACGAAAATCGTCTGCAATAGCGGAATGGCAAAACCCTCATCAATCATCACTGCACGGCACATCGATTCGCCGCCGTTCTCGCTTGCACCATCGGCATATCGCAGTACGCGCGCCGCCTGCGCATAGCCGATGCGCATATCCGAACAGCCGGCGGACAAATCGCGACGTCCGATTCCTTGTCTCAGCGCGGAATCCGCAATGGAAAGCCCATATGGAAAATCGTATTGCACCGAGCAATTCAGCACTGTACGTATTTTGTCAAGAACAGGCAGCCCGTCAACCATCTCCACTGACATGCATTGCTCCGGAATATACACACGGCGAACCTTCGCGATTCTGCAGAAGCCGTTGTGATAGGCGCTCGCGATGGAAACGGTGCCGTCGTGCAGTTTCCAGGAATGTTCGAAACCATGAGCCGTCGCGGCGATGTTTCCAACGAACACCCACTTCGGGTGTTGCCTTGCCATCGCCCGCGCCATGTGCATGGAACGTTCGAACGGATCAAGGCCGTTCCAATAGTCGGAGGGAACATACAGACCGCGGGCGGGACGCAACAGCCCTCCGTCTTCAGCGATCCGCCTGCGTAAGGCGGCGTTCTCTGACTCAATAGGCGAAAACGCGCATCGTCGCTCCGCCATAGCCTCTTCGATGAGACGATTAACTCGTGCATGATTCTTCATGAATCGACTGTAACCGGAATCGGCTTTCAAGCGAGGCGTTTTCGGGAAATGTGGATAAGGGTGCGGAAAACCCGCGTGTCAGTAGGGATTCATGGTTGTAGATAACCGTCACCACATCAACCGGCCATGTCGTCAACCGCTTAGCGTCGGCAGATTGGAAGAAATCGCAATCTACCGACACTGACTGCCTCTCAGCATCGGTAGATTGGGTTGAGATACAATCTGCCGACACTGAAGGACTGTCAGTGTCGGCAGATTGAGGAAGGACCCAAACTACCGACACCTACGAGCGCTCAGTGTCGGTAGTTTGGGGGATGGACTGTGGCTTGGACTTCCGTTGGTGCATGGGCCGAACCGTATGAACTACAGGTCGAACCGTGCGGACTACACATGGGCTACAGGTCGAGCTGTGCGGGCTACAGTCGAACCGTGCGGACTACACATGGGCTACAGCCGAACCACATGGACTACACCGTATGGACTACAGGTCGAGGAAGTGGTCCAGGCCCACGGTAAGGCCGGAATAGTCGCCGGTGGCGATTTTACGGACGGCAAGCAGTACGCCCGGCATGAAGGAGATGCGATCGAAGCCGTCTGCACGGATGGTCAACTGCTCACCGGCATTACCGAAAAGCACCTCCTCATGGGCGTTGAGGCCGCGCAGCCGCACGGCATGCACGTGAATGCCGTCGACGACCTGACCGCGAGAACCACCATCGGTTTCGGTATTGTCCGGAACCTCGCCAAGACCGGCCGCATTACGGGCATCGGCGATGGCATGAGCTGTGTGGATGGCGGTACCGGAAGGGGCATCAACCTTGTTCGGATGATGCAGTTCGATGACTTCGGCGGATTCGAAGTACGGTGCGGCCACCTTGGCGAAGTAGTCGGCCAGCACCGCGGAAATGGCGAAATTCGGGGCGATGAACACACTCTGGTTGTCGCGTGGCGCCTCGGCAAGCGCGACGCGCACCTGATTAAGTTTCTCGTCGGTCCAGCCGGTGGTGCCGACCACCACATCGACGCCCTGCCTGACAAGTGCGAGCACGTTGTTCAGGGATACGCTCGGTACGGTGAATTCAACCACCACATCGGTGTTCTCCGGAGTGATTCCGCTCAGATCGTCGCCGGCATCGAACGCGAGGGCGAGCTCGGTGTCAGCTGCGCCGTTCACGGCATCGACCACGTGAGAGCCCATGCGGCCCTTGGCCCCGACTACGGAAACCTTGATCATGTTTGCTCCTTACTGTTACAAAGCTGCTGCGGATTCCAAATAATCCCAAGTATGGATTCTACGTATGAATCTAAAGAAACGCTTCGACCCGAACCACGATATCCGGTTCGGACAGGCGCAAGGACCAGTCATTTCGGCGCAGATATGGAAAGGGAACGGGCCGAAACCGGTCCGTTCCCAAGAGACAATCCGCCCGTCAAAGAGCCTACGATCACCCACGTTTGCGGACGATGAACCAGCCGAGCAGGGCGAACGGAATCGAACACAGCACGAAGATCCACGGCATCATCAGACTGGTGTTCGGCGTGGCATGGTCAAGCACGATGCCGGTGATCATCGAACCGAACGAAGCGCCCACGGTACCGGCGGTACTCACCCAGGACAATCCTTCGGTCAGCGACTCTTCAGGCACGGTCTCCTTCACCACCAGATTGCCGGAAGCGAACACCGGCGAAATCGTAAGGCCCGTCAGCACCTCGACGAATCCCATCAGCACCAGATTGCCGAGACAGGCGTGAATCACCACGAATCCGATGGTCATCAACGCAAGGAACATGATCATGTGGCGCCAACGTGAACCTTTGAGTTCGCGCGACCCGAAGAACAGCGCACCGATGCAGGAACCGAGCGCCAGCATGGCGAGCTGCACGCCGAGCACCGAATCGAGATGCAGGGCCTTCATCACGGCCGTCATGGACGTATCGAATGCGGTGAAGCTCATATTGAACACCACGAACACCATCAGCAGCGGAATCACGCCCGCATAGGTGAGTACATTGCGCTTCCTGCGATTATCGGAGGTCTTGAGCTGCCTCATGCTCAGCTTGTCGGAAGCAGTTCCGGCAACAGCCGCATCAGCATCGGTCGTATTGGCGAAACGCACGTCGGCATCGTCCGCATCGGCGGCGGTCACATTCACCATGCGGATGACCGGCGGCTGCGTATCGCGCAATGCGAAGAACATCGTGCCGCCGATTGCGCTGGCGGCAGTCGGTACGAACAGTTGCGAGACCGGATTCACGGAAGCCGCCAGGAATGCGGCGAGAATAGGGCCGAAGATGAACACGATCTCATCGATGGCGGATTCCAGCGCATATGCGGTGTTGAGCATCTCGCTGTTATCGGTGCGCTCCAGCACGTACGCCCAGCGGGTACGCACGAGTGCGCCGAAGGCGAACTGCGTCAGCCCCATCACGACGGCCAGTACGAACAGCAACGGAATCGGTACGCGCACCAAAGCGGCGAATGCGAAGGACAACATGGCCACAACCTGCACCGCGAGCACGAATTTGCCAACTTTGCGTTGGCCGAAGCGGTCAAACAGGCGCGCATAGAACGGCGTCACGGCCGCGGTGGCGAATACGTAGGCCGCGCTCATCACGCCAGCGATGGTCCAATTGTCGTACAGATGATTAAGCGCCAGAATGATGCCCAATCCCATCATCGACATCGGCAGTCGAGCCAATGCGCCGGAGGTGCAGAACGCCTTGGTTCCGGGAATGGAGAACAGCACCGCATACGGAGACTTCGCGGATTTCGCGGATTCCATGGCTTTGCTCATAGACCCGCCACCTCCCCGCGGTAGATGAACATGTCGTCGAACAGCGGCTCCGCTCCGTCAACGCTCGAGACTTCGGCATTACGTTCAGCGATGCGTTCCAGACCTTTATGATCGTAGAAACTCACATCGCAGTCGGAATCGGTGTGCAGGTAAAACGCGTCCACGTTCCATGCGGCGAAATGCTCCTGCATACGGCGCCACAGGCCGCCGCCCACGCCTTGGCCACGCACGTCGGGATTGACGACGAACAACTCCAACTCGCCTAGCGTGGTTTCGTTGGCGCGACTGTTCCTCTCCAAAGCCAGTTCCAATGAAAACGCGTTGTTCAGCCTCTCAAGACATTTCGCGGCCTCTTCGTGAGCAATGATGCCGCGTTCGATGCCCGCCATCTCGTCGGCGACGTCGATTTCGTCAAGCTGCGGCTGTTCGCCGGCGACACGGATGAAGGTGACGCCCGCCAGCGTGCCGTCGACGGTAAAGGCGGCGTTCGCGAACGTGGTCGGCTGCAGATAATGCAGTACGAAATACCGGGAAATCAGCAGGGACGTTTCAGTACCGGCAAGTTCGCCGTCCTGCGGCCATGTGCGGTCGAACAGTTCGACCACGGCATCCAGATCATTCCAGCCGATCGGACGATAGATAATCGAATTCGGGTTGTTTCCGGCCGATGTGCCGGTGGTGTTGGTTGCGTCGATCGCAGCCATGATGCAATTGCTCCTTAACTTTCGTTGCGTCCGGCACGTGTGCCCGCCCACACATGCTGCACGAGGGTAGCGGCGTTCCTCCACAACGTTGCCTGCAGTGCGTTACCCTGCAGGCAGGCCGTCACAGCGCGTCGCTTCAACGTTCGGCGCATCGGCATTAGTCGTTGTCGGATTGCTGCGGAATTCCGTAGCTCAACTCGGCAAGGATCTCTTGTTCTGTTTTGTCGAGAGCCTTAAGCTCCCGATCGCCCTCTTTGGGCTCACTCAGATAGTAGAGGCAGGCGTCGATAGAATCCAACGGCACGCCTTCCATCGCTGACAGCAGAACGCGATACATGTCGAGCTGTGCGAGTTTTTCGTCGATTTCGTTACGTTTGCGCGGCCTGTGTCCGGTTTTCCAGTCGACGATGGTGTAGGTCTTCGATTGGTCGTTCGGATCGATGCCACCGAAGAACACCGCGTCGAGTTTGCCATTGACGATGGTGCCGAGTTGCGGTACGTCGACGACGAGCTGCCGTTCCGCCCATGCGGGGTTTCGTTCGGCCCACACCGATTGCACAAGACGATGCCGCCAGTCGAGCAGCTTGCGTTCCTGCGACGCATTGCCAGATTCGCCGGATTGTTCGATACGTACGATTTTCGCTTCATCCTGCGCAAGACCGTTGATGAGATCCGCACGGGAGACGGCATTGCCGACGCCTGCATCGGATTCGGCATCGGCCATGATGAACCGTTCCGCCCATGCGTGCAAACGCGTGCCGAGTTGTGCGGACGGCGAAGCGACGCGCGGAATCGGACGGACCAGACCACGCCAGTACTCACTGGAGGAGCGGTCATCCATCACACCGGCGCGAGCCTGCAGGGAGGTGACGTTCTGGCGGCCGCCTGCGAGAATCCTCTCGCCGCGGGCACGGACGGTCGCATCGAAATCAGTTGCGCTATCGCCGGTGTCGGGCATGAGATGTTCGTCACCGACCAGCAGGCGTGCGCGCAACAGCAGCGACTCGTCGACAGGCATCGTCATGTCATCGGCCGATTGGTCGCCGTCATGTCCGTCATACGCACCGGATAGGGCCTGCATGGCCGAACGGACCTGATCGGCCGATGCGGCGAACGTTGTGGCCAGCCGATCGCTCAGACCGCACGGCCACGGCAGATTCCGCTGCTCGGCAGCCGGCTCAAGCGGCGCATTCCAAGCGTCGCCGACCACCGCATCCTCATAGTCGCGGGCATGCTCGCCCACGAAGTAGCCGTCCGGCAGGGGCGCACCGATTGAGGCGAGCGTCTCCATGCCGTCAATCATGTCCGTTGCAACAGCGGAATCGGCAAGATTGCCGGGCTCCCGCGCCACCGAAACGATGCCGTTCATCGAATCGCGTACTTCGCTCCAGAAGTTCGAAGGGCCCCTAACTCCCTGCTTCTTGCCTTCGACTAAACGGGAGTCACGGCTCTCTTCGCTATGTACGCTGAAGGTAAGCAGCACCTCGTGCCGGGCGCGGGTCAACGCCACATAGGCGAGCCGCCGTTCGTCGGCGTGCAATCGGCGGCCGTATTCCTCGCTTTGCGTCAGATACAGGCCGGTCGGGTCCATGCCTTCCATATCGTCGATCTGCAGGGAACGCAGGGTTCCGAACACCTCATCGTCAATGGTCTCCGCATCGTCCAGGCTGGCGAGCGCCTCGATCGGGTCGCCGCCGACGAGTGCATCATGCGGGAATCGAGGCAGGATGCCGGCGTCCACACGCACGGGAACGGGTACGGCGGCGGGATTCTGCAGCCAGGTCTTGGCGGTTTCGGCATATTCCGGCGGCGTCCATTCGCCGTTGTTCAGTCCATTGAGGTGTTCCTCGTCGACCGTGACGTTCAGCGAATCGCCTTGGCTGGACGGGAATGTGCCGTCGGACATGCCTACCACGGCTACCGCATCCCATTCGAGGCCTTTCGACTGATGCACGGTCATAAGCATCACGTCAACGGGCGTATCGGGTGCGGTGGCATTGTCATCGGATGCGTCGCGCAAAGAATCCACCCATGACACGAATGCGCGCAGACTGGGCGTGCCTTGGGCCGCGATCTCCTGCATGTATGTGTCGGCGAGGCTCATCACGGCGTCAAGCGGCGACTTGGCAAGCGTCACATTGGAGGTGTCATTCGGGTGTTGCATGTGTTCGGCGAGCAGCATGTCGATGTCGAGGTTCAGCGCGCCGATGGCCGCGCGCACCACTTCCGGCAGCGGATGACCGTACACGTGCTGCACCTGGCGCAGCACGTCGGCGGCGCGAAGCACGGCTGCCGCTCCCCCGGCGCTGAGTTTGCCGTCGATGAGTTTCGACAGGTCGTCGCGCAGCATGAGGTCGATCAGAAAGACGGCGTTGGGCACTTGGTCACGATATTCGCGCACGATGGCGCGGATTTCGGTTTCGGATGGCATCTTGGCCTGCGCTGCGCCGGTAGCGCTCGAATCGTCCGGTTCGTCCGTCTTGCCGGGAATGATGCCGGCCGCGATAAGCGCACGATACCGATGTGCCGTGTTCACGTTTTCCGCGATGGCGGCGAGCGCTTGCAAATCCGCCGCTCCGACGCCGAATCGCGGGGTGGCGAGCAGTCGCATCAGCGATCCGCTGTCGGTGTGATCGCAGATTACGTGCAACAGGGCGAAGATATCCTGTACTTCCGGACGTTCCAGCAACGCCGCCTGGCCGACTACCAGCGTGGTCAGTCCGGCCTGTTTCAATGCATCCTCGTATTTCGGCATCGACTGTTTGGAGCGGAACAGCACGGCCGCATGCGGGCGATTGTCTTTCACGCCGCCGGCCAGTGCGGCGTCGGATGGCGTGTGTAGCGCGATCGCATGTTTGGCGAAGCGCACGACGGCGTCGATCTCCTGCCCGAAAGTGGCGAAGCCGAGCACGCCAAGCGTGCCTTCGGGCGCGGTATCGATGTTGGATAGGGCCGGTACGTCCACTTCGCGCATCAACGAACTGCTTAGGCGCCGGACGGGCAACCGTAACGGTTTGGTGAGGTTATTGGCCGCTTCGAGCACCATGCGGGAGTTGCGTCGGGTCACGCTCAAGGCAAACGGCTTGTCGGTCTCGCTCATGCCGAAATCGCGTTGCAGCATGCGGAATGCGCCCGGGCTGGCGCCTCGCCATGCATAGATCGATTGGAATGGGTCGCCGACGGCGTTGACCGCCGATCGACGTGCCGAATCGACGTGGAACAGGGACGCCAATAGCGCGGCCTGCGTGGTGGATGTGTCTTGGTATTCGTCGAGCAGCACATGCGAATACCGTTTGCGATAGGTGGCGCCGATTGACGGGAATCGAGTGACCAGCTGGAACGCGGCGATGGTGAAATCGCTGAATTCCGCCATGTTGCGAGCCCGTTTCTCGGCATTGTAGTCGGCTACGAGGTGCAGCAGCAGGTCACGTTGATGCGTCACGTCGGATAACTGGCTGACCTTGTAGACGCATAGGGCGTGGCATTGTTCGCGGTACTGGCGTTTGCGCGCTTCGAAATCCTCGTCGGATTCCTTTTTCTTTCTCTTCAGAGGTTTGGGGGCCTTAATATCGGCGGGAATCTCTTCGTCCTCGAGTGCCTTGGCCACTTGTGCGACGAATGCTTCATCCCAGGCGCGCACACGCTCCACGGCCTCGTCGAAGCTGGTACAGTCGCCGCCGATCATGGCACCGGAGATGGCATTGGACAGTGCGAACACCCTGCCGGCGATGGTACCGAACGATGCGAGGTCGCCGTCGAATCGCATGATTTCGTCCATATGCTTGTCGAGCACGGCATAAATCAGCTGCATGGCCCCCGCTTCGCTCAGCGGCTGCGTATTCTGGTCGAAGCCGACGAGCAAACCGTATTGGCGCACGATGGTCTGGAAGAATGCGTCGTATGTGGAGATTTCCGGCTTGAGGAACGCGGCGCCGGCCGATCCAGTCCGGCCACCCTGATTGCTCACCACGGCCGCAGACACGCGGGACAACAGTTCGGAGGCGGCCTTGCGCGTGAAGGTGAGACCCAGGATCCTTTCCGGCGAGACGCCCTGTTCGATCAGGTTGATGATGCGCCTGGTCATGGTGTAGGTTTTGCCGGATCCCGCGCCTGCGACCACCACCACATCGGCGTATGAGGGGGCCTGAACGACGGCCGCCTGTTCAGGACTGTCGGTGAATTTCGACGTGCCGCTCATGTCACTCTCCTTTCGAAAACGGTGTTCTGTTCGCCGGCACAGGCTGGGCAGACTGATTTGTTTCTGCATGACTTCACGTGTTTCGATGTCGGCCGTGCGGTGATTCTTATGGCTCGGCTGGCGGCCGCCGCATAGAAGACGCGAGCGATCATGGTCAACGACCACACCGCCATCGTGGAGCGCAGTTCCAGGAACTGCCGCCAATGCTCGTCGCTGACCGCTTCGGGGCGTTCAGCACCGTCGAGATCGTCGACGAACAGTTTGTCGAACGTGGGGAGGCAGAACCTGGGCACATACTTGCCCGCATTCAGGCTTCCGTTGGCGAACAGCGCCTGCTGATGATATGCCTCCTCGCCCTGCGAGATGCCGCGTGGGGCCGGCGCGGTGGAACACATGACGTGAAACAGGGCGCTCTGCCCGATATTCGGCATGAGTGCAATGGCCTGTGCGCCGCGCGGTCCTTCTTCCGGAAACGCCAATCCCAATTGGTAGCATGCAAGTTGCAGATCGCTGAACATGTCTTGGCCGCTGAGCTGTTTACCGGTCTTGTAGTCGATCAGGCGCACCTGTTCGCCGCCGCCGCTCAGCACGCGTCGTTCCAGCCGGTCGATCCGTCCCGACAGGCGTATCGTAAGCCGTTCGCTCATGCCGGTTTCCGGCCATCCTCCGACAAGCAGCCCCATCAGAGATATGAGCTCTCCGCGTCCGATCGGATCGACGTCCTCAATTGCGTTGTACGCTTCGAGAACGTCATCGAATCCGAAGCGTGCGGCGAACTGCAGTTCCGGCTCCGCCTCCGTAAGCTTGCCGACTTCGAACTTATCGGCATTTTTGGCGGGGTATCCGCTGCGGTTCGAGTTGACGAAATACGTGGCGATGTTACGTAGCGCGTCGACGGCCCGCTCGTCCTTACCGAGTGCCTCGTAACGTTCCTTGGGGTCGGGTATGGCGTTCAGATCGCCACGCAACCGTTCGTATTCGGCCATCATCCACTGCGTGATATTCTCGATGTTCTCCTCGTCGTTCAGTGCAGTGTGGTTTTGCGGCAGATCAAGTCCCGCTTCGGTGGCCTTCTGCGCCACCTTGTGGATGAGCGAGCCGAAATTCGTGGCCACGCTACCCATGCGAGGGCCCGCGAAGCGGTTCTCGAGCATCCAGCACACCGGGCAGGCCCACAGGCGGTCCACCGCGGATGGCGACAACGTCACCACATCGGAACGATGGGAATCCCGGGATTCCGAATCATCAGTCTCCGACTGCTTCGCGAACGGCCAATATGCTGGATCGGCGGCCGCAATGCCACGCGAAGCCAGCAGCGCCAACGCAGCGGCCGCATCCTTCGCCTTGGACGAGCCGGCCGGTTCGTCCACCAGCACGCTGCGCGCAGCCGCGACCAAGCCACGCGGATCGGCATCGAGCCCATTGAACTCGCCGGTACCGCCGACCAACGCATAATCGCGATGTTCCGGATCGGCGTCGCGTTCGCGGTCAAAGCGTTCCGGCAGATAGCCGTACAGAAAATCGGACGGCACATTGTCGTCATTCAATACGGCGCTCAGCACCGCGCGTTCGTCGGCGCGGGTCAACGCCACAAGAAAGCTCTTCTGCTCGGAGGCGAGCACCGCGGCCAACTGCGCATCCTGGCGGCCCGCCGAAGTGACGATGTCGTCGCGCAGTTCGCCATGCAGCATCACATCCGCCAGGCTCTCTCCGCCGAACAAGGTGTTGCGGGGAGCCAGATTCGGCCATTGGCCCTGTTGCAAGGCCGGCAGGAACACAAGGTTCCAGTGCCTTCCGGCCGCACCCGCCGGCGTGGTGAGCGTCACGGCCTGGTCGATCGGTGCGGTGTGTGCCAACGAATCGGCTTCGATGGTGAGCGCACGCACCTGTTCGATGAACGCGCCGATGGTATGTGCGGCCAACACGCCACCCGATTCGTCGCCCGATGCGTAGCTGAACAGGCGCATCGCCGCGTCCAAACGGTCGTTCGCCGCACGGCCTGCCGCGGAATTTTCCAACGATACGCGCTGCCAGATCCGTGCCTTGTCGCAGGCAGTCCACGCGCAATCAAGCACGTATTGCGGTTCACGGGAGATGAGCTTACGTTCCGCTTCGATGGTCTTGTCGAGCACTTTCCACAGGCTCGCAAATGCTTTGGATTGCGGGTCGGCGCCCAATACGGAGGCGATTGCGTCGAGCACGCGGTCCGTATTGCCTTCCAATAGCAGCACATACAGCGCGTCCACACCAAACGGAAGATCGGACGGATCGACCAGATCCGCGGAATCAAGCCGTTCCTCCGACATCAGACTGTCGTCTATCGCAATCGTCGGTGTGTCCGAATCCGCCGAATCGGACATTCGTGTCAACTGACGTGAGTTGCGCAAATCGACGACGTAATCCTTCCAATCGGCAATCAAACGCGGCAGCAACGCCTGCTTCGCTACGTCGGCCCTGTCCGAATCGTCCAATTCACCGGAATCATCCGATTCCAATACCGCGGCAAGCGAGCCGAGCGCATTCATCGCCGATTCGACGGTCGCCAATCGTGTGGGGCGCCCCTCATGCTGTGCGTCGCCGCCGACCGTGATCAGCGGCGAATTCATGATCAGCGCTACGCGCGAACGAATATACGCGCCGGCCGTACGAAGCCCCATCTTCGACGCCGCAATCGTCTCCTTCTTCAGTCCGGCCAGTTCGATCAGTGCGAACAGGCCCTGCACGAATGGCTCGTCCTTCAGCGGGCGGGTCACGCTCGAATAGCGCACAGGCACGCCGTCGGCCCGCAGTCGTTCGCCGAACGTACGCACAGTGTCGTTGTCGTGCGCGATCACAGCCATGTCATTCCAGTCGCGGGAATGTTGCAGATGCTCGGTTTTGATCCTCCAGACCACGTCATCCAGCTCCTCGACGGCGGAGCGGTACATGGCGGTTCCGATGCTGCCGTCATCTGGCGAAATACCATCTACGGAGACACCCGTCGGCACCGTTTCGATAGGTAGTGAGCCTGGCAGCGCCGGCATCTTGCCCGGACGACTCGGCAGCGCCTCATCCGTCGGTTCGGTGCTGGCGATCGACAAACTCACGCGGCTTGCGGCCAGCGTACGATACGTGGGCTTACGTTGTTCCGTTTCCGTGACGTCGATGCGTTCCAGCCGAGCCTCCAATCGCGATTGCGCCGCGTTGAACAGGTATTCCGGATACGATCCGCGGAACGTCTGTACGGATTCGTCCGGATTGCCGACGAGCAGCAGCCGCACGCCGCGCCCGCGCAAAGCTGCGAGCATGTCGAATCCGGCAAGCGTGGCATCTTGGAAATCGTCGACGATCAGTAACTTCGGCAGATCTTCGATCTCGGCCTGCGTCACGGTGGCGGCCGCATCGACCATGAGCTGCGATGCGTCGAGACGGTATTCGCCCGGATAGACCGCACGAATCGCCTCATCGTATTCGGCACGCAACGCAAAGGCGAGACGCCATTGGGTACGCATGCGTTCATGCCGCTCGTTGAGCGTGCCATCCTTACTGGCGGCACGTGCAATCAGCCCATCCTCGAGTTCGGGTTTTGCGCCGATCTCATTCATGCGGGCGAGCATGTCACGCAACTGGTTGGCAAAGGCGTCGGTGGAATCGTCGACCACCATGCCCGACCAGTCGGCCACCGCGAAATACGTGCGCAGCAGGTCGCAGACGGCACATTCGTCACCACGATTCGTATGGTCCACATGCGAGGCGAGCACGCGACGGATGATCATGTCCTGTTCGGCGCCGTTGAGCAGCTTCGGCAAAGGCAGACCCGCACGCGAGCGCACGGCCGTCACGATGCGGAAGGCCACAGCCGGCAATGTGGTGACCGGTCGGGCCTGCGAAATCGCGGACAACTCACGAATCACCCGGTCGCCCAAGTCATCGGCGATCTGCCGGCCCGATACCGTCATCACGGCCTGCGTATCGCCATACTGCCTCATCGCGGCGATCAGCGCACGTAACGCAAATTCGGTTTTGCCGCTGCGGGGCGCTCCCGCGACCAACGTCACATCCGCAAGGTCATCCAAATCCATCATGCCTCCCAAGACTACTCGACCGATTGCGTCCTCACTGTGCACCCACCGGACAAATCGTCAGCGTCACAACGCACGATTCGCAATCACTGCCTTTCAATCGAATCGTGCGTTGATAAGCACCTCCATGACACCCCTAGAGCTTATCTGCATTCGGATTTCATGAAGTTTATTAAGTTAGGGGGGGTATTGTCTCAAGCAACCACAATGCACGACCCGAAAATAGCCGCCCGATTCGGAATCGTGCGTCATATCAAGTCCCCAATAGCCGCAGCGCACTTCAAATAACCATAATCGCCAACATGCGAATCGTGCACATCGCATTATTGCTACCAGACCAAACCAAGTTCATCACAAATGTTTTTCCATAATACTTTTCATTCTAAAAAGCAACAATGATATGATTTTGAGCACCTTCACTCCATCATGCATGATGACGGATAAGGCAAGCATTGTCGCTCAATCAAAGTGGAGTCAAACCATGAACGAAGAAGTTAATTTTTCCACATTAGAAAATAGCCCCAATCAAAACACAGAGAAACCTTTTTCTAGAAATCTATTCGATTACGCTACCTCAGAACTCTCTCAAGATGCATTTATCCGCTGGATTTGCGCACAATTCGACAGTAACGACGCAGCCGTACGCACGGCCTCCCAAAATCTGTTGCATGCTTTTCTTGAAAGCAAGGACAATGACCCCGTCGAAGTCAAGGAAATTTATCGACAAAAAGAAAATATTGATATACTCCTGCTCCTGCAGCACGAGGGGCAAGAATTCCCTATCGTCGTGGAAGATAAGACTAGTTCGCAATATCATGATGACCAGCTCAATAAGTACAGAACCAGCGCCGCAGGTATATATGATCGAGAGGAAAATGATATTAGAGTCGTCTATTTCAAAACTGAGACTGTCCATGAAGAACAAGACATTCGCGATAAATGCGATATCGTGTTAAATCGCAAGGACATTCTCGAATGTCTTAATACGACATCCAAAAATCCAATCCTTATGGATTACGTTGATCGTCTTAAGCGTATCTGTGCAAGATATGACCAATACCGCTCCTTACCTGTGAAGGATTGGTCATATGATGGGTGGTGTGGATTTTTCGAACATCTGCAAAAAAGGCTCATCACTAGGGGCTATTGGACAGGATACGGATATAACAACAATCTCAAGGGTGGACATTGGACACTATGGCTCGGTAATTCAAAAAAAATAGGTGTAGGCGCGTGGCAGTTTATGGTCAATGTAGAAACCCCGAATTCACATGTTTTCGATCAAGACGAATGCCTGCTCAAAGTCACCGTAAGGCTTTGTAATAACAAAGGAAAACACTCAAGGAAAGAATTCGATCTGCCTGAAATCAACAGACGAAAATATCGTCATGTCTGTGGAGTGAACACAATCATGGGAGAGTTGATGCGGATAGACCGTTCTAGCAAGGAGAGCTCTTGGAAGTATGAGGGAGTCGAGAAAGCAATATTTGACGCTATCGACCAATACGAAAAATGGTGCGACGAGAACCTATACGCAGGAACGGACTGACACGTTGAACAAGTTGTCTTACCGTCTAGTGTTCTGCTGTTCCCAAGTGAGTTGCAGTCAGTTTTTTCACATATTATTTGTCGGCAATAGATAGCGAATAAGAAGAACCATCCGACGGCGACCGAAATCATCACGATGAGACTCATCTCTCATGAAGACTTCGACTACCGCAATGAGGATGCAAGGTAAAAGTCGTCATCGGATGGAAACCTTTTTTCTCGTGACCGGAACGATACTCGAAATTAAAGACTCATCGAGTCAACCAAACATTGCCACGGACGCGCAGACCGTTGAACATGGCCCGGATTCCGATGAACAGGAGCGTGACGGCGGCCCAGAGAGCGGCCATGCGGACGGTATCCGGCACGGCGGAACCGTTGCACAGCACACCGATGCCGGCAAGACACGGCAGATAGATGCATGCGGTAATGATGCAGGTGACGGCGAGGTAACGATAATCGCCCGCACCGATCAGAATGCCGTCAATCGCCCACATCCAACCGGAAAGCGGCAACGTCGCACCGACGACGACCATGCCGACCGTAATCAGCATCCGCACCGGCTCCGACGCGGAAAACAGCGGAGGCGCGATCATTCCCAGAACAATCAGGCCTACGCCGATCACGATTCCCGCAACAAGCCCTGCCCGGCCGGCCGCCTTGGTCATACGCAAGGCCTGTTGCGGCCGTTTCGCACCGATCTCCACCGCCACAAGGCTCTGCCCGGCAATGCCTATGGCATCCAGCATGTTCAATACGAAATTCCACGTCGAATTCACGACCTGATAGGCGGCAAGCACCAGTACACCCATGCGTGCCGCCAGCATCACCGTGGCCATCAGACACGCACGTAGGGTAAGCGTGCGGACGAACAACATCAGGCCGTCGCCCATACTCGCCTTCATGCTTCGCACGCGCGGCCGCAGTGAAGCGCCCTCCTGATGAGCCCACAGCAGTGCCAGTCCGATCAGCACGACTGCCATGAACCATTGCGCGATCAACGTGCCGACACCGGAGCCGAATACGCCCCAGCCGCATCCAAGGATGAGCGTCACATCCAGAATCGTATTCAAGACGGCACCGGCAATGGCCGCCACCAAGGTAATCGTCACCTTCGCCAGACCGCGGAAGATGCCGTTCGCCGCATATACCAGCAGCATGCCCGGCAAGCCGAACACCACCGCACGCAGATAGGCGACCGCATCATCCAATGCGCCGCCATTCGCACCCATCCACATGCATATCGGGCGCGCGAACACGAACAGCGCCACGGAAACAACGATGCCGATGGCCAGCGCCAACCATAATCCGCTGATACCGGCCTCCAATCCCTCGCGCCGTTTGCCCGCACCCATCAGTCTCGCCACGCGGGATGTGGTGCCATAGGCCAGAAAGACGCACAGCCCGGCCACGGTAAGCACTATCGTCGAGCCGACCGACAGGCCCGCCAATGCGCTATCGCCGACATGTCCGACGACGGCGGTGTCGATAAGCGCGAACGCCGGTTCGGCGATCAGCTGTCCGAACGTAGGAATCGCCAATGCAAGAATCCGTCGGTTGACCGACCGTTCCGGCGGCATACCGGTTACCTTCACGGCATCCGAGGCCATGCCGCCCGCCCGTTCATCATTGGCCATGCCAGACTCCCCGCATCATTGTGGGCTCGACCATCTCAGTCCTCTATGGCATCGACGTAGGGACGCAGTCTCGACAGTAGATGCCGGGCGCTTGTCGTGGCGGATTCATACAGCGCATACGATTCGATCTCGTCATATTGATGCACGATGACGTTACGCAACGCACGCAGCTCACTCCATGGCAGTTCGGGAGTCGCATTGCGGAATTCATCCGACAGTTTCCGTGCCGACTCCTGCGCCTGCACCATATCCATGGCCACGGAGTTGAACCGCATATAGTCGCCCTCAAGCTCCTGCGCCGAAGCGACGGCGGAAGCGTCGCGATGCGCACGTTCGAGATGCTCCACAAGACGGATCAGATTCGTCTCGTCCCGGAATCGCTGATCTCCATACTTACGCCGAATCATCATGCCACCCTGATCATATCCGGTTGGATATGCGTGTAGAAACGCCTGCTTGCACGGCTGATCTTCGCATTCCTACGTAATGCGTCCAACGACGTCAACGACACCTCCCTGCCAAACGCCCGTTCCAGATCGCCCTTCAATCCCGCCATCCGCATCATGTCGAGACGGACTCCCTGTGCGGTCACATACAGCAGGTCGACATCGGAGTCGGCGTCCGCCTCACCTCGGGCCACGGAACCATACAGATATACCTCCGCCAGCCCGTATTCCCTGGCGATCCGCTCGATGATGAACTTCACCATGGTGACATCCACCACACTGTCGGACCGCATCAGCTTGCGCAGCGCCTCATCATAGCGTTGCAGAAAATCCTGTGTCGGATTGCCGACATGCTCCGCCCGGGACAACGCCGACTGCGTCGTACCCATCGCCTCCGCTACCGCCTGTTGGCTTAGCCCGCAATCCATGCGTCGCGCCTTAAGTGAATCAATCATCGCCACACCATCAGTATAGCATACACGCTATACTGTGATGATGAAGACGAAACCACTGCGGCCAGCCCTCGGTCATGACGGAGACAATCTTCCCCTTTCCACCCTTCTTTGCGGGTGGCGGAGGAGTGAAAACGGGGACTGCACCGCCACCCGGCACAGATGCCGGCGGCATCACGAAATCGTCGGCAGTCGCATCGAGCACCGTCGCATCGGGCATTGCCGACGCCAACGGATGACCGCAATGCATGCGGCATCCGGAATCGCCTTCATGCTTCGCACCACAGTCGAAGCAAGGCACGCAATCCGCCCTCTTATCCATCACGCCGTGCAGCCAACCCTATTATTCCCCTTCGTGACGGCAAAGCGCCGCCGCATGGAGCATACATACGGCCGAATCGGTATCGACAGGGGTCAGTTGGTGAGGCGCACATCCTAGAGTATCGAGCAGAGTGGCCGCACGACGGCCTAGAGCAGAAGGACAAGGCATGGAGGTTCCACAACCGGTTCCGCCGCGGATACCCGGCTACGATTTCGTGCGACAGTTGGGTGCAGGCTCCGAGGCAACGGTGTATCTGTACCAACAGCGCTCCCCTGCCCGCCCGATCGCCATCAAGGTGAGCAACAAGTCCTTGGATCCGCGAGCGGCCGCGCGCTTTCGCGCCGAGGCCGATTTCATGGCGCAGATCTCCTCACACCCCTACATCCTTTCGATTTTCGAATCCGGCGTGACCGGCAACGGGCTCGGCTACACCGTATTCGAATTCGCACCCGGCGGCAGCTATCGGGACGCTTTGCGCAAGGCCACGCTCAATGCCGACCAAATGCTCGATCTCGGCATCAATCTGGCGAGCGCCCTGTTTACCGCACATCGCAAGGGCATCATCCATCGAGACATCAAGACCAGCAACGTGCTCATCAATGCGCAAGGCATGCCGGTACTGTCGGATTTCGGCATCTCCGCCTCGATTTATGACCATCGCACGACCGGCTTCTCGCTGCCGTGGGCCCCGCCGGAGGTGATTTCCGGAGTCGGCGGAGGCAATGAGGCCTCCGATATCTATTCGCTGGGCGCCACGCTGTTCGCCACGATCACCGGCCGCTCGCCGTACGAATACGCCTATCGTGTATCCAACAAGCAGGAGCTGGCCATGACGGTCGTCAGCAAGCCTCTGCCAAAGCTCAACCGCCCCGAGGTGCCGCCGCAGGTGGAGCAGGTGCTGCGCAAGGCGCTAGACAAGAATCCCGATCAGCGGTACTATTCCGCACTCGATTTCGCCCGCGCCATGCAGCGGGTGCAATACGCGCTGTACGGACATGCCACGCCGACCACGGTGGAAGGCGTGCCACAGTATCCGAAGGACCTCCCCTCACGCCAGGACACGCACGGCACGGATGACGCATCCGACTCCGGCCGCACCAAGACATGGGTGAAACCCGTCGTCATCGGTACGCTCGCAGTGGCCGCAATCACCGTGGTCGCACTGGTATTCGCCTTCATTGTGGCCCCTCGCATGGATTCCGTCTCCGATAACGGCCATGCGCGGATCAGCCCCACCACAAAGGGGTACGGCAATGGCGGCACCGGTACCGATGACGATGAGGATGACGACATCGCCACGACGGTCGTGCCTTCCGTGGAGAACCTCGCCGGCCAATACAACGGCGACAAGGTGAATTTCACTTGGGTGAATCCCGATCCGAAGAAGGGCGATTCCTACGCGTGGTCCATTGTCGGCGATTCCGGGACGAGTACGAACGCGCAGGCGGCCACCACGGAAGATACGCAGGTCGAAGTCCCGGCGGGAGACGGCACACAGACCTGCATTCAGGTGAGCCTGATCCGAGCCGATCGGCGGATGTCGCAGAATCCGACGATCGCCTGCGCGGCCAAGCCGTAACGCACCACCGTCACACCGCATTCGCCACGAGAGAACCGGAGAAGACTCATGGACAGATCAGCGCATCCGAGACGGACCGCGACCTCGCAGTCATACGAGAGGTCCCGCAAGATCGGCGCGATGCTGCGCAGGCTGATGCCGTCCGGCAATCGACAGTGGATCACACCGATCATCATGCTGCTGCTTCTGTTGGGCATCGTGGCCGGCGCGCTGATCATCAGTTCGGTGACCCAGCAGCACGTGCAGCTTGACGACGGCACCGTGTGGATCACTTCACTGAAGGACCGCAAGGCCGCGCGGTTCAACGTAAAGGTCAAAGACACCGACGCGGGCATTTCCTCATCCGCGGCACGGTTCGACGTAGCCCAGCACAACGGCGACACCGTGATTCTGGAGGGAACGAAGGCCAGCTATATCGCGGCCTCCACCGTCAGCGAGGACGGCGACACCACCATCAAGGCGGATATGCAGACGTTGATCGGCGGGGATACCATCGCCTTCATCAACATGAAGACCGGCAACGTGTGGGCGGGTGCCTCATCCGATGTGAAATTCGTGAACCCGACCACCGCGTCGCCGAAGATGAAGCTCGGGACGGGCGGCAGAATCGCCGTGACCCACGACGGTGCGATCTACGGCTACCGGCAGTCCGACGGCGCGATTCTGAAAATGGACGGACCGCAGGCGACGCCCGGCAAAGTGACGGAAATCGGCGCAAACCAACGATTGCGGGCAGACTCCTTCACCGTGGTGGCAAATACCCCTGTACTCACTTCCGGCAATGCGATTCACTGGCCGAACGGCAGTGCGGAAGTCTCGATGAGTGGCACGCTCGTCCTCCAGGCACCGCCCACGGACGACAGGCAGAGCGGCTGGGTGGCCGCCGCGGGTCAGCGCAGTCTGGTCACGGTCGATCTGCAGTCCAGGAAGCCGACGCCCGTGGAAATCTCCAATTCCGGCAAGGGCGACGCGGCACAGCCCGTGTCCACCAACGGTTGCGTATCCGCCGCATGGAGCCAAAAGGCGAACAATTATCTGCGCGTGTGCTCGGCGCACGACGGCCATCCGCAATTCACATCCCTGCAGAACGTGAATGCCACCTCCGAACTCGTGTTCCGTGCCAACCATCGTCTGACGGTGCTCAACGACGTGGTCAACGGCAACGTGTGGAATCCACAGGAATCCGCAAAGGTCATCAAGATCCAGTGGAACAAGGTGCAGACGCAGCAGACGAAACAACAGGATCAGAGCACCGACAGCGCCAACAATCAGCATAATTTCAGCAAGACCTGTTCGTCGCAATCCGGTCAGATCAAGGCGCAGGACGATGCGTTCGGCGCACGAGCCGGCTCGTCGCAGATTCTCGACGTGCTACGCAACGATGAACAGACCGACTGTTCGGCGTTGCGCATCACCTCGGCGAGCGCACCGGACGGCGGTGACGTCACCGTCTCGCCCGTATACGACGGTCGGTACCTGCAGCTGAACGCCACTTCCGCAGGAGCGGGCACGGTGACGTTCAGTTACGAGATCGGTGACGGTCGGGGCCAGACGTCGAGCGCCACCGTGACCTTGAACATCACCGACGGGATCGACCATGCGCCTGCCCAGACCGATACGCCACCGGAAATCGACGTGGAGCAGGGCGCCACATATACGGCAAACGCGCTGGGTAGCTTCTCCGACCCGGATGGCGATCCGCTGACACTGGTCGCCGCGGTACCGACCAACACCGATCAGGTGACGGTCTCCACGCGCGCGGACGGCCAGCTGGTGTTCAATGCCGGCGCGATGACATCCGGCAGGGCGAGCGTCGAGGTAACCGTGTCCGACGGCGAGCAGACCGGCACCGGCATGCTGTATTTTTCGGTGAAACCGGCCAATACGCTGGGGGCTGCGATCGATCCGGTGGTCAAGCAGACCACGCCCGATGCACGCACCACGGTATCGCTTCAACAATACGTGCATGGCACTTCCGCCGAACCGGCGCAGTTGACCGCGGTGGAGACGCCGAACGGAGCTTCGACCACCATGAACGCGACGGATATGTCGTTCACGTTCACCGCCGCGAATCCAGGTACCTACTATGTGCCGTACACCATTACGCAGGGGTCGATTCCCGCAACCGGTCTGGCTCGTGTGGAAGTGCAGGCCGTGACAGGCGATTCCGCCAAACCGGTGGCAGCCAATGACGTGGCGCTGCTCGGAGCGGACAACACCGCCATCGTGGAGCCGCTGGCCAACGATATCGATCCGATGGGCGGCGTGCTGTCGGTCACCTCCGTGAAGGCCGATGCAGCCAGCGGCATTAAAACCGGCGTGGTGAGCAACAAGCGCGTGTACATCACCGCCCGCCAGGTGCCGACCAAACCGGTGCAGCTCACCTACAGCGTGGCGAACGCGGCCGGAACGTCGACCGGCACCATCGTGCTGCAGCCGCCGGCGCTGACCACCGCGAATTCCGTGCCGAAGGCCGACAACATCGACGCACAGGTACGTACCGACGGCATCGTATCCGTCGATGTGCTCGACCACGTCACCTATTCCGACGGCACCACGGTAAGCCTGCAGGACAATCTGCAGTATGACGGGGGTACGTTCAAGGGACTGGTGTTCGTTTCCGGCGACACCGTACGCTATCAGGCCTCCGACCAGGCCGGCACATTCCCCGTGACATACACCGTCAAGGACAACCTCGGCAACGCCGCCTCCGGAACGATCACCTTCACCGTGCATCAGAAGGATGCTTCCAACAAGAGCGCGCCGACGCCGTCCGACGTGGATGCGCAGGTGGCCGCCGGACGGAAAGTGCGGATTCCGATCACACTGACCAGCATCGACGCCGATGGCGACGACGACCAGCTACTGGGTCTGGGCAACAAGGCGCCGCAGCTGGGCCGCATTACCGAGGTCGGTGCGACCTATCTGGTGTATGAGGCGTATGCGGATTCCTCCGGCACCGACACCTTCTCGTATGCGGTCGAGGATTGGACCGGTCAGCGCGCACAGGCGCAGATCCGTGTCGGCGTCTTCAAGTCGGGCACCGATTCGGGCGTGTACGCGCGTGACGACGAGATCACGCTACGACCGAACACCGCGGCCACCGTGCCGGTTGCGCAGAACGACATCTCCGGCGACAACACGAACCTCACCGTCGAACGCAATGTGGAATCTCAGGGCATCGACGGCGTGAAGGTGAACGACAACATGCTCGCGTTCACCACTCCCAAGCAGGCGGGAACGTATTACGTCATCTACACGGTGAAGGACAAGGCAGGCCTTGCCGACACTGCCACGCTGACGGTGAACGTCGATGAGAACGCGGCCATCGCACCGCCATCGGCCTACGATTACCGAGTGCCGTCCTCCGCAACGATCGATAAGAAGTCGGTCGACGTGGATGTGTCGCAATGGATCGCAAACCCGTCCGGCACCGCCGACGAGCTGCAGGTCGGCGTGGACGATTCCGCCGCCGACCATGCGCGGACGAAGGGCGGCAGAACGTCCACCGTAATCACGGTGGATCTGACCGATGAGGCGCGTGCGGTGCCCTACACGGTGACGAACACCACATACAACATCACCTCCACCGCATTCATCCAAGTACCGGCATACGGCGTCTTTCCGCCGACGTTGCGTCCGAAGGCACCGGCATTGAAGGTGAACGCACGTGAGACGATCACCATCAACATCGCCGATTACGTACGTGTCGGCGCCGGCAAGACCGCCTACGTGGACGGCGCCTATTCGGTGAGCGCCACCAAGGCCGACAATGATGACCTGTATGTGAACGATCAGACGCTCAAGTTCACCGCGCCGAAGGATTATGCAGGCCCCGCTTCGATCACGTTCACCGCGGTCGACGGCAAGCATGCCGGAAACGGCAAAGTGAAGATCGTCAATTCGGCGGTGTTGACCCTGCCAATCACCGTGATCGGCCGCGACGTGCCCGCACCCACCTTCTCATCCTCCACGGTGGACGTGGTGGCCGGTGAGGGCTCCACCACCATCGATCTGACCGCCTTGACGCATTCGCCGTCGGGATTGTATGACGACGAAAAGGAATACACGTATGCCGGTGGAGTCTCCTCCGACCAGGTGACCACGAACGTGAGCACCGACGGCAAACTGACGGTGAGCGCCGACAAGACGGCCACGCCAGGAACCACGGTGAGCGTGCCGATCACCATCTCGTATTCGAAAGGCACCGTGCAGGCCGGTGTGACCGTGCGCGCGGTGGCCTCAACCAGACCGCTGGCGCGCATCGGCGCGAAGGCCCTGAAGGTCAAGGCTGGGTCAAGCGAACAGGTGAACGTGCTTGGCGACGCCTACAATCCGTTCCCCGACACCGCGCTTACCGTGACGGGATGTCAGGCCGACGGTTCCGCCAAGCTGGCGGTGGACTGCCCCGCCAACGGAATGATAACGATTGCGGCGGCCTCCGATATCGGCGCGAGCACGAACCATGTGATCGTGACCGTGCGCGACGCCACCATGACCAAGGAACGTGAAGTCACTGGAACCATCAGCGTTTCGGTGACGGACAAGCCGGACGCCCCGCTGCTCTCCCCCATCGCCGGCGATGCCCAGGATGGCGCGGTGAATCTGAGCTGGACGGCGGGTTCTTCGAACGGCAGCCCGATCACCGAATACAAGGTCTCGTGGACGGGCGACTCCTCCGGAGAGAAATCGTGCGGCACGGTGACCACATGCCAGGTGACGGGGCTCACCAACGGCAGGAAGTACTCGTTCACCGTCATGGCGCAGAACGAAGTCGGATGGTCCAGTCCATCGAATGCCGTGGACGGGCAACCCGATAAGATACCTTCCGCGCCGCAAGACGTGAGGGCCGAAGCCAACGGCAACATCGTGGCCGTGACATGGTCGGTGCCGAAAGGCAACTTCTCGGAAGTCACCGAATATGAGGTGACCCTGACCGGCGACGGCGTATCCAAGAAGGAGACCACCTCCGCAAACGCCATCAACTTCAACCTCGAGAACAACGCCATCACGGACGGCATGTCCGTCAGTGCGACCGTGCGGGCCAGGAATAGGGTGAACTGGAGCCAGCCGTCCCAGGCCTCGAACGCCACCGCACCGCGGGGAGTCCCCGACAAGCCGACCGTCTCCGCAGTGCAGCAAGGCGATCAGATCATCGTCTCCGGCAAGCTTGGCAACATGCGCAATGCCGGCTGTGAAGCCGTGACGCTGAGTTTCGCAGGCAGGGACGCCGGCATGGCATGCGGATCGTCGGACGTTTCCGCGACCTTCGACATCGCCGAAGACTGGTACTACCAAAGCCTCGCGCCGAAAATCACGTTGACCACCAAATACGCCGGAACCGTCACCGCGCAGGGTAACGCCATCACCCCTGACGTCAAGCCCGACAAGCCGGCCGATGTCAGGGTCGTGCCCGATGGCGACCATTGCGTGGCTTCGTGGAACGCCGCCGGCAAGCATCATGACGGCTTCATCGTAAACGTGCCGAAGCAGAACAACATGCCGACCGCAAGCCTCAGCGTCGCCTATCCGCTTGAACATTGGGGCAGCTGTGGCACCGTAACCGTGTGGCAGACCTTCAAAGGCCATACCAGCGATCCGGTGAAGGCCAGCAACGGCGAAATCGGCAACAAGGTCCAGGCTGTGATCGCCCTGCCGTCACTGCGTTGGGACGATACAGACGCCAATGTCATCCATGTCGAGGGCGGTGCCGTGAACGCCTACAACCAGTCCGTGACCGTGACCATCGTCCTGTCGGATGAATCCAAGAAGCAGTATCCGTTCGAATGGCATCCAGGCCTTACGACCACGCTGGACGCCTCGGCGCTGCCACAGGGATTCTCGTACTCGTGGCTCGTCAAGGTGGAAGGCACCACCGACAAGGCGGTCAACAACACGAAGCAGAGTCCCACCCCGCTTAAGGACAGCGACAGGTATCATGCTCCGCCGACCCCTTCGCCCGGCACCAGTCCATCCACATCGACGTCCTTCGACGACGGCACCGACGAATCGCGGGGCGGGTCCAAAGGACATTCGGCATTGACGACGTTGCCGAGGCAGACAAATCACGACCATCCCTGGATCAGGGAAATCCGACTGTTCCACGGCCGCCCGCCGATCAATCCATCATTCGCAGGCAATAAGCAGTAGAGGAGATTCCATGAGCAACGCATTCGACGATGCCACCCAGCTGAGCGAGCGCAGCAACGAACCGCACGGAAAGCAAGGCTTCACCATGCCGAAGCTGCCGGAACGCCTCGGGATCGAACATCATGAGTCCACCGACGTGGACGGTACGGTATTGGGCACGCATGGCACGACGGCCCCGGTGACGACGAACGCTCCGACCGTCACACCGACCGCCGCCGCCCCAACCATCACGATCACACCGGACACCGCCGCCCCGACCGAGCGGATGGCATCGTGGCAGGCAACAACTGAACGGCAGCCGGCCGCCTCCGAGCAGGTTC
>OGHW01000898.1_pt1 | contig 28485 bp, 24 predicted proteins | sample 1571641 | NCBI WGS metagenome assembly OGHW01 (sample SAMEA2582066, study PRJEB24529) | metagenome | biome: Human gut stool | place: China | collected 2011 | reverse complement strand
TGGCGTCCAGCAGGCTTGCGCGGGTCTTGCCGTCCGCCACCTTGCCGTCGGTCTCCTTGTACAGCGCGTCCGCGTCGTCCACGGTCTTGTCGAGTTTGGACGTTTCGACCGCGTTCACCAGCCCGTTCAGGGACTTCGTGTGGGCCTTGTACCATGATGCGTTCGCGGTGATGGCCTTCGTGGCCGTGACCACGGCGTCCCTCGAATCCGCTTTGCAGGACACGGCCTTCGGCGTGGACGCCTTCATGGCCTTGGACAGGGCGTCAAGGGTCTTCGTGTCCTTCACGCTTTTCACGTCGGTATTCGCCATACTGGCCGCCTGGTCGTTCAATAGCGCGTTGTACGCGGTCGTCGCGACGTGGAGACGTTCGCTCTCGGCCGCGCAGTCCGCCCTGGCCTCGGCCATGAGGCGGTCCGTATGCGTCTTCCAGGCGATGCCTCCCGCCGCAAGCAGTGCGAGTGCGACGATGGTGATGACGACGGCCCTTCTGCGATGCGGCTTTTTCTTTTCCGTGGGCTCGATCGAAAGTTCGACGGTCTCATCTTCGATGGCCTTTTCTTTCTCTGTCATTCGTTCTCCTTGTTCATAGGTTCACAGCTTATTTCAAGCCCAGGTACGTTTCGAGGGCGGCATCGACCACTTCCTGGATGCGCATGTCGTGCTCGGCGGCCCAGGTCTTGAGCCTGCGTCGGGTCGAGGCGCGCAGGCTCACGCTGGTCTTCACCCAATCCTCACCGGATTCCGGTGTTTCGTTTTGCCGGTTTTCCGGTATCCCGGTATTCGGTTTTTCGGTATTCCGGTAAAACGGTGTTTCGGTTTGCCGGTCGCTGTTGAGCAGCGCGGTCAGGTCGCGCGACCGGGGCGTCAGGTTCATGTTCCTCACAGTTCCACCTCCCCTTTGAGCTGTCGCATGGTCCGCTTGAGTTCGCCGGCCAGGTCGCGGTACTCGTGCAGGCGGGAACCGCGCGGGCGGGTGGATTTCGCGTTGAGGATGTCCTGACGTTTCGGGATCAGCGTCTCGAAGCACGCGATGCCCGCGGCGTCGATCCATGCCAGCGCGTCGCGCAGGGCGGTCGTGTTGGCCTCGGTGCGGCACAGGAGGATCGCGGCGGGAACGCCGCGCCGGTCGCACAGGTCCTTCACCCCGACCGCCTGGTCGAGGTCGATGCGGCTGGGGCTCGAGGGGATGACCACGAGGTCCGCGTTGTTCACCGCTTCGTCCAACGCGCGCCCGTATGGGGCGGAGTCGATCAGGATCCAGTCGACGGGCTCGTCGAGACGGCCGTTGAGCTCGTGCAGGTGCGCGATGTCGGCCGGCGCGGCGGACATCACGTCGAACGGCAGCGGGTCGTCCAGTTCGGCGGCCCGGTACCACCAGTCCTTCGCGTCGCCCTGCACGTCCGCGTCGGCGACGAGCACATGCTGCTCGCCCCGGGACTGCTCCACGAGGGCGCAGGCCAGGAACACGGCGCTCGTGGTCTTCATGCTGCCGCCCTTGCCCGTCGCCAACGCGATCACCATCGGCTCGCTCTTCTTGTCGTTCATCGGTTTCTCCTTGTCTTGGTTTTTCAGTGTTTCGGCATTTCGGTTTTTCGGTAAAGCGGTGTCCCGGTATTCACCGGTTCCGGTTTCCCGGCAGGCGCCGCGGTCGGGACACGGACCGCGGCTGCGGGTGTCAGAAGAGACTGCCCTGGACCAGGCCGTCCGGCACGGGTTCGGTTTTGAGGAAGAGCGGTTCGTCGTGGGTGTAGTCGCGGCGGGAGCGTTGGCGGCGTTTGACCGACCGCCAGTAGTCCCTGCCGTCACGGCGCACGAGTCCGTCCCAGTCCGGGTGGTCGGCCAGCCATTCGCGGATCCGCCGTTGGGGGATCCGATGCAGGCCGGCCGTGTCGATGTGGAGGTCGCGGGCTATCAGTCGGGCGAGGGTCCAACGGTTCGGATAGTCGAGTCCGCCGTACACGGTCTTGTCCTTCCAGCCGCCCACGAGGGCGCGGCTGATGCAGTCGAGGCGCATGGGGCACGCTGAGCACAGCATGCGGCCCTTGCCGCGCATCCGTTCGTCGATCAGGTCCCTGCCGTCTTGGTCGGTCACGGTGTTCCACATGCGGTCGGCGAGGTCCGGGTCGATTGCGGCGATCCTCGCGCAGGCCGGCATCGTGTCTCGCCCGTTCATGGCCGCCGTCCCGGAGCAGACGCCCGCGGCGAGGCTCGGTTCCCCGTTCATGCGTCCACCTCGATTCCGTCGCGTTGGTTGAGCTCGTCGGCGTGTTCCATGCATGCGGTCTGCCATTCCGACGGATGGCCGTAGCGCAGGCTTCCCTCATGGTCGTATTCGTCCTCGTGCGGTCTCATGTCGGCGAGGACGTGTTCGCAGACGAGCGTGTGCACATGGCGTTCCTCGTGGCGCGACGGGACGCGCGTGTTCCTCACCGGCTTGGTTTTCCGGTCGCGGTCCCGGGCCTCCGAGTCCGATGCGCGCCGGCGTTCGATCTGGCTGATGGTCCAGTCGTTGGCGATGCCGTCCCAGTTGTCGGCGAGACGTCGCGCGGAGTCGATTCGGCCGAGCCAGTACGTGTTCGACGGCAGCCAGTCGATGGCCGCGAGGATGAGCGCCACCGCGGCCGCATGGTCGTCGTCATGGGCTTTGGCGATTCGGCCGACGAGGTTTCCGATCTTGGCGCGGTCGCGTCTGGTCGGTTCCGCGGTGGTCAGCGTCAGCCTGGAGCGGACGGACGTGAGATGTTCCATCACGGTCGCCGCTTCGGAATCCGTTCCGGTCATGTCGTTCCCATCCTTCTTGGCGGGGCGCTTCTCGCTTGCGGGGAGCTCTCCCGTAGGGAGAGAGGGGTTGGGTTTACATGGAGGGTTTACATGGAGGGTTTTATCCTTATATATACAGCCCTGCGAGATTTGCAGAGCTAGAGGTGCGGCATTTGCAGAGCCAGAGGTGCGGGATTTGCAGTGCTGGGAATCGGCTTCGTTCCAGCGTTTTCGGGCAGTATGTCCTTGGATTCGCCGTTTTCCATGATGGTGGAGGCGGCGGGGTCCACGGTCCCGCTCATGGTCATGGGGTCCCGTTCCGCCGTGTGCGTCTCCCTGATCCATTCGAGGGTCGACGGACGAGGTCCCACACGACCTGGCAGTAATGGGGCAGGCGGTTCCGGCCGCCCTTGCCGAGGCGCGCGTACCGCTGGTCGCCGCGGCGGATGAACCCGCGCTCCTGGAGAGTCTTCAATGCGGTACGTACCGTGCGCTCCGAAAGTTCGGTGACGTTGACGATGGTCGCGATCTTCGGATAGGCGGCGGTGCCGTCATCGTCCGCGCGGTCCGCCAGGTAGATGAGCACGGCCTTCGCGCTGGCGTTGCCCACATGGCATTTGAACGCCCATGACAGTGCGATGTTGCTCACGGTCGGCCCTCCTCACGCTGCTGGTCGGCGCGGCGTCCGTCGGACAGTCTGGCGGCCTGCTCGTCGCCGAGACGTGCCGCCCGGCACAGGGCCAGCGTCATCAGCCACGAGAACGCGACGAACACGATCAATACGATCAGAAGCCAGTTCACGCCAGTCTCCCTTCCATGGACGGGTGCGCCATCATCGACGCCAGGCGACGGGAATCGACCGGATCATTGTGGCGGGCGAACGCCGTCACGACCGGGAAAGTCCAAACCGGCGCGTGAAAATCCTGGTTACACTCGGGAAACACAGAGCAAGACATGCGGAAGGCTTTAGTAAAGTCGTTCATGTGTGATCACTACTCCAGACAATGCATTGAGCGGCCACGAGGTCGGCGATCCGGCAAGATACGGGACCCGCGGCCGCTCGGAATATTGGTTGCACCGCCCGTCCCCGACGCTCCAACATCGGGAACGGGCATTTTTCTTCTATCGGTTGCAGAGAAGAGAGAAAATCGAATGAAATCAGACCATCGCACCACCTCCCCCGCCGTCGACGGGCCACGCGCCGCCGCAACGGATGGCGAGGCAAAGGCAATCAAGAGCCTGCTCGTCAGGGACATCAAAGACTTCGATCAAAGCGTCCCAGCAGTCGTCAGACACGATGATGGAACGATCAGGCCTACGTACATAGGCGTATGGGGACAGGACCGTCTGATAGGCGCGGCCCTCATCCAGCCAGCCCTTTGCGTAGCCGAGACGCTCATATACCGCACCGGGACGAGCGATGTCCATGCCGCACAGATACGAGAGGCTTTCGCCGAGCATGCAGCCCTCATCGAAGGGATCGCGGTCGTCAGGAAGCATCGGCGCGAAGGCATCGGATTGCAGATCAAGGCGTTCTGCGACTCCTGGGCGGCAGGCCACGGCGCTGAGCTGATACTCAGCATCCCCACCAACGAGGGCGCGCGCCTGCTCAACGAGAAAGCCGGATACACGGTCGTACCGCCCGCCGGATATCTCACCATCAAGGTATTTGACGCTCAGGGACAGCCTCTTCACATTCCCTACGCCGACCAGCGGACCCAGGACAGAGGCACTGGCATGTGGGCGTACAAGCTCGTAGGGCAACGCACACAGCACTTCGAGATTGGCGTTCTCACCGCCTCCTGAAGTTCCGAAGACCATACCGTCGATGAATGTTCCCGACGGGTCGCGGGAGAAAACAAGTCTTCCGGCTTCGTCGCTCATGCCACCGGCACCGGAATCCATGGCCAGTACCCCTACACCGTCAATCGCCATCAGACCAACACCTCCTTTATCGATTCAGAGAAAGAGAAAACCAAATGAAATCAACCCCTCGCACTATTTCCCCCGACGAGCCCGAAGTACGTCCGGCGAGAAACCACGCCGAGGCAGAGGAAATCGGAAGTCTCCTGCTCGAAGAAATCGCGCATCCAGGATTCATTCCTGGACCAGAGTTCGTCTGGCAGGGTCAAGGTTTTCTCAGGCCGACGCTCATAGGCGCATGGTCCCAGAACCGCCTGGTAGGTGGTGCCTCGCTCAGTCCATACATGGAACACGCCAAGGCCTTTTGCGGGATTGGTCGAGCAGACGCAGCGCAGGCGATCGCACGGCTGGTAGCTGAAACTGACGGCATTGCCGTCAGACCCGACCATCGGCGCGAAGGCGTCGGACGAAAGATCAAGTTGTTCTGCGACTCCTTCGCGGCAGAGCACCACGCTGCGATCATGGTCTCCGTCACCACCAATCACGAGTCGGCATGCCTCAACAACAAAACGAAACACATCGTGTTTGAACGATGCGACGGTCTTGTCATCAAGTACGCAGACGCGATCAACAAACCAATCGTTTGGCTTCACTCTCTTGACGGGGGTATCCCCGAAGCGGCATGGGCCGTCACCATACTCGGAAAAACGTATGGGCCTGCCATAATCATCGGTGAGCAAAGGCCCCCACGGAGTAAAAACACCACCCAAGACAACGGCGTGCAATGGATCCTTGCCGTTGATGCATTTGGCAGTGACATCACCGCCTTCTCCGAAAGAGTCCAGTAATTCCCTCACCGCGGCCGGGACCGGGTTGAAAGACTTGCCGCCGCCGGACGTGCCGAGCACGAACCCATTGGAGTTCATGTGGTTTCGCCGGTCCGCAAGGAGCGGATTGCCGTGCTCCTCGTTGCTCATGCTCTCCTCCCCTCGGTCAGCAGCAGGTTCGCCACCATCCGTTCGCGGGCGGACAGCTCGAAAATTCCACCAGCCATCACGCAACCTCCTGTGCACCATTGGGGAAAGCTGTCTCATACGGAATGAGATCCTGAACGAAATCGGCCGAGAGACCATACTGTTCGCGGAGAACGGCACAGTCTCTGCGCTGCCAATGTGTATGCAGATTGACTTTCTGAGTCACGCTGGCCGGCGACTGATGGAGCTGAACGGCAAGCTGGCGGTGAGTTAATCCCACCTCCGCCATCCACCTCTTCATATTCGACATCGTTAACCCCATTTCAGCTAAGTTAAAATTTCTAACCTCAGTATATGGGTTGGTTTCTTTAACCTCAAGTTAGGTCAATTTACGGCGTGTCGAAATTTAAAAACCGCATCTCCACAATGCGGTTTCAGCACTAGAGAAAGGAAACTTTTAAATCAAAGATGGAATTGAGCCACCATGACGGCCCATTCCTGCAAAGGTCTTTTCACAGAAGCAATCAGACGAGGCTTTTGTCCATCCAGAATATCCTCATCTATACAAAAGTTTCCGAATAACGCATCACAATATGCGCAACCATTTGACATATAACGCCCCGCCCTACGCGAAGACCGATATTTAATTTGCCTCGCGGCGGGATGCCCAGCAATTTCCAAAAGCTCCTTAGCATAACACATATCTATGCTTTCCCAAGCTTCCACCAAGGAAATACCACTTTCGCAGTCAAGGGGACAAAGATTAGTAATTGCCACAGAGGTCCGTCCACATCTCCAACAGGATCGATCAATGCCATATATCCCTATATCTACGACCTCCCCCAAGCGATGCAACGTTTTTTGAGCAGCAGGAAGAAAAACATTCGACGACATGAGTTCACCCATGCAGACATTTTTTCGCCCCGCAAATGCAAACATGCCCAATAGGTTAGCAATATTAAACATTGTTTGATACAATTATCTTTTGGAAAGGATTAACCCATGGAAGTCACGGAAACTTCAGAACAGGTGAAGATAGAAGCGCAACGTTTTGAAGACGTAGCGCGTTACAACATTCGCCGCTATATGCGATTGACCGGCAAGATTCAGAAAGACTTAGCCCACGCCTTAGGAGTTTCGAGGCCTACTATCACCCTGATGCTTAAAGGAGAAACAAAACTTAATTTGCGGCAAGTGTTCCTTATTGCCAAAGCTCTTGGCGTGACAGTCGAAGATCTCATCGATGATACTTATTATTGCCAAGATGAAGAGTTTATGAAAAAACTGAAACCGACGACTGATGCCGAGAAGCCAGGTGCTTTGGTAGGTGCCGGCTCCCCCAGGTTCCTTGTCAGCCCCTTCAACCCCGATGTCCCAGTCGAGGGTGGGATCTCGGGTGCGACTAAAGGTGCCTTGGCCGGTTTCGTGCCATCCGTGGTCCCGTCCGGCTCCGGCTCCCTGTCCAGCCCCTCAAAGCATGACGGGATTGGGGCTTCCGGCCGGTCTCAAGCCCATGAGACACTTAAGACCATGACCACCATCATCATGCGCACGACCGAAGGCGACATCAAGATCGACCTGTTCGACGACAAGACCCCTGAAACCGTAGCCAACTTCCTTGGCCTGGCCACCGGCGAGAAGGAATGGACCGACCCGTTCACCGGCCAGCCGAGCCACGAACCGTTCTATGACGGCCTGACCTTCCATCGCATCATCAAGGACTTCATGATCCAGGGCGGCTGCCCGCTGGGCACCGGCACCGGCGGTCCGGGCTACAACTTCGATGACGAAATCGTGCCGGGACTGACCTTCGACCGTCCGTACCTGCTGGCCATGGCGAACGCCGGCCTGCGTCGCGGCATGGATGGCAAGGTGCACGGCACCAACGGCTCCCAGTTCTTCATCACCACCGTACCGACCGAGTGGCTCAACGGCCATCACACCATCTTCGGTGAAGTCGCGGATGATGAGTCCAAGGCCGTCGTCGACAAGCTCGACGCCGTGGCGACCGACCGTTCCGACGCTCCGCTCGAACCGGTGGGAATCACTTCGATTGAAGTCGTGAAGTAACACCATCAGCAATACACAGGGTTGGAGAAGCCTCCTTCCTGGACCACACTCCGATCGTCGGTCTGGAGAGATCCAGATTCGATGATCGGCAGGAGGGCGGCTCAGGAAGGAGGCTTCTCCCTTCTCTCCCCATCATGCTTCGCACATCATACCCCTCATCCAGAGGAGGGAACCGCTATATCCTTCGCAAGCGGGGTTCGGCGGAATCCTTGGCACCGGTGATGCGATACACGTCGAACACGCCTTCGATCTTGCGTACTGCCGCAAGCAGGATGTTGAGATGCTGCGGATCGGCCATCTCAAAGCTGAACTGACTGGTCGCCACACGATCCGTACCGGTGGAAATCGAGCCGGAGATGATGTTCACGCCATGATCGGACAGCACACGCGTCACATCGCTCAACAGGTGCGGACGATCGAGCGCCTCCACCTGAATCTTGACCATGAATACGCCCTTGGTACTGGTCCACTGCACGTCGACCACACGTTCAGGCTGCCGCTTCTGCAAGTCCAACATGTTCTGGCAATCCACACGATGCACGGACACGCCTTGGTTACGTGTGATGAAACCGATGATCTTATCTCCCGGCACCGGCATGCAGCAGCGTGCCAGTTTGACCCAGATGTCACCCACACCCTTGACGGAGATGCCCAGCGAACTGGTGGTGTTCTTCTTGTTGCGCTCGACCTGTTTGAGAGGCAGCGCCTCCTGCTCCACCTCTTCGTTGACCTCGTCGCTGCCGGCATCCTTCACCAGATGCGAAATCACGTTCTGCGTGGAAATCTGACCGTCGCCGATGGCCGCGAACACGGCATCCGCGTTGGCGAGATTGAGTTCGTCGGCGATGCCGACCAACGCTTCCGGAGTCAGCAACGTGGTAATCGGCAGATTGCGCTTGCGCATGGCTCGTGTCAGCTCGTCACGGCCTTCTTCGATGGCTTCGGTACGTCGTTCCTTGCTGAACCATTGACGAATCTTGTTGCGGGCCTTCGGGCTTTTGGCGAAGCTCAGCCAATCACGGGACGGCCCCGCGGTATCGGATTTGGAGGTCAGCACTTCGACGGTGTCGCCATTCTCCAGTTTGGTGTCCAACGGCACCAAGCGTCCGTTCACACGGGCGCCCATGGTGCGGTGGCCCACTTCGGTATGCACGGCGTAGGCGAAGTCAATCGGAGTGGCCTCGGCAGGCAACGACACGATCTTGCCCTTCGGCGTGAACACGTAGACTTCCGCGGAGCCCAGATCTTCTTTCAAGGAGCCGAGGAATTCGTTGGAATCCGGAGTCTCGCTCGTCCAATCGGCAAGCTGCTGGATCCATTTGAGATTATCGGCCTCGGAAAGCTCCTGGTTCTCACCGCGCTTGCGGTCGGACTTATCCGGTGACGACAGGGCACGGCCCGCCTGACCGTTCTCCTTGTACTTCCAATGCGCCGCGATGCCGAATTCGGCGCGACGGTGCATATCCCAGGTTCGAATCTGAATTTCCACCGGCTTGCCGCCTGGGCCCACCACCGTAGTGTGCAGGCTCTGGTACATATTGAGCTTCGGCATGGCGATGTAATCCTTGAAACGGCCCGGAACGGGGTTCCAACGCGCATGCACGGCACCTAGCGCCGCATAACAGTCCTGAATGGTGTCGACGATGATACGTACACCGACCAGATCGTAGATGTTGGCGAAATCATGGCCGCGCACGATCATTTTCTGGTAGATGGAGAAGTAGTCCTTTGGACGCCCGGTCACATAGGCCTTGATATGCTGCTCGTCGAGATCCTCATTGATCTCGGCGAGGATCTGCTTCAGATACACGTCACGCTGTCCGGCCCTGCGAGCCACCAATACCACGATCTCGTTATAGATCTTCGGGTAGAGCACCTTGAAGCTGAGCTCTTCCAGTTCGGTTTTGATGGCATTCATGCCGAGCCTGTTCGCCAGCGGTGCATACACGTCGAGCGTTTCATGCGCCTTCTTCTGCGCATTGGATGGCTTGACGTAACGCCAAGTACGAGCGTTGTGCACGCGGTCGGCAAGCTTGACCACCAGAACACGCACGTCCCGGCTCATGGCCACCACCATCTTGCGGATGGTTTCGGCCTGTGCGGAATCCCCGTATTCCATTTTGGAAAGCTTGGTCACGCCATCAACGAGGCCCGACACGGTATCGCCGAACTCGGCACGGCACTCCTCAAGCGTGTAGTCGGTATCTTCGACCGTATCGTGCAACAGACCCGCCGCCACGACAATCGGTCCCATGCCCAGATCGGCAAGAATCTGCGCGACGGCCAGCGGGTGGATGATGTAAGGCTCGCCGGACTTGCGCCGCTGCGTGCAATGCTGCTTGACGGCACGCTGATAGGCGCGCGCCAGAATACCCATATCCTCATCGGGATGGTGGTATTCGCACATCTTCAGAATCGGTTCAAGCGGATCAAGAGGATTCGTGCTGATCTCGCAACCCAACATGTGGGCCGAACGAACCTCGTTCTCATCGTCGCCCATCTTCCACCTCCTCTTGCAATGCTCCCTATCCTACCCGTGCCGCACGGCATGACCGACGCATCCGACCGCGTGTTGTGCGGTCGGATGCATGCGTGGCGAACAGCCTCAGGAGGCCACGCCGGTCGAGCCGAAGCCGCGTTCGGCGCGATCCGAACCCGGCAACGACGCCGCCGGCACGAATCTCGCCTCGACATAGCGCTGGATCACCAATTGCGCGATGCGGTCCCCCGGCTGGAATGTCACGGTGTGTTCCGGATCGAGGTTGATCAGCGGAACCTTGATTTCACCACGATAGCCGGCATCAATCGTGCCCGGGGCGTTGAGCACGGTGACGCCGCGCTTGACGGCGAGCCCCGAACGGGGGTGCACCAGGGCGACGTAGCCAGCCGGTAGCGCAATGGCCATGCCAGTAGGCACCAGCGCCCGCTGGAACGGCTCCAAGGTGACCTCCTCCGTCGTTTTGAGGTCCGCCCCGGCATCTCCGGCATGGGCATAATACAGTTCCGCAGGTTGGTCGGGATTCAGCGACTTTACCAGAACCTCGACGTTTTCCGGCTCGTTGTATGCTTCGTCGAATGCCATCAGGCAGCGCACTCCTGACAGACGGGCTGCCCATCCTCGGTGGTGTAGGCCAGCTGGCTGCGATGCTTCACCAGGAAGCATTCAGAACAGATGAATTCATCTCCCTGCATGGGAATGACGGTCACCGAAGCGTCTTCATTGCTCAGATCGGCGCCGGGCAACTCATAGTCCTCGGCAATGGCGTTCTCGTCATCGTCCATATCGTTGGAGGAATTCTGCGAGCTTTTGCCCAGAGCCTGGAGCGACTCCTCGTCCTCGTCCTTGTTACGCGGGGAATCATAATCCTGTGCCATCGCGATTCCTTTCGTCATCTATGGTGCCTATGCGCCATAGAATACATGACATTTACCCCGCATAGGATACACGATTCGAAATACTCGTAAAATCCGACACGTGCGGCACAATGGAAATATCTGATGCCCGAAGAAGGAAAGTGGTGCGCTCATGCCTGAAAATCCGTTCGAGGAAGCCCGGTTCGATCATGTGGGGGAAACCGGTGAACTCGTCTTTGTTTCAGGTGCCGGAAAATTCGCCGTAAAGGTCGATGATGCGCTTGAGAGAGCCATTTTGGAGGCGAAACAGATTCGTTCCGAAGTACAACGGGAGCACCAGCCGCATACGTCCACAACGTTGCCGATCTCACAGATTCAGTCGCTGATTCGCGCCGGTGCCGATCCCGCGCGAGTCGCGGAACGATACGCTTTGAGCGAGGCTCTTGTTCGGCGTTTCTCGGCCGCGGTCGAAACGGAAAAGCAGTATGCCATCGAGCAGTTCCTCGCCGTGCCGGCACCGAAGGAGAGCCGCGTACGCACGCTTTCCGAGCTCATCGAACGCACGTTCGCGGCGGCCCGCGTCCGTTTGGAGGACGTGACTTGGAAGGCTACGCGACGCGGTCTGGAGCCATGGAAAATCACCGCGCAATTCACATCCAACGGCCGCACCATCCGTGCCGAATGGACATGGAACATGCACGACAACGCCGTGACTTGCCTCAATGCAACCGCCAAGAAACTCATCGGCGAACAGGACACGCCTAAAACGGGAGGCGCCGAAGATCATACGGTGGATGAGGATTTTCTGGCATCGTTGAATCTGCCTGGCAATTCCGCGCGCTCCGCCCGCATCGAACAGACCGTCTCAGCCTGGAACACGCCTGAGCCGACCATGCCAGCCGCCCGGCCGAAATCAGCCGCTCCCTCCGTACCGTTGTCCCCCATCGATTCGGGCACGATCGCAACGACCCCGCCGATTCCCGAAGGAGTCGGCGCCGTACCGATGCCGCAGTCCCCGAGCGAATCCGACATGCAGGCGCAGCCCGAACAGGACTCGCCGCAGACGAAGGGCGAAACATCGTCCCACACGGCTTCGACGCCTGACGAACATGGCCAAGGCGCCACGAAGGCGAAACGTCGTGCCGGACGTTCCGCAGTGCCCAGCTGGGATGAGATTCTGTTCGGCGACTGACCTTGCGGCACGCTGCTAGGCCATGTCGATCAGACAGGGAATGTCCGATTCCAGCATGGTCAGCGATCCGTGCACGCTAGGCAGGTGCGTCGCTTTCTCGGCCTGCGTCCGTGAGTCGACGATGGTCACGGATTGTGCGGCCGACACGATGACATCACCCAACATCGGTTCCACATACGGTTCGACCGGCCCGTACACGCCTTGTGCAATCGCCTCGGCACGCGTGCGCACCTGCGCCCGCTCCTCTAGGAAATCACGCCATCTCATGGCGATGTCCTCAGGGTTCTCGCCATGTTCGGCATAGAGCATCACGCAACGTGGTTCGCCGCCGATACTCGCCACACCTTGGGATAGCCGGGGCTCCCCGGCTATGTCGATGCGTTGTTGCGGATCAGCGGTGATCATGCCATGATCCGCGACGACAACGATCAGCGTCCCTTTGGGAAGGCTGCGTCTGAGCAGCCCAAGCTGACCGTCCACACGTTCGAAGGCCCCAATCCACTTGTCGGAATCCCAACCATAGTTATGGCCGACCTTGTCGGTATCACGCAGATAGACATAGGTCAATCCCGGCCTTCGTGCGGCCCTTGCGGCAACCGCGATCCTCGTGCGCGGATCCGTATTGGAGATGTAGTCGGTACCACGCAACGAAGACTGCGTCAACGCCGAGAACGCGAATTTGGGCAATCCGGAACTGGTGACGCGTACACCCTGTTCGGCAAGACGCTCGAATACCGTGGGCTGGCGTTGCAGATCAAGTGGGGCCATCGCGTTTTTGAATGATATCAGCTGGCAGATTTCGCCATTGTTCGGATTCAGCTGCGTATATCCGGTCATGCCGGTCAATCCGGGGCATGTGCCGGTACCGAACGAGGCTATGGCGGCCACCGTGGTGCTTGGCATGCAGGTAGCAATCGGGCGTTGGTTGACGGAATCGTTCATCAGCGAACGCAGGTATGGCGCATGGCCGAGTCTCATATTGAGATTCCAGTAGCCAAGACCGTCAACCAGCACGATGACCGCCGATCGCGCATCGGGAAGCCCCAACACGGTCTGCAGGGAGAGCGGATCCCGATGAATCGCGGTCGGGATTGGATGGCCAAGGGCTGCGGAAATCGCCGGCAGCACCGCCGAAAGATGCAGCGCTCCCCCGCGTTCGCCCATTTTCGCCGACCTGCCGTCGCCGTATCGCGCGGGCGAGGTCATGGAAAGCAGCTCCTGCATATGCGGCACTTCAATACTCATGTCTTCCATTCAATCACCGCGTCGCGTCAGAAGCCGGCATATCGGGATCGTATGGACGTTCACCGAACGCGAAATCATCACGCTTTCGGCAGGACCGCATGCATTGCGATGCATGGAGTTCGACATTACCGGCTGGTAATATAGGCAGGTTGATTACCCTCCGACGACTGTGGGGGAGAATCACTGCATGGTATCGCACCGCAAACCGGCACAACCCGCTTTCGACCCGCGTACGGTCAAGGAGCACATCGTCGAGACGCCTCTGAACGAGGAAATGAGCAAGTCGTTCCTCGAGTATGCATACTCAGTGATCTATGCACGTGCACTGCCTGACGCCAGGGACGGTCTCAAGCCCGTGCAACGCCGCATCATCTACCAGATGGGCCAGATGAATCTCTCTCCCGACCGCCCATATATGAAATCGGCACGTGTGGTCGGCGAGGTGATGGGCAAGCTCCATCCGCATGGTGATTCCGCAATCTACGAGGCCATGGTGCGTCTCGCCCAACCGTTCGCGATGCGTCTGCCCTTGGTGGATGGCCACGGCAATTTCGGTTCCCTTGATGACGGACCGGCGGCATCCCGCTACACCGAAGCGCGTATGGCACGGGCCGCACTCGGCATGAACGCGGACATCGCCGAGGACACCGTCGATTTCACCCCCAACTATGACAACAAGCTTCAAGAGCCGACCGTTCTGCCCTCGGCCATTCCGAATCTGCTGGTCAATGGCGGTTCCGGCATCGCGGTCGGCATGGCCACGAACATGGCCACGCATAATCTCGGCGAAGTCGTGGCGGCGGCCAAGCATCTGATGCGTCACCCCGATGCCACGTTGGAGGATCTGATGAGGTATGTGCCAGGTCCGGATTGGCCAAGCGGCGGCGTAATCGTGGGGCGGAGCGGCATTTGCGAGGCATATGAGAGCGGCCGTGGCGCACTGACCACCCGTTCGGTGACGCATATCGAAAACGTGACGGCACGCAAGAAGGCCATTGTCGTGACGGAACTGCCGTTCATGGTGGGACCGGAACGTGTGTTGGAGCGTATTTCCGAAGGTGTGAAGAATCGCAAGCTGGAGGGCATTTCCGGTGCGATCGACCTGACGGATCGACATAACGGCACACGGTTGGTCATCGAGATCAAGACCGGTTTCGATCCAAATGCCGTGTTGGCACAGCTGTTCAGGCACACGCCCCTGCAAGACAATTTCACCATCAACAACGTAGCTCTGGTCAACGGTCGTCCGCACACCATGGGATTGAAAGAAATGCTCAAGGTGTGGGTGGATCATCGTCGTGTGGTGATTCGCCGCCGTAGCGAATTCCGCAGACGGAAGGCATTGGAGCGCCTGCATCTGGTCGAAGGCCTGCTGTTGGCCATGGTCGATATCGACGAGGTCATTCAGGTGATTCGGTCCTCCGATGACGCCGAGGCCGCAAAAACCAGACTGATTGCCGTATTCGATTTGGACGACATTCAGGCGCAGTACATTCTCGACTTGCGTCTGCGCCGCCTGACGAAGATGAGCCGTATCGAACTTGAGGCCGAACGCGACGATCTGAAGCAACGCATCGAAGAGCTGGAGCGCATCCTCGCCTCCGACGAAGCCTTGGACGGTGTGGTGATCGATGAGATGGACGAGGCCGTCGCCGCATATGGCACACCACGACGTACCGTGCTGTTGGACGAGGATGCCGACGGCGGTTTGGTACCGGTGACCGCGCATGGCGATGATGGTGTTTCCGCCACCGCGCTGGCTGCCGCCCGCACCGCCGCGACCGTGTCTTCGGCAGCCGCCGACGTGGCCGCCGCCGCGAAAGCCGCGAAAAAAGCCGGCGAGGATAATGCGACCGCGACCGCCTTGCAGATCGATGACGAACCCTGTGCAGTGATGCTGAGCGCCACCGGTCTGATCGCTCGCACCCATGAGGATGCCGTGGAACGTTGGGAAAACCGTTCCGGCTCGGATGCGCGAACCAAGGATGACCAGATCGTTTCGATCTTCCGCACGACCACGCGCTCCTCATACGGGCTGATCACTTCCGCAGGTCGCCTGGTGTTGGCGCATGTGGTCGAGTTGCCGGCCGTCGCCCCGGACGGCCCGTTGAACGTTTCCGGCGGCGTGAAAGCCGAGGAATTGCTAGGCATGACGGAAAACACCGATCCGATTCGCGGCGAACGTGTAATCGCCGCCATCGCAATGCCCTCCGTGGACGATGCCGGCAAGGATGGCGATGGCGCCGAACCTGCTCCGCTGGCGCTGGGTACGCGCAACGGTGTGGTCAAACGCTGGAATCGCGAGTCACCAACCACCATGGATTCCTGGAACGTCATCGACCTGAAGGACGGTGATGAGGTTCTGGCCGCGGCCGAAGCGCGGGATGGGGATCGTCTGGTGTTCGTATCCACGGATTCCTCGCTGCTGACATTCGAGGCGAAGAACGTGCGACCACAGGGCCGTACCGCCGGTGGCATGGCGGGCATTCGTTTGGCCACCGGCTGCTCGGTCGCCGCATTCGCCGTGGTTCCGGCCGAAAAGGTCGCTTGGACGTATGACGAAGGCGAGAATGGTCTGTTCTCCGCTTCCGGCGCCGTGGTGCTGACCGTCGCTGGTGATTCCGAGGCGTTGCCGGGTACGGAGAACGGCGCGGCGAAGGTCACGCCGTTGGAGATGTACCCGACCAAGGGCCGAGGCACTGGTGGCGTACGTTCGCAACGGTTCCTGAAAGGTCAGAATACGCTGATCTTCGCTTTCGTGGGCGCATATCCGATTCATGCCTCCACAGAGGGTGGCTCCGGTGTGGAGTTGCCCAAACCCGACATGCGTCGCGACGGCTCCGGTACGGATATGGCCGCCCCCATCGCCGTTGCCGGTTGATCGTCAGCGATAGAGTTTCATGCCTTGCGGGCTTTCCGTGAAGCCTGCGGCATGGAGCAGCCGCATGTATTTGTTGCGTTGTTTCAGCGATATGCCGTTCATCTCGTTGAAGCTGATGCTACCGCCGGACTGACGCTGCAGCGCGTAGACGAGTTCCGAACAGGCCTGGCGCAAGGTGCCTTCGGCATCGGTAAACGCCATGATCCTATGGCTTTTCGGCACGGCGAACAGCACAGGCTCACCCTCCTTGAATACGACGATCGACCCCGTTCTGCGTGCCGGCTTCGCACCACGCGAGCCATCAGCCTTCTCGGTTTTCGTCGGCTCAAGTTCAGGCCATGCGATTGCCGCGCCCGTAAGGCTTGCGGGATCGGTCACCTCAAGCGCCACACAGGATTGGCTGTGCCACTGGTTTTCACTGCGCAACGCGTCCACGGTATCGTGACCGGCGAATTGCGCCGCACCGAAGCCATCTACGAACAGGCCCCGCACCAGCATGCCGTGCTCTTCCATACGTTTCAGAACGGGATACAGCCTTGAAAATCCGCCGGCAATTCGGTCTTTATCGATGAGTGGGGCCGCGATGACGCCGTATCGATCCAGCAGTGATTCGATCCGCGCTATTTCACGTTCCTCCATGCCACCGTTCGATGTCGCCGTTCCGTTTTCGATCGGCCTTGGCGCGACGACCGCGGACCACAATCCGCCCAGTGTCATCGGCACCGCAGTATGCATGCGTACTCGCCTGCGTAAGGTGGCCCTTGGCGCACGTGCGATTCCGGAACCTTGCATCAATGCCCGTACGGGAGCAAAAGAGCTGTTGGTCACCCTGCCCTGCCATACGAGTGACCAAAGCGCTTCCTCGAATTGGCTTTCGCCCCATGCGGGAACGATGATTTCGCCCGTGGTTTCGTCCACTTGCGCCTCGGCATGCCGCTCCCACACCGATTTGGCGGTCGCCGACAACTGTGACGCATGGAAGGCGCCACCATCCTGCAATGCCGTGATGATGGCCTGCGGTACGGTCAGGACCTCATCGTCTTCGGCTGTATCCGATGCGACCGTTTCGGAGACCAGCGGCGAATCGGCCGGATAGAATGCGATGTTTCCGACCTCCTTGGCGGCCGTGTCGCCGGCCCCTTCGCCAACCCAGATCACGTCGCCGGAGGCTATCAGCTCATCAAGCATGGAAGGATGATATCCGCGCACTCTCGTCGAAAACACGGAGGACTCCCAGATCTGGGCGGCCAAAGACACACCTTCGAGCTGTTCGATGACACGCATCAGACCGTCAATGCCCTCATAGCGTTCACCGCCGACCGGACCGACTCCCTGACGGTCAAGCAGGAAAGCCTGGTAGGTCTGCGGGCTGACCGGTTTGATGGCGTTACGCGCCTTGGCAAGGGACCTAGAGCGGATACGGCGAAAGACGTCCCTATGCAGCCACTGCTGCGACGACGTTCCATAATCGGTTTCGCCAATGGTTCCCGCGCGAGGAGACGAAGAGTGCGCAATCGGCGAACGAACATCAGCGGAGTCGGAATCCGTCAATGCGGCATCAGCGAAGTGGCCTGTAAGCAGATCCCCCTTGGCATGAAGCATATCGAGGGCGCGCACAGCCTGAACGGCATCGATGTCCAGATCGGCAATCATCCGGTCCGCGACAAATGGACCATGCGTTTTGGCATAGCGGGTCACTCGACCGGTAACGTCGCCTTTATCCAGATCGTTCCAGAAGGTCTTTTCGGCTAACTCGTGCGCAACCTGTCTGATTACGTCGGCATCCAGTACAGTGGACATGTCGGTGCCGCCAAGCAGACGTTCCAGTACCTCTGGATCCATGGACAGCAATCGCGTGCAGCTCGGCCTGCGGCACGTCGTATTGGTACATGACCGCACCCACGAATCCGAAAAGCATGCTTTCCGCGAATGGCGACGGCGTTTCAGTGGTCACATCGCTCAGTGCGATCGTTGCGGAGTTCAGTCCGGTCATGATTCGCCGCAACGCCGGCAGGTCGTACACATCCTGCAGGCATTCGCGCGCGGTCTCCAGCAGTAGCGGGAAGTTCTGACGTGCACGGGCCGCGTTAAGCAGTTGGGCGGCACGCAGTCGTTGCTGCCAAAGCGGCACGCGCCTGCCGGGATCAGTGCGTGGCAGGAACAGCGAGCGCGCCGCGCATTCACGGAATCGTGCCGAATACAGCACGCTTTCGCCGACTTGCGCTTCGATGATGCGGTGTAGATCGTCGAGATCGAACAACACCAGTTCACGGATCGGCAGGGCACCATCGACATCCGGCAGGCGGATGATGATGCCGTCATCGGCCGCATACACCTGCCCATCGAACCCATATCGCTGCCTGATGCGCGTGGTGATGGCCATGGCCCACGGCTCGTGTACGCGTCTTCCGTATGGCGAATGGATGATAATGCGCCAGTCGCCCTCTTCGTCCCTGCAACGTTCGATGACCAGTTCACGGTCATTCGGGATTATGCCGGTGATGGCACGTTGCTCTTCGAGCAGGTCGGCCAGATTCCCGATGGCGTTGTCATCGAGTCCGTCACGGCGCAGTCGCGCGATGATCCTCGCGTCGAAGCGTGATTCGACATCGACACCGTCAACGTTCGCATGCCTGAAGTTTTCAGCCGTCCGCGCGCGTAGTCCTTGGGAGATCTCACGGAGGAACCGGCCTTGGGCGAGACCGAAGCCATAGTCCCGCCCATCACCTTCGCCATGCCAGAACGGTAGCCGCGCGGTACGCCCGGGAGCAGGAACCACCACCACACGATCACGCGTGATCTCCTGAATCTGCCATGTGGAGGTACCCAAGGTGATCACGTCGCCTTCGCGTGACTCATAGACCATCTCTTCGTCAAGCTCGCCTACCCTCCGCGGGCCGGGACCGCAGTCCGTTTCGGGAAGCACCACGGTGTACATGCCTCGGTCGGGGATGGTTCCGCCACTGGTCACGGCCAGGCGTTGCGCCCCGGGACGTGCGGAGATGAGTCCGGATTCCTCGTTGCACTGCAGTGGTGGGCGGAATACGGAAAAGTCCTCGCTATCATAGGCACCGGTCATCATGCCCATCACCGCATCGAAGATCGACCGATCCAGATCCGTGAAGGAGGCCGCCTTGCGCACCCGCCCATACCACTCGTCAGGATCAAGATCGTCCATGGCCGCCGCGGCCACGGTCTGTTGGGCAAGGACATCCAACGGATTGATCGGAATCGTCAACGGTTCGATATCACCTGCCCGCATACTTTCGATACAGGCGGCCGTACCGATGATCTGTTCGCGCGTGATCGGGTAGAACAACGCATGCGACACTCCCCCGACTTGATGATCGGCGCGTCCTACCCGCTGCAATCCCGAAGAGATCGACAACGGCGGTGCGATCTGAATCACTAGGTCCACCGACCCCATATCAATGCCGAGTTCAAGGCTGGAAGTGGCCACCACGCATCGCAGTTGGCCTCGTTTGAGCCGCTCCTCGATTTGCTTGCGCCTGTCTTTCGACACGGATCCATGATGGGCCATGGCGATCGCATCACCATCTGCATGGGACCCGACCAGCATGGTGGTCGATCCAATCACGGAATCGTAGTGCCCGGCGAATCCTTCACGTCCTTCCGGTGAACCAACGTCGTGAGGCTCGGAACGGCACATGCCGGCATGCATGTCGTTGAGGCGTGCGGTGAGCTTTTCCGCCAGCCCTCGGGAGTTGACGAATACGAGTGTGGTGCGATGCTTCAGTATTTCGTCGAGAACGCTGCGTTCTATGGCCGGCCATACCGAACCGCCTACCAGTCCCGGCGAAGCGGGGCTCCCGGTCGTCGCTTTTCGAATGATGCCCTTGCGTTCGGCAAGCGATTCCATGGCCGGAGTCACTCCGGAAATACGCGAAGTGCGGGGATTCGGAGAATCCACACCGCCAGCCCGACGCCTGGCTTCGGAGGATTTGGGACCATGCACATACTCTAGAGGTTCCACGACCTTCAACTCCATTGCGGGGCGCGTTCCGGGATTGATGATCCGCACCGCTTGCGCGCCACCAAGGAATCGTGCGGCCTCCTCGGGTGGATTCACGGTTGCGGACAGACCGATACGTTGCACCGGATGACCGACGAGGCCATCCAACCGTTCCAGACTCAAGGCAAGGTGCGCGCCACGTTTGGAGCCTGCGACGGCATGCACCTCATCGACGATCACCGTCTCCACGGTCGAAAGGATGCGCCGGGCCTTGGATGTGAGCATCAGGAACAACGATTCCGGAGTGGTGACGAGAATATCCGGCGGATGGTTGACGATGGCGCGCCGCTCCTTCGGTGCGGTATCGCCGCTGCGTATGCAGACCCGGACTTTCGGCGCGGGCAATCCCGAGGCCTTGCACTGATCGGCTATGCCGCACAACGGCGTTTCAAGATTCTTCGCCACATCGACGCCCAAGGCCTTCAAAGGCGAGATGTACAACACCCTGACGCCGCGCTTGGGCTTTCCCGACGTGTTTCCACCATCACCGACGGTACCCGCGGCAGACTCCCCCATCAGCCCGTCAATTGCCGAAAGGAACGCGCACAGGGTCTTACCGGAGCCGGTGGGCGCGGTCACCAGCACGTTCCCACCGGATCGAATGGCCGGCCACGCCTGCCTTTGCGTGTCAGTCGGGCATTTGAACGCATGCTCGAACCATGCCTTGGTAGGCTCCGAAAACAGGTTCAGACATTCGTACATACGTTCGATTATGACATCAGTCACAGACGTCAGCCCTTATCGTCGTCGACCCACTCAAGCACATCGCCGGGCTGACAACCCAGCGTCTGGCAGATGGCGTCAAGCGTGGAGAATCGAATCGCCTTGGCCCGTCCGTTCTTCAACACCGAAACGTTGACCGGCGTGATGCCTATCGCCTCGGCCAACTCGTTGACGCCCATCTTGCGTCTGGCAAGCATCACATCGAGATTCACACGAATCGCCATATCAAATCACCGCCGCCAACTCATCACGCTGTTCGATGGCCTGCATCAGCAATGAGCGCATTACCAGCATCAGCAGCTCGAACGCAGCAATCAGCAGCAAGGAAACCAGACCTGCGCCCAATATGGCGAATCGCACCAGATCCCGTTCGACGCCCAATACATCGGCCAACAACATCGAAGGCGACATCCAGATCTGAGACAGCATCAGCAGGACCACCAATACGGCCTCGGCTCCGGCGCACGCAAGAATACCGTTCGTCCAATGCACCGCCTCGCCGGAAAACACATCGCGCCGCCTGGCGAGGGTCAACAACCGCCACAACGGAATCAACGCGATCTCGAAGCAGGCGACCATCAGCGCACCATCGATCACGTACAGCCAATGCAACGCATCGGCATGGGGGTGCGCGGCCGCGACGCCGCCCGCAACCACGAACAGACCTATCTGCAATCCCAAACAACACACGGCGAACAGTATGATCAGCACACGCAACGCACCAATCACCCCGCAACGGCATACCAAACGATCCGACATGACAGATCTCCCATCCTATTTTTGAATATCGATAATAATCTATCGAAACTCGATATGCAAATCTTGTGAAAGTAAGCCCATCGATATATTCCTATCGTTTTTCGATAGCTTACGATGGCGCCATACACACTACGTACCATCACCGAAAGGCTCCGCATGACGGCATTTCAATCCCAGGCACAACCGGTGGCCAATCCCCTACCTGCCACATCCGGCCCGCAGAACGTCAAGCCGGAGGTGGATCCCACAACCAGGCGGCGGGAGATGGCGAGCCGACCGATCATCCAACGCACCATTGTCACCATCTGCGTGGCGCTGGCAATCACATTCGCCTTCGACCGGCTGGTCTGCGACATCACCCCAACATGGCTGTCCGGCTACGCGGTGCCGCTGTTCTGGGTGATATGCACCACGGCGCTCACCGCGCTGCACTGGCGGACCGCCCGCAAGCGTCCGCTCGTCTGGCTGGTCTCAGGAAGCATCATCGCCATCGGCATATGGGAAGCGCTGTTCTCGTCCGTATGGTCATATTCGAACAATCTAGAATACGCATTGACCACGGCATTGGCCCAGCCCGCCCTGCTGATGCTGCATTGCCAACTGGTCAACGGCCAATATGACGTGCGGCACCCATTCCAAATCGTGTGGAACTGGATCACCGGCTGGTTCATACAGCCATTCGTGAAGCTGAAAGGTTTCTTCGAACCATGTGCAATCCTGTTCGCCCGATTCGCCACCGCATCGGGAAAGCGCTCGAAAGCCCGCGAAATCGGCATGGCCCTGCTTGTTTCGATTCCCGTGCTGTTGGCGATCGTCCCGCTGCTGGCGGACGCCGACCTCGTGTTCCGATATGAGCTGGCGAACGTTTTCGGGCACATCGACTCGACGGATTTCATCCTTCATGCGACCATCGTTCTTCTGCCATGGCCGTTCCTGTGCTCACTGCTCATCGGACTTGATGGCAAACCCGCATCGCCGCTCCCGGAACGTCGCATCACATTGGGCACGACAACGACCATCGTGGTATTGCTGATGACGCTGCTCGTATACGCGTTGTTCTGCGTGGTGCAATTCCGCTTTCTGTTTGCGGGATTGTTCATGAACGGCTCCATCGCATTGCCTGACGGACTGACCTACAGCGACTACGCACGCAACGGCTTCTTCCAGCTGCTGGCGGTCACGGCGATCAATCTGACCATCTTCGCAGTTGCGCTCACCTTCACGCCGCGCACACGTTCATTGACGGTCTCGCTGATCGCATTGATGACGGAGACCGCCATCATGCTCGTTTCTGCGGCGTTGCGCCTCGGCCTGTATATTGACGCATACGGGTTGACATGGCTGCGCTATGTCTCGATGACGTTCATCGCATTACTGGCAGTCGTGATTCTGCTGTGCCTGGTCCGACTGAAAGTGCAGCGCCTTCCGTTGATCGCAACGCTCGTCGCGCTGTTCATCGTCTGGTATGTGGCGCTTGGCTTCAGCAATCCCTACTGGATATGCGAAACCTACAACGCATTCCACGGCTTTGGTACAGTCGCATCGATTCAGCCGATTCGTTGACCGCCGCACTTCCTGCGCAGGGATTCATGCATGACGATCATGAGCACAAGGAAAACGACCAGATACCACGGGAACAAGGTGATGGTGACATGCTGTGCGATCAGGCCGAACACCGGCGGCATGCACATCGACCCGACATAGGCGCAGGCCATCTGCATGCCGACGATGGCCTGCGACTTGTCTTCGCCGAAATACGTCGGCGTGGAGTGGATGACGCACGGATAAATCGGCGCGCAGCCGAGTCCGACGACCATCAGACCGACAATGGTGCCAAGATGCTGCGGCAACGGTAGCAACATGACCACAACGCCAAGCAACACAAGGACCTGCCCCATGCGAATCATGGTCGGATCGTTGAATTTCATGGTGACGAAACCGCTCAGCAAACGACCAACGGTGATGCCGATGCAGAACAGACTGGCCCACATGGCCGCCGTGGTCTTGTCGATGCCCTCGCCGAGTGCCATGTAGCTGCTGGCCCATAGCATGGCGGTCTGTTCCAGTGCGCAATAGCAGAAGAACATGATGAGAATCTCGCGTGCGCCGCGGATGGCAAGCACCCCTCGAATGCCAAGTGGTTCGCGAGATGGCTCCTGGGCAAGCCCTTCGGTGGCGGATTGCTCAGTGATGTCTGCCGAAGGTTCCGTCTCAATGCTTTGCGGTTGCGGAACCCGTTGTTTCCATAACGGCAGGCTGAAAATCAATATGGCCGTCAAGACGATCTGCAGGATGGAGATGTAACGATACCCCCATGACCAGCCTTGTCCCGCATTCAACGCATATCCCATGATGTATGGGCCCGTCAGCGCACCAATACCCCACATGGCGTGCAACCAGCTCATGTGGTGGCTTTCGTAATGGATGGCCACGTAATTGTTGAGGGCCGCATCCACGCCGCCGGCACCGAGGCCATATGGAACGGCGAACAGGATCAGCACCCAATAGCTCGGGGCCATGGAGAATCCGAACAGGGCCAGTGCGGTCAATGCCACCGATATGGCGGTGACCTTGCCGGCCCCGAATCGCAGGGTCATACGATCCGACATCAATGCGGAGACGATGGTACCTGCCGAAATGACCATGGAAATGCCGCCCGCCCATGATACGGGAGCGCCCAGATCGGTACTCATGGTGGGCCATGCGGCACCAAGTACGGCATCGGGTAGGCCAAGGCTGATGAAGGCCACGTAGATTACGGCAAGTAGGAGATTGACCAATCTCGTCTCCTTTGGCGGCATACGGTTACGACAACGTTTTCTCGACTAGTATTCTAGACACATCTATCTACCGATCGGTAACCAGTGGCTTGCATTATCGTTCGGGAAAATTTCAGTGTCCACCGGCATGCCCGATGCGGCGGAACCGGACCGGACGACGATCAGGTATCGATCTTGGAACGGTCGAAATCATCGGCGTTCTCGACGATGAACGCCTTGCGCGGCGGCACGTCATCGCCCATGAGCAGACTGAAGATCTCGTTGGCCTGTTCGGCGTCCTCCATGCGGATACGGCGCAGCATGCGCGTACGCGGATCCATGGTGGTGTCGGCGAGCTGGTCGGCATCCATCTCACCCAAGCCCTTGTAGCGCTGAATGTCATCGTTATAGGCGATATGTTTGCGCTCGAGCTCGGAAAGTTTGCCGGCCAGCTCGTCATCGGAATAGGTATAGATGTACTCGCCCTTATGCGCGCCGGTCAGGGCGATGCGATGCAATGGCGGAACGGCGGCATACACGTGACCGTGCTCGATGAGTGGACGCATGTAGCGGTAGAACAGCGTGAGCAGCAGAATGCGGATATGCGCGCCATCGACATCGGCATCGGTCATCATGATGATTTTGTTGTATCGTGCCTGCTCGATATCGAAACTGGCCCCGGAACCCGCGCCGACCACCTGAATGATGGCTGCGCATTCCTTGTTCGACAGCATTTGCGCCAGTGAGGCCTTCTGCACGTTGAGAATCTTGCCCCGAATCGGCAACAACGCCTGGAAACCGGAGTTTCGTGCGGCCTTGGCGGTGCCCAATGCGGAATCGCCCTCGACGATGAACAGTTCCGCCACATCATCGTTGCCCGGTTGGCAATCAGACAGTTTCGGCGGCATGGAAGCGGATTCGAGCGCATTCTTACGGCGGGTGACCTCTTTGGTCTTACGCGCCTGAATGCGGGCGTGCATCTCACCGACGATCTTTTCAAGTACGCGGCCGGATTGCTCCTTGTAGCCGCGCTTGGAACCGGTGATCATCTCGCCGAACTGCCTGTCGGTCATGCGGGTGACGATCGGTTTGACCTGCGAGGTACCCAGCACATCCTTGGTCTGCCCCTGGAACTGGGGTTCGGCGATGCGTACGGTCACCACGGCCACGAGGCCGGCCATGATGTCGTCGCGCTCGACCTTCATGTTGGAATCCTTGAGATTCACCTTGAGCTTGCGCGCGTTGTCCTCCACGGCCTTGCGGATCTGTTTGGTGATGCCTTGCAGGAAACCATCCACGTGCATACCGCCGCCTGGAGTTTCGACCACGTTCACGAAGCTGCGCATGGTGGTATCGTAACCGTCGGTCCAACGCATGGCGATATCGACGGCACAGTCGCGGGTGACCTTCTGCGCGTGCAGTTCGCCGCCTTCGCCTACGGCCTGGGTCTCCTCGACATAAGTGTCGTCACCGGTGATGCGCCAAATGTCGGAGACCGCCTCACCTTTGGAGAGGAAGTCGACGAAGTCCTTCACCCCACCGTTGTGGCAGAATTCCTCGACACGCGCGTGACCGTAGCGCTGTCGCGCCGGTTGCGACAGTTGCTCCGGTTGCTCATCACCGGTAGCGTTCTCTGGGCTCTCGACTTCGTCGGCATTGTCTACCGCTACCTCATCGAAGCCTTCGATCGCCGATCCGATATTATCCGTATCGTCCACCTCGTCCGTAGCGTCCACCACGGCATCCGACGTTCCGTCCGCCGGTACGTCGATCTCCCGCATTTCGTCGATGGATTCGTCACCGGTTTCGGGAATATTCTCGTCAATGACGGTGATTTTCAGTCCCGGTACCAGAAAACTGGTCTGGCGTACGCGGTCGATAAGCTGCTCATAACTGAATTCGGCGGTGTCATTGAAGATTTCCGGATCGGCCCAATATCGGATACGGGTACCGGTAGTTTTCGGACTGACCTTGCCGATGATCTCCAACTCGGTCGGACGGTTCTTGCGCGTGCGTTTGAACGGCGAATCGGGAGACGGATGCTCCGGATCCGCATCGGCGTACACACCGGGATGTCCCTGGTGGAACGACATGTGATGCGTTTTGCCGTCACGATCCACTTCGACGTCAAGTCGGGAGCTCAAAGCGTTGACCACCGAAGAGCCCACGCCATGCAAACCGCCGGAAGCGCCATAGGAGGAATTGCCGAACTTCGCGCCGGCGTGAAGCTTGGTGAGCACCACTTCCACGCCGGTAAGCTTGGTTTTCGGTTCCACGTCGACGGGAATGCCACGGCCGTTGTCGGCGACTTCGACGGAACCATCGGAATGCAACGTCACGACAATATGGTTGCAGGCACCGGCAAGGGCCTCATCGACGGAGTTGTCGATGATCTCCCACAGACAGTGCATCAGACCCTGGCTGTCGGTCGTGCCGATGTACATGCCCGGACGCTTGCGCACCGCATCCAGACCTTCCAGCACGGTTAGGCTGCCTGCGCCGTAATTATCCTTGGCCATACTCCTCATTCCACGGTTGTGTCGGTTACACGAGAGAAGTCGGGAAATCCACTTCTTTCAGGGATTTCCCGACTTCGTCCATACGTTTTTCCGTTCGAATCACTGATCCAGGAAGTCGCGTAGCGTCTGCGAACGGGACGGGTGGCGCAGCTTCGACATGGTCTTGGATTCGATCTGGCGAATACGTTCACGGGTCACGCCGTACACACGGCCGATATCATCCAATGTCTTCGGCTGGCCGTCTTCCAAGCCGTAACGCATCTTGATAACGCCGGCTTCACGCGGAGACAGGGTTTCGAGCACCTGCTTGAACTGCTCCTGCAGCAACGAGAAGGCGACCGCATCGGACGGTGCGATGGCGTCGGTATCCTCAATCAGATCGCCGAACTCGGAATCGCCATCCTCACCCAGCGGGGTGTGCAACGAAATCGGCTCACGCCCGTACTTCTGCACTTCCTGCACCTTCTCGACAGGCATATCGAGCTCGCGCGCCAGTTCATCCGGCGTAGGCTCACGACCCAGATCCTGCAGCATCTGACGTTGCACACGGGACAGCTTGTTGATGACCTCGACCATATGCACGGGCACACGTATGGTGCGGGCCTGATCGGCCATGGCTCGGGTGATGGCCTGACGGATCCACCACGTCGCATAGGTGGAGAACTTGAAGCCCTTCTTCCAATCGAACTTCTCGACGGCACGAATCAGGCCCAGGTTGCCTTCCTGGATCAGATCGAGGAACAACATGCCACGGCCGGTGTAACGCTTGGCAAGCGACACCACCAGTCGAAGGTTGGCCTCCAGCAGATGGTCCTTGGCCTTCTTGCCGTCATTCGCCGCCCACTTGAGCTCACGCCTACGCTTGAAATCCATCTGACTGGCCTCGGTGTCCAACAGATGCTGGGCATACAGGCCAGCTTCGATACGTTCGGACAGGTCGACTTCCTGTTCCGCATTCAGCAGGCTTACGCGTCCGATCTGCTTCAGGTAGTCCTTGACCGGATCGGCGGTGGCGCCGGCAGCGATTACACGACGCTTCGGGTTGCCGGACGGAGTCAGATTGTCGTCGTCATCATCATCTCGCACGACGAAAGCGCCCTTTTCCTTGGGCTCCTCAGGCTTCTTGCGTTCCTCGTCGTCCTCATCCTCGTCATCTTCAGGCTCGGATTCCTCATCCTCGTCGAGATCGGCCTCATCGTCTTCCGCGTCGACGTCGTCGAGATCATCGTCGAAATCGTCGAGATCGGCCTCATCGACCTGATCCTCTTCGCCATCAAGGGTATCTTCGTCCTCGATCGGCTCATCCTGCCTCTTGGCGGGAGCTTTCTTCTTCGCGGTAGTCTTACGCGGGG
>OGHW01000896.1_pt1 | contig 28489 bp, 23 predicted proteins | sample 1571641 | NCBI WGS metagenome assembly OGHW01 (sample SAMEA2582066, study PRJEB24529) | metagenome | biome: Human gut stool | place: China | collected 2011 | reverse complement strand
TGTTCCATACTGACGTTCATGGTGAACCTGATCAGCGTTCCGTACAATGCGGCGATCATCGCACACGAACGAATGCAGGCTTTTGCGTATATCAGCATTATCGAAGTAGTACTCAAGCTGTTGATCGTCTACATACTCGTCATTTTTTCATTCGACAAGTTAAAATTGTACGGTATATTACTACTGGCCGTCGCCTGTGTCATCCGGATTGCTTACGGCATCTACTGCAAGCGAAATTTCAAAGAGTGCACATATCATTTTACATTCAACAAAGCCCTTCTGAAAGAAATGATGGGATTTGCCGGCTGGAATTTCATCGGGGCTTTTGCGGGGGTTTTGCGGGATCAGGGGGTCAATATCGTCATAAATCTGTTTTGCGGCCCGGTCATCAACGCAGCGCGCGCTATCGCATTCCAGGTGAACGTCGCCGTCAACGGATTTGCAACTAATTTTATGACTGCAATCAATCCGCAAATCACGAAAAGCTACGCATCGGGCGACTACCTGTATATGCTTACATTGGTACAAAGCGGCGCCCGTTTTTCATTCTACCTGCTGTTGCTGCTATCGCTCCCGATCATCATCGAAACGAATACGATCCTGACGCTATGGTTGAAAAACGTCCCGGAATACACCGTAATCTTCGTCCGGCTGGTTCTGGTATTCGCCATGTGCGAAGTTTTGTCCGGCACGCAAATAACGGCCCTGCAGGCAACCGGCAATATACGGAACTACCAGATCGTCGTCGGAAGCCTTCAATTGCTCAATTTTCCGATCTCCTACCTATTGCTGGGCAAAGGTTATGCACCAGAGACGACCATGTACGTAGCCATTTGCCTCTCTTTGGGATGCCTCTTCGCCCGCCTCTGGTTTCTTCACCGGCAGGTGGAAATATCCATAAAGTCCTACTTTACCCAAGTGCTGTTGAATGTCTGCGTAGTGGCTGTTCTGGCAGCAATCTGCCCTATAATAGTCTCTCACCTGATGAATGCCGGCATTTTGCGGTTATTCGTAGTTTCCGGCGTATGTGCCATCGCAACTTTGATCGTCATTTACTATGTCGGACTGTCGGTGCAGGAGCGGATTTTCGTGCAGAAAAAAATAGTAGCCAGAATCAAACAGAAATGTTCTGCATAAAAGTATGATCAATATTGCAGATATACACGATTGTTTCGGATGCGGGGTTTGCGCCAAGGCTTGTCCCAAACAAATCATCGCATTGAAGTTAAATAAAAACGGCTTTTACGAACCCCGCATCGAATCGGCGGATCAGTGTATAAAATGCTCGATCTGCGTAGAGGTTTGCGCTTTTGCAGCAGACAGCCAGGTTATAGACCTTAAACCGACAAGTTATGCGGCATGGAGCCTGAACGACGATATCCGCAAAAATTCATCCTCCGGGGGAATCGCTTTTGAAATCGGCCGGCAAATGCTGCAGCAAGGCTTCAAAATATGCGTCGTCCGTTATAATTATGCAAAACAGATTCCGGAACATTATATCGCACGAAACGAGGAAGAGCTGGCTGCATCTGCAGGAAGCAAATATCTGCAGAGCGATACAACCGACGGATTTGCGGGAATAGATATCCATGACAAATACGTGGTGACGGGCACCCCTTGTCAAATCGCATCTTTCCGACGCTACATCCGGCGTTTCAGGGTTGAATCGAATTTCATCCTCGTGGATTTCTTTTGCCATGGAGTTCCGTCGATGCTGTTATGGCAAAAATACCTGCGCACGATCGGCGAAAACGCAAAACTCACGGACATCAAATGGCGAAGCAAACGGCGGGGCTGGCACGACTCATGGGCCATGGACTACACATATTCGGCATCAGACGGAATAGCCAAAGGATTTTCAGCATTATCGGATGGAGATCTTTTTTATAAAATATTCCTAAAAGATATGTGTTTAGGTTCTGCCTGCTACAAACAGTGCAAATATAAACTCGACAACTCAGCCGCGGATTTGCGGGTCGGCGACCTCTGGGGTTCCCGCTATCAGGATAACGAACAAGGTGTCAGCGCGCTGATCCCGTTCACGGAGCGAGGCCAAAATATCGTCGAAATATTGCAAGGCTGCCATATATCGGAGATTTCATTCGAAACGGCAGCGGAGGGACAAATGCGGGAGAACGCCCGACAACCCGGCAATTATGATCACATCATGTCGCTGCTGCGAAACCCGAAAATTTCGCTCAGACAAATAGAGCGCTACGTAACCCGTCGAGAACAATTAACGCGGATAGTAAATCACGCCCGTCATCCGACAGCGACAATGCGCAAACTCATAAAACGCATCGCAAAATGAAAATAGCGACGATTACCTGTCATAACGTTTATAATTACGGAGCCTCTTTGCAGGCGTACGCACTGCAACGGTATCTGTCGCAGGAGGGACACGATGTCGAGATCATCGATTACAAGCCCTATTATCTGAACAGCAGATATAACTGGCGGCATATTCCCGCTGAATCAAGATTATATCCCTATAAAGATTACGTCGGGACACAATGTATCTATTTTCTGCTCAAAAACCGGAAAATATACAAAACGATCGGCCGGAAACGTAAATTCGACGATTTCAGGCAAAAATTCCTGACGCTTACCGACAATACCTATACTTCGGCCGAAGAGCTAAGGGCCACTCCACCGCAGGCAGATTTATATATTGCCGGAAGCGACCAGATTTGGAACACGGCGTGTGAAAACGGAAAGGATGCAGCGTTCTATCTCGATTTCGGATCCGACGATACGCGGCGTATCTCCTATGCAGCCAGTTTTGCAGTATCGGAGATCGCTCCCGCATACAGGGCTTTCGTCACGAAAAAACTGCAGCGATTCGATGCGATATCGGTGCGGGAGCAGACAGGGGTAAGAATAATCAGGGATCTTTCTGTCGGCAGAACGGCAGAACAGGTGGAAGATCCGGTTTTTCTGTTGAACAGACAAAGCTGGGAGGAAATTTCCGCGGACATAACACCCCAAGAAAGGTATGTTCTCGTATATGATTTCTCGAATGATCCCACTATTAGGGAACATGCACGGCAAATAGCCCGGCAGCTCGGCGCCAGATTGTATTCCCTGAACGATTTCGCACCGCTTGCCTATGCGGAACGGAATATTTCGGACGCCGGGCCGCTGGAATTCCTCGCATGGATTAAAAATGCGGAATTCGTCATTTCGAATTCGTTTCATGCGACGGCATTCTCCGTCCTTTTCCATAAACCGTTCCTGACCTATCCGCTCCGGGGCAGAACGAACCATTCGCGGATGCGGGATTTCCTGAACGGATTGGGAATGACCGACAGATTCGATCCTCAACAGATACAGGACACGACACCCCTGTCAACTCCGGATTGGAAGCGCATAGACGATCTTCTGTCCGGGAAAATCGACACGAGTAAAAGCTTCCTGTCACATAATACCAATTCATAATATGAAAGTACTTTGGTTTGCCGTAAATCCATCTCTTTACGATGCCCACCGGAACGGCGAACATAACGGCGGCGGTTGGATCGCATCCTTGGAAAAAATAATCCGAACATCAGATAACATCCGCCTGGGGGTAGCATTCGAACATCCGGATCCGATATTCAAGAAAGAAATCGACGGGGTGTGTTATTATCCGATCCGGGTAAAACCGGGATTGCGGCGACGCATATACGCATCGGAAAAAGACAAGATAATTATTGCGGACTGCCTGAAAGTCATAGAGGATTTCAAACCGGACATCATCCATGTTTTCGGTTCGGAATGGGGATTCGGATTGGTTGAGAAATACGTAGACATACCAGTCGTCATCCACATGCAGGGCAGCCTTCCTCCCTATGTAAATGCCTCGTATCCTCCAGGCTATAATTTCTTCACCCAGTGGAAAACATCGCACTACAACCCTATCGTACTGTTAAAAAGACGATTTGTATGGAGTAGAAATGACAACTATAAAGTAGCACGTGAAATAGATATCCTGAAACACTGCCGTTATGTCATGGGGCGAACGAACTGGGATTACAATATCACACGCCTGTATGCCCCAGACTCACAATATTATCATTGTAATGAAGCACTACGCCCAGTCTTCTTCAATCCCCCGAAAACATGGACATTTCGACAAAGGAAGCGCATACAATTGCTCAGCGTCGGGTCATGCAGTATGGTCAAAGGCATGGATCTCCTTTTGAAGACAGCCAAATTATTAAAAGATCATACGGATTTTGATTTCGAATGGCTTATTGCCGGCCCCACCGGGTCTTTCTCTTTCTTCGAGAAAAATGAACGTACGCCTCATGATGCAGTCAACATAAAATTTCTGGGAACACTTTCGGCCGAAGATTTAGCCGTTCAACTTGCAGAGGCCGACATCTACGTACATACAGCATATATCGACAATTCTCCTAATTCATTATGCGAGGCCCAAATAATCGGAATTCCAGTCATCACGACCTATGTAGGCGGAATTCCGTCTCTCGTCAAAAACTACGAAACCGGCATTCTCATCCCGTCAAATGAACCGCACATGCTGGCAATGGAGATCGTTAAACTGAGCCGGGATACAAAATTAATGGAGCAACTGAGTCACCAAGGACAACTAGCAGCCCGGCAACGGCATAATCCCGAATCTATCAAAAATACGTTAACCGATATCTATCAAAAAATTATTTCTCATCAACAAAGATGTATGTCAAAAATATCCGACCAAAATAATCCAGAGTAATGTATCGTACAATTCGTTTATACGGATCTAAGATCATAAATATCGTCCGATTAAGTTCATTTTTACGGATACGGACACTTTGCGTGTTATTCATCCAACTGATACGGGATTTTTTCTATTTTCATTTCAAAGAATGCTGTTTTTTTGAAAACCAGAAAATAGATTCTATTCGCCGATGGATGGATGAACATTATTGCGATATGGTTCCTGCAACATTTCCATCGCTACAAGAAAAGTCAAATAACGATCCGGTATGGATCTTTTGGTATCAGGGAGAGACTGCAATGCCTGAAATTGTAAAAATATGTTACAATAGTATTGTCTCGAATATACATGACCGGCCAGTCCATTTATTGACCAAAGATAATATTGCCTCACACGTTACACTTCCTAATTATATTTATGATCGATTGAATAGAGGAGAACTTTCATACACCCACTTTTCCGACATATTACGCATTTGTTTATTATTTGATAAAGGCGGTATTTGGATGGACAGTACTTTACTGATTACCGATTCAATATCAATTCCTGCCCCAGACTATTTTCACTCAATACCACCATATCTGCATACAGGTGGGCTACATTTTTCCTTGCATCAACTCATGGTAATCCAGCATTTGGCACTATCCAAAGTATCTTTCTTAAATACCTCCAAGAATACAATAAGATGATCGATTATCTTCTGATAGATTACATCTTCGACCTAATTTATCGGAAAAACGATTCATTCCGCAGAAGCGTAGACACGATGCCCTATACATCCCCATATTTACACCAATTGCTTTCCGAGATGAACCAACCATATGATGCAGAAAAATTCGATCGCATCAAACAAGAAACGACGGTTTTCAAACTAAACCATCGGTTATCATATTATGAAACGGCAGATGGTAAGGAAACATTATACGGGTATTTGAAAAATAAATTTTTAAATACAAAATAAAAAATGCTTTATAAATATATACGAACATTCGGCAATTTACTTCATTGTATATGGCCATATTCGCTTTCACAACGGTTTAGCCGGTATTACGCATGGTTTTATACAGCATGGATTGCACATAACGTCCGAAAAATAGGGCTTCATACAGAGGTAGAACCGGGATTATATTTAGTCAATGGGAAAAAATACATTGAGATTGGGGACTATTGTCTTATCGGCCGCAATTCCCATATCACGGCTCATGAAATGCCGCAATACAATACTCCGGTGAAAATATCGATTGGTGACGGCTGCATGTTCGGTCCGGATATGCATATCACCGCAGTCAATTCTATCCGGATCGGTAAAAACGTCCGCACGGGGAAAAGCGTGCTCATTTCGGACAATTCGCACGGAGATCCCAAAGATATGGCGCTCCGGAACATCGCACCGAATGCCCGGCCTATTTATTCCAAAGGTGCGATCGTCATCGGAGACAATGTGTGGATCGGGGAGAAAGCCGCGATTTTGGCCGGAGTCACGATCGGCGAGGGGGCCATCATCGGTGCGAATGCGGTGGTTACAAAAAATATTCCCCCGTATTCGATCGCGGCAGGGATTCCGGCCCGAATTATAAAATAATGACTGCATGAATCCATTCTTGATTATAGCGGCACTGCTAATTCTGTACTCATTAAAAAACTACAAACAAGGTTTTTTTCTCTTTCTGGCGTTCCGGCTGTTCCTAAACAACAACATAAACCTGATAAACCTTCCGGGCGTTCCGTTATTGACCCTGGAAGTATTCATGTCGATCTTCTTCGCACTGCTATATGTAATCAAAAGAAAAAGATACAGCCGGGTAATAACGACATCTCCCCTGCCGTTCAACAAGGTATTTATCTGGGTACTATTGTCCTATGTAGTATCGAGCTTTATTTCGATCGCCGGAATCCAGAATACCTTCACGTCACTGCTATCCGTTGTTTTTTGCGATTTCATCAGTGCCTATTTATGCTGGATGTTAATATCAAGCAAAGAAGATATACTGAAAGTTGTCAATATATTATTAGGAGCCTCGCTGATAATTTGCACATATGCATTTATCGAAAAATTCCTGGGTTACAATCCCGTAATGGATTATGAAATAGACCTCGCAGGTCCCAGAGCAACAGACTGGCAATATCTGGAAGATGAGCGAGGAACCCGTGTCCAATCGTTTTTCCTTCATCCGATCGGCGGCAGCATCAATTTCGGATTGATATTCTGCCTCTGCCTGTACGGGTACGTGTATTATAAAGCATATTTCAGTAAATTACAGCAAAAAACCATGCTGCTTGTCGGCATTATGGCATTCATCGCATCCCTGCTATCCAACAGCCGAACACCGCTGGTATTTCTGGCAGTAGGAATACTCCCGCTGATCAATCTAAAAAACAAACAATCCGTTCGCATCTTAGCTTTTGCGGTAATCAGTATAATCGTCCTGATGCCTTATCTGGATTTTGTTGAAAATCTGATCGTATCGGTATTAAATCCGGAAAAAACCGAAATACGAGGCAGCAGTTTAGAAATGCGCCAGGATCAGTTCGAAGCCGCCTATATTCTTATGTCGAAAAGCCCCATATGGGGATTAGGACAGAAAGCGACACTGTACTTTCCGGATCGCATATTGGTAGGCCGGCTTCTGGGACTGGAAAGTATCTGGATATGGATTATGGTCGAACGGGGAATATTGGGAATTATCACATACTGTATCTTTATTTTTACTTTATGCCGATTGGGCTGGCACTCGCGGGGAAAATGCCTGTTCTTTCTCCCGCTGGCTTTCATAGCGGCGTCGACCGTATCTTCAACACCGGGAATGCACCTTTATCTTTTCTATCTGGTCTACATTCTGATTTATAAAATAGATCGCAACCGATCACGAATAAACAAGCGAAACAATGGAAGTTTCAGTCATCATCGTTAGCATGAACAATTATGAGGTGCTAAGCAGATGTCTGGACAGTATCCGCACACACACCTCGACCTCTTATGAGGTATTTGTCGTCGCATATCTCTTCTCACCGGAAAACCTTCAGCATTTGAGACAAAATTACCCGTGGGCGCAGATTATTGAAAGTAATGAAATCCGTGGATTCTCGGCCAACAACAATCTGGCATTGCGAAAAGCAACCGGAAAATATTGTTTTGTTCTGAATGACGACACAAAAATAGAATCGGACGTAATCACGAGTTTGGCGGCGACGTTCGACCAATTACCATCGGAGGCTGCTGTTGTCAGTCCAAAATTGCTATTTGCCGACCACTCGCTTCAATACTGCGGCCGACCTGAAATAAATTGGAAAACATATGTTTTGGCCCAATTAGGATTGTGGCGCGAAAAAACGGTCGAAAGTCCCTATACGAACCGAATCGGAATATTCCGGACATACAATCTCGTCGGGGCGGCATTTATGATCAAAACAGACATATTCCGGCAAATGGGATTTTTCGACGAATACTACTTTTTCTGTCCGGAAGATATCGCATTGTCCACCGCACTGAACAGACGTGGTTATTTTTGCTACGTGAACGCATCGGTCGAATTAATTCATTATGAAGGTGCCAGCAGCGGAGAACGCATATCGCGGATCAAGGCGGCGACAATGCCCGCCGGGGAGAAAGGCACGATCCGGTTCCTTGCTGGTTCATCGGTCATGGCATACATATCCTTGACCTGCTTCTCCTGCACGATGGCTCTTCTGAGAAGCCTGAAATACAGAATGCAAAGCAAAACTCCAGGTGATAATGCAAGCATAATGTCAACGGCGAATCGCAACGTCGTCTCAGCTCTTCTGACAAAAAAAACGCCCAAAGAAATTTTCGTCAAATATTATGGACGAATAAAACGCTGACCTATGCGTATTTTGATTTTAAATCAGATCCTGTATACCGCGGACAACAATACGATCCCGGTTGTCTCATCAATCAAAGACACCATGATTTACAATATGTGTCTAGGATTCGTCGACGCGGGACATACAGTCACGCTTGCCGCAGCAGAAGACTACAAACCCAAAGCGATTGAAGCCTACGACTTCGAGGTGCGCTTTTTCGCAACCTACCTTCCGCGTCTATTGGCACCCAGCATTATACCGTTTTCACCGGCATTATACCGTTTTATAAAGAAAGAACGGGATAGGTTCGATCTGGTCATCTCCAGCGAAGTATTCTCTTTCCAATCGTTGTTCGCATCCATTCTATGTCCCCGCAAAACGCTGATCTGGCAGGAACAGACCGCTCATCAGAAAAAATTCCGCGAACTACCCTCGAAAATTTGGTACAGAACGATCGTTCCGCTTTTCCTGACAAAAGTCAGCCGGATCGTCCCTAGGTCGAAGCGAGCATACGATTTCATCAGTTCCTATGCACCCAATGTTTCAGACATAATTGTGGATCATGGAATAAACGTCGGTAAATTCACATTCAGCAAAAAAAAAGAGCGTACGATCATCAGTTCGTCGCAACTGATTTACAGAAAAAATATAGAGGGGATCATCCGCGTATTCGATTCATTCACACGAATGAAAGGTTACGAGGACATCCGGTTGCTGATTGCCGGAAGAGGCGACCGGCGTCCTGTGCTAGAGAATTTAGTCGCGGAATTGGGTTTGCAGGAGAAGATCCAATTCCTGGGATTTCTTTCGCAGGCGGAACTAAACCGGCATATTAAAAAATCCTATTGTTTCCTGGTAAATACCCGGCAGGATCTGAATATGGTCTCCATTCCGGAAGCTATCGTATCGGGGACACCCATACTCACCAACACGCAACCGGCCTCAGTCGAGTACATCCGAGCCAACGGATTGGGTATTGTAAAGGATAATTGGGACGAATACGACCTAAAAAAAATCGTCGACGAAAATCCGGACTACGTGCAGAATTGCATTGCATACCGGGATAAGCTGACCAATACCCACGCAGCCCGGACTTTTCTGAATATATACAGGAATTTATGAAAACAATTCTGCTGGTTACATACGATATATCGCCATATCGGGGCTCGGAGGCGTCGGTCGGTTGGAATTATGTGTCGAATATGCAACACACGAACAGGCTGATCGTACTCTATGGAAAAGGACAAACCGAAATCGAATCATATCTCCGAACCAATACGATGCCGCACGTACGATTTCAGAATATCGCCTATACGGAAATAGACGGACACGGGCTTATAAACGATATAAAATACAACCTGAATTACAGAAAATGGCATAAACGGGTGACAGACGCTGCGACAAAGATTCTGGCGGAAGAACCGGTTGACGTCATCCACTATTTAAATCCGATCGGATTTAAAGAACCAGGATTCCTGTGGCAACTTCCGCGGCCCTATGTATGGGGGCCTATCCAAGGAGTGGAAAACCGGCCGACCGCATTATTCAGGGCCTTGTCTGCAAAAGGAAAGATAAACGCAATAATACGCAGGATAGTCCATAACGCGATGTTCGTTCTTTCGCCGCGCGTAAGACTGGCAATAAAGCGGTCAGATTATATTTTCGCAGCGACCCCGAACACAAAAAAGAATTTATGGAAATATTATCATAAGGAAAGTCTGTATATGCCGGAAAACGGCATTATGTCGATGATTGCCCGGTCTCCGATTATAAAAACAGATCGGGATCCGTTGAGATTAATATGGGTCGGCGACATCGGAGAGCGCAAGGCATTGATCATATTACTGGATGCACTGAAGAAAGTTTCCCAGACAGACTGGGAGTTGCATATCGTAGGCGATGGTCTTCTGCGCCGCAAAATAGCCGAAACTGCTCGAAATTACGATATCGACACCCGAATCAAATGGCATGGGAAAATCCCCAGAGACCAGGTGCAGGAACTTTTCGCCCAAGCGCATCTGCATATTATCACGTCATTAGGAGAAGCTACCACAACGGTATTGTGGGAAGCAATGGCCAACGGCATTCCCACATTATCGTTGGATCATTGCGGAATGAGTGGGGTTATCTGCGAGGAATGCGGAATAAAAATTCCGATACACTCTTATGAACAGGTTACTTCGGCTATAGCGACTCAAATCGAATCCTGCATAATGAATCCCAGCCGCATCGAGACGCTATCCAACGGCGTCCTGAAATGTGCCGGGAAATTCATGTGGAGCAATCGTGTCGAATCCTTCAATCAAATATACGAGCAAATCTGTCAAAAAGCATGATATCCATTTCATCCCGGAATTACGCCATTGATATTCTCAAGGCCATTGCCATCATTTTTATTACGAATTCACATTTCAGACCGCTATATCAGGATATTTCGCCATCCCTGGCAACTTTGGGCGTCCATGGAAACGCATTATTTTCTTTGTATCCGGCTATCTGCTTATCGACAGCATCCGCAAAAGCGCCAACGGATGGAACTGGTATAAACATAAAATAAGACGTATTCTGCCTGCTGTATTTATCTGGTGCATATGTGCATCAATCTTTTTCGGAAAGCCCATAACATGGAAGGCATTGGTTTTCGCAGATAATTATTGGTTTATCCAATGCATCCTGATATACTACGCAATTCTTTACCCGGCTATTAAACGAAACATCGGCCTTAATCAGCTATTCGCATTTTCCCTTATTATTTCCGTAATCTATTTCTTCGTACAAGTTCCAGGAGGGGGGGGGAGTGTCTTCCACACTCATTTTCATTATGTATATAACTTTGCCATCCTTATTTTCGGCGCAATCGTAAAAGACAAAACGGTCACCGGTAAATGTCACAATATAAAAACGGATCTGGCATTGGCAGCAGCATCGTTTATACTTTATTTCATAATACTATTTTTCGGGAAGGGATATGATGGAAAATATTATTACATACAGATTGCGGGACTGCTTCCCCTGATTGGATTTCTCTATTATTTCTTCAGAGCAGTGACACACATCCGTTTTAGGGAAACAAATTCATGGAGAATCGTACGCAATTCCATACTATACCTTTCATCCCTGACACTGGAAATATATATCGTACAGTTCGATCTGATAACCGATAAATTGAACGCCCTATTTCCATTAAACGCAATCGTAATTTTCACGGCAATTTGTGTCATAGCTTACCTATTGAGAGTATTGACGAATTTGTGTCTGCAGACATTATCCGACACTCCGTATAATGTTAAACAGCTTTTCCTCCTGTTTTAATTTCGTCGACACATTCACGAAAACAGATGAATCGTCGATAATACAACGATAAAAACAATGAAAGTCATTGTATCTAACAAATTCTATTATCCGCGCGGCGGCGATTGTGTCTGCACGATCAATCTAGAAGAGCTTTTGAAACAAAAAGGCCATGAAGTAGCCGTTTTTTCCATGCAGCATCCGGAAAATCTGGAAACTCCCTGGAGCAAATACTTTCCGAGCGAGGTTAAATTCGCCCCCGGGTTGGGAATAATCGAGGCGCTGCGCCGCCCATTCGGCACCCGTGAAGTCAGGACAAAGTTCACCCGACTGCTCGATGAGTTCCAACCGGATATACTCCACCTGAACAATATCCACACCCAACTTTCTCCCGTTATCGCCGAAATAGCCCATCGACGAGGCGTGAAAGTCGTATGGACTCTGCACGACTACAAACTGCTATGCCCTCGTTACGACTGCCTGCGCAACGGGTTGCAGGTTTGCGAAGAGTGCTTTAGCGACAAACGCAAGGTGCGGAAGCACAAATGCATGAAAAATTCCGCATTGGCAAGTTTCCTGGCATACAAGGAAGCTATGAAATGGACTCGTATGCGCCTGGAAGCAGTTACCGACGCCTTTATTTGTCCCAGCCGGTTTATGGCGGACAAAATGGTTCAGGGCAACTTCGACAAACAGAAGATCAATACGCTCTGCAATTTTATCGACATTGCCAAAACCCGGAAAGACGATTACGACAAAGAGAACTATTACTGTTACATAGGCCGTCTTAGTCCTGAAAAAGGGATCGGAACACTGATCGAAGCGGCAAAGCGACTGCCCTACCCACTGAAGATAATCGGTGGCGGTTCGCTCGAAGAGACGCTGCGCGCCGCAGCTGCAGGAAGCGATATAGAACTTCTGGGTTATAAACACTGGCCGGAAATCAAGGAAATAGTCGGTAAGGCCCGATTCTGCGTCGTGCCTTCGGAATGGTATGAAAACAATCCGCTGTCCGTCATCGAGTCACAATGTCTGGGCACTCCGGTGCTCGGCAGCCGGATCGGCGGCATTCCCGAACTGATCGATGAAGGCAAGACCGGAATGCTGTTCGAATCCGGAAATGCAAAAGAACTGAAGGCCCGAATCGGACAAATGTTCGCCACCCCGTTCGAATACCGGCAGATCGCACTCGGCGCCCAGAAAAGATATTCGGCAGAAAGGTACTATGCAAAACTCCTGAAAATATACACTTCTTTATAATACGGCAGAAACGCTCTGTTTTTCTCCAAAACGGCATAGACAAGTATGAATCGTTTGATCTCAATCGACATTGCCAAAGCAATATGCATTATCCTGGTTGTCATCGGTCATTACAATCCGGATAACGCCCCCGAATGGTATCATACAATCAATCTGTTCATCTACACGTTTCATATGCCTTTGTTCATGTTTGCCAGTGGATATGTGTACGCAGCGACAATCGGGAATCTGAGGGGGGGGGAGTTTCTTTATAAAAAATTCAAACGGTTGATGATACCCTATTTCAGCACCAGTATCATCATAATCAGCATAAAACTTTTGACACAACAAAGGATGCTGGTGGAGAATCCGGTGACGTATTTGTCCTATTTCAAGATGTTTTACCTGCCGGAAGCCGGTTTTTTCCTTTGGTTTATCTGGGCGCTTTGGCTGATTTTTTTGCTCGTCGCCGCGGTAAGATCAAAAGCAGGACAAGTCGTATTGTTCGCAATAAGTTTGTGCGTTACATTTCTGCCCATCGAATGGCCCGAAATATTCTGCATAAATTTCGCCATACGAATGCTGAAATATTTTATGCTGGGCATAATCCTCAATGAATATCCGCGCTGGACTGAGATCGGGAAAAAAGTGCCGGGAATTATTCCCGTCTGCGCATTGCCTGCATTGTTCATCTTTAATAGAGTTACCCAAAATACTATATTAACCACCATTCTGGATTATATACTGCCGTTCATCGGAATTTATGCAATATGCGTCCTGTCGAGAGGAATAAAACATTGGAATTACGCGACACAAAAATTACTGGTAATATCGGCATCGTCCTACATAATATATTTGTTCCACACGACATTCGAAGGACTGGTAAAATCGCTCATCCATAAAGTCCCCACATTGGCAAACGGGAACAATTCACTGTATTTCACCATCGGGGCGGCACTTATTGTGGGAGCAGGAGTTATTCTCCCTATCGTCCTTCACCGCCGCATCCTTTCCCAAAACAGAGTTCTCCGCTTTTTATTCGGGTTGAAGCCGGTAAAACAACCGGCGAAAAGCCTGCGGTGATCCAATACATACAATACTTTTTAAAACGATATTTTATAATGAAAACAGTAGTACAAGGTAGTCTTATTACGACATTTCGCTGTAATGCCAAGTGCAACATGTGTAATATCTGGCAGCACCAAACCAAACCGGAAGAGGAAATAGATTACCACTATTATGAAAAGCTCCCGGCCGGGCTCCGGATCAACATTACAGGCGGAGAGTCGACGATCCGTAAAGACATCGACGACATATTCCGGATATTATATCCCAAGGCTTCCCTGCTGGAGCTGAGCACGAACGGATACAATACGGAAACGATCGTCGCGCTGGCAAATAAATACCCCAACATCCTGATCCGCGTCAGCCTTGAGGGACTTCCTAAACTGAACGACTCCAAACGGGGTACCGTCAACGGCTTCGACCACGCGTTGCGAACAATGCTCGAACTGAAAAAGACCAAATGCAAGAATATCGGATTCTCGGTGGTCATTTCCCCGGACAACTACAAAGACCTGATCTATCTGTACGACCTTTGCGTTGCGCTGGATGTCGAACTGGGCAACTCTGTCGTCCATAATTCGTGGTACTTCCATAAAGAGGACAATAATTTGACAAGCGACAAGGCCCTGCACGAGCACGAAAAATTCGTCAAAGCGCTTTTGACATCCAAGCGCCGGGGATTCAAGAACAAACTGAAAGATTACGGCCGTGCTTATTTCAATCGCAGCATCCATCGCCGGCTGCGCGGCGACGAACCCGGTTACAGACCCCCTTGCGGCGCATTGAACGACTTTTTCTTCATCGACCCCTGGGGAAATGTCTCGCCCTGCAACGGTTCTTCGGAAGAGTGGATCATCGGCAATATCAAGGATGATTCGTTCGAGAACATCATGAAGTCGGAGAAAGCCAAAGAGGTCGCGGAAAAGGTAAAAGCCTGCGACCGGAACTGCGCTTTCATCGTAACCGAGCGACATGACATGATCCGCAAGCCCTGGAAGCCGATCATGTGGATATTGAAAAACAAGATACGCATAGCAAAGGGGAAGGATATTTGCTGGTAAGGTCGTATTTATGAAAATCTGCGTACTGGGAACCAGGGGGTTCCCTCTGATCCAGGGCGGGGTCGAAAAACACTGCGAATCCCTGTATACGGAATTTCCTGCAGAATATCGCTTTGTTATTTTCAGGCGGAAACCGTATGTCCGCGTCACTCCGTCCTATCCCAACATAACTTTCATAGACCTGCCGTCCACGAAAATAAAAGGTTTCGAGGCCGTATACCATTCATTCCTGTCCACCTGCCGTGCGGTTCTCAGCCGACCGGACATCGTACATATCCACAACATAGGCCCCGCTCTGTTCTCTCCGCTATTGAAGCTGTGCGGCATAAAAGTCGTGCTTACGTACCATAGTCCCAATTACGAACACAAAAAATGGGGATGGGGTGTCCGAACGCTGTTGAAATGGAGCGAAAAGATAGCATTGCGAATGTCCGACGCAGTCATCTTCGTCAATAAATTTCAACTGGAAAAATACGATGAGCGAACCAGGAGCAAATCGTATTATATCCCGAACGGGATTCCGCGCATCACTCCTGCGACACAGCAGAATTATATCCGGGAATTAGGCCTGACTCCGGGAAAATATGTACTGGGTGTTGGACGCATTACTCCGGAAAAAGGCTTCGATTGTCTGGAAAAAGCTTTTGCCGGAGTGGATACCGATTACAAACTGGTCATTGCAGGGGGCGTGGAGACGGAATCCGCCTATCTGGACGAATTGAAATCAATATTGCCACCGGAAAAGATCGTCTTCACGGGCTATGTGTACGGCGAGAAACTGAACCAGTTGTACACACACGCCGGATTGTACGTATTATCGTCCTACAACGAAGGATTTCCCCTGGTATTGCTGGAAGCGATGAGTTACGGCCTCGATGTGCTAGTCAGCGACATTCCGGCCAGCCATTTGGTAGATTTGCCTGCAGACGACTATTTCAGCAAAGGAGACTATGAGGAACTGGCCCGGAAAATAGAGCGGAAACTCAAATACCCCCGGCAACAAAAATATGAGTTGGAAGCATACGATTGGACGGCCATCGTTAAAAGGCTTGCCGCCGTATATGATAAATTAAACGGGCGGAAACAAGTTCCCTGAACCCGAAACTCATTCCGGCACTACCCTCCCCGGCTGATTTCCGCCACGATCGCCCCGACGAAAGCTATGAGCTCCGCCGGGGCGATTTTCAGTTGGAGGCCGCGGACGCCGGCGCTGATGTAGATGGCCGGAAGCGACGCGGCCGAGGAGTGGATATAGGTCGGAAACTGTTTTTTCATGCCGATCGGCGAGCAGCCGCCACGGATGTAACCCGTCACGGGCAGCAGCTCCTTCATCGGAATCAGGTCGGCCTTCTTGTTGCCCGATACGCGTGCGGCGGCCTTGAGGTCGACCTCGTGGTCGGCGGGCACCACGCATACGAAATGCCCCGTGCGGTCGCCCCGCAGCACGAGGGTCTTGAATACGCTTCCTATATCTTCGCCCAGCTCTTCGGCCACGTGCGTCGCTGCGAGGTGTTCTTCATCAACCCGGTAAGGGACGAGTTCATAGGTTATCTTAGCGCGGTCGAGCAAGCGGGCCGCATTGGTCTTTTCGACTTTTCCGTGTGCCATTTCTGCTTTTGGTGTTCGATTTTTCGACTTAAATTATGCAAAAGTAATTTATTTTGACCAAACAGGTTCTTTTTAATTATTTTTGCAAAATGCTCCGTGGCAAAATTACATACAGGCTGCTCGCCTCGCTGATCGCAGCTTTGTCCGTGTGCACGACCCTGTCGGCACAGAGCACCCGTGTCCGCGGCCGTGTGACGGATGCCGCCAGCGGTGCCCCGATGCAGTTCGTGAGCGTCGTGTTCCCCGGCACCACGACCGGCATCACGACCGATGAGGAGGGTATCTATACGCTCGAGACCCGCGATACGGTGGGACGCGTACAGGCCTCGATGGTCGGCTACGCCACACAGACCAAGCCGCTCACGCGGGGCGGCTTCAACCAGGTAGACTTCGCCCTGGAAGCGGTCGAATTCGGCATCGGCAGCGTCGTCATCACCCCGGGCGAGAACCCCGCACACCCGATCCTGAAAGGGGTCGTGCGCCGCAAGCCGCAGAACAACCCCGACGAGTACGAACGCTACCACTGCGCCACGTACACCAAGATGGAGCTCGACCTGACGAACGTCAAGCCGCGCTTCCGCAACAAGCGGCTGCAACGCAACTTCGGCTTCATCTTCGAATACATCGACACGTCGGCGCTCACCGGGCAGGCCTACCTGCCGGCCATGATCTCCGAGACCACGGCCGACTTTTACCACAGCAAGCGCAACCCCTCGCTGTCGCGCGAGATCATCCGCGCCAACCGCGTATCGGGAGTGGAGGACAGCTTCGCCATCGCCCAGTTCACGGGGCAGATGCACGGCAACGTCAACTTCTACGCCAACTTCATCGACATTTTCAACGTCCGTTTTGCCAGCCCGCTCTCCGACGGGGGACTCTTCTATTACGACTATTTCCTGGTGGACAGCATGCAGGTCGACGGCCGCAAGACCTACAAAATCCGGTTCCACCCCAAACGGCTCACCTCCCCGGTGCTCGACGGCGAGGTGAACATCGACTCGGCGTCGTATGCCCTGCAATCGGCCTCGGCGCGCATGCCCAAGGGCGTCAACGTAAACTGGATCAAACACCTGCGGCTCGAAAACGAGAACCGCATCGTGCGCGACAGCACGTGGTTCCGAAGCCGCGACCGCGTATCGGCCGAATTCTCGGTCACCACGGCCGACTCCTCGAAACTGACCTCGTTCATCGGGACGCGCGAGGTGGTCTACACCGACGTGCGGATCGGCGAACCGATCCCCGCCGAGGTCATACGCATGGACAACAACGTCGTGATCGGCGACCAGGGGCAGGAGAGCAGCAAGGACGAAGCCTTCTGGGAGAGCGTCCGCCCCTACCGGCTGAGCGACAAGGAGAAAGGCATCTATTCGATGGTCGACTCGGTGCAGAACGTCCCGCTGTACCGCAATATCTACACCCTGATCAACACGGTCATCGTCGGTTACTGGAACACCAAGTACATCGGCATCGGCCCCTACTATAAGCTGGCGAGCTTCAACAAGCTCGAAGGGTTCCGCATGCAGCCGGGATTCCGCACCACTACGGCCGTCAGCCGCCGCATACGCCTCTCGGGGTATGCGGCATACGGCACGCGCGACGGGATGTTCAAGGGCGGCGGCAGCGTCGAGCTGGCTTTCAACCGCCGGCTGACGCGCAAGCTGACCGTCTCGGGCCGCCACGACGTGATGCAGCTGGGCGCGGGGCAGAACGCCCTCACGGAGAGCAACATCCTCAGCTCGCTCCTCTCGCGCGGCGACTCGCGGCTCTCGATGGTCAACCGCGGCGAGGCCGCCTACGAGCACGAATGGCGGCACGGGATCAGCAACTTCCTCGGCGCCCGCATCCAGAAGATCTACGGCAACCGGTACGTCCCGCTGGTGCGCCCCGACGGCACGGTCATGAACTCGGTATCGGACGCCGCCGTACACGTCGGGATGCGCATCTCGAAGAACGAAAGCATCTACCGCATGCCGTTCGACAAGCAGTACATGGGGACGAAATACCCCGTCCTGACCCTTGGGTTCACGGCCGGGATACCCCGGGTGCTGAGCGGCAGCTATGAATATTACCGCCTCGAGGGCGGCATCCACTACAAGCCCGAGCTGCCGCCGCTGGGCTACTCGGACATCACCGTGCAGGGCGGCAAGATCTTCGGCAAGGTACCCTACCCGCTGCTGAAGCTCCACGAGGGGAACGGCACCTATTTCTACGACCCGATGGCGTTCTCGTGCATGAACTTCTACGAGTTCGCTTCGGACACCTGGGTGGCGCTGTTTTTCGAACACCACTTCAACGGCATCCTGCTGGGGCGCATCCCGCTCATCAAAAAACTCAAATGGCGCGAGGTGCTGGTATGCAAGGGCGTGTGGGGCACGCTGTCGAAGGAGAACGACGGCAGCCTCGCCGCAACGCAGGCACCGCTGCTCTTCCCGCCCGGCATGACATCGGTGTCCGACCCTTATGTCGAGGTGGGATTCGGCGTCGAAAACATCTTCCGGCTGCTGCGCGTGGACTTCATCTGGCGCGTCACGCACCGCGACCCGAAACCCGGGCAGGAGATCCAGAATTTCGCCGTCAACCTGGGCATAAAACTCAAATTCTGATGCACGGAGGCCGGGAACCCGGGGATTTTGACTACCTTTGGGCTGGAAAAAAGGGGACAACTATGATAAAAGGTGCAATATTCGACATGGACGGGACACTCGTGGACAACACGCCCGTCCACATCCGTGCGTTCGAAATCTTCTGCGAACGATACGGCATCCGCGACTGGAAGGAGAAACTCGGCCAGGCATACGGCATGGGCAACGACGACATCATGAGGCTCATCATGCCCGCGGAGGTGATCCGCGAAAAGGGGCTCGCAGCACTCGCCGAAGAGAAGGAATCCATCTACCGGGAGATCTACGCCCCCGAGATCGTGCCGATGCCCGGGCTCACCGACCTTTTGCAAAGGCTCCGCGACGCAGGCATACGCTGCGCCGTAGGTTCGTCGGGCTACAAGCCCAATGTGGATTTCGTGCTGGAAAAATGCCGCATCGAGCCTTATTTCGACGCCAGGATCAGCGGCGACATGGTCTCGCGCTGCAAACCCGACCCGGAGATTTACCTTACGGCCGCCGCGGCCCTGGGGCTGACTGCGGCGGAATGCGTCGTCTTCGAAGACGCCCCGGCGGGGATCGAAGCAGCACGCAGAGCCGGGGCCGGACATATCGTGGCGCTGGCCACGACGCTCGACCGCGCAGCGCTAGCGCAAACCGATGCGGACAGGGTCATCGACGATTTCCGCGACATCACCGACCTCGACGCTTTGCTGAAATAACCCGGGCACAGAGGCTGGACAGGCCGTCCGCAATTTCTGCGGCTCCTCCGCCCCGGCGACAATTCCAAGGCAGGTGGAAGCAGGTACCGGCAGGTTTAGCGGTCGCCCCACCCCGGCAACGATCGGGCCGCGGCGGATCGGCAGCATCGCCGATCGCAAGGCATACCGACGCTACCTGCCGCAGGCCTTACCCAAACGCACCGTACACCCGATACCCTACCGCCATCCCGATAAAAAAACGTCGCGGATGGCTTTTTTTTGCGGGGCGCGCATATCATACGGAAAAAATTGATACTTTTGCGCGGTTTTAATCCCCTACGGCCTATGTTCAAAGGAATCGCCACCGTCGCCCTGCTCATCATATCGAACGCCTTCATGACGCTCGCCTGGTACGGCCACATCGCATTCAAATCCAAGCTCGAACGCTTCGGCATGCTGGCTATCGTACTGCTCAGCTGGGGCATCGCCCTGTTCGAATACTGCTTCCAGGTTCCGGCCAACCGCATCGGGTCGTCGCAGTTCGGCGGGCCGTTCTCGATCTGGGAGCTAAAAGTCATCCAGGAGGTAGTCTCGCTCTCGGTCTTCACGCTGTTCGCGCTGGTTTTCATGAAGTCGGACTCCCTGCGCTGGAACCACCTCGCAGGTTTCCTCTGCCTGATACTGGCGGTCTACTTCATCTTCCGGAAATAGCCGCGCCCGCAGCCGGGCGTGCGGCAAAACCCGACAGGCGATACCTGCCGACAAAATCCATACGTATCCTCCCGGGCCCGAGTTTCCCGGTTACGCCTGCTCTTCCCGCCGGTCATGGCGGTAAATCTGATAGGAGTTCACAAAGTTCTGCCACACGATATATGCCGTCGGGGCGATCGAGGAGATCGGGTCGAGGAACGACTGCGCCATCCAGACGGCCAGCACCGTGTTTTTCTGCCCGAGCGGCTGCCCGCCGGAGCGTCGCCGTAACGGCGGCCGAGCGAGCGGCCGACCTTGAACTGCACCAGGCAGATTACCAGCGCCGCGAATGCCAGCCACAGCCCGGTCGCGGGCGAAGCATCGTGCAAATCGAGGATAAAGGCCGTCGTACGGCCGATGATCACCACCAGCGATACGAGCCACATGTAAAATGAAATCTGACTGTGATCCCCGATCCATTTCGCCGCTCCGGGCAGTACGAAACGGCAGAACTGCGCAGCCGCGAAGGGCATGATGAGCAGCGGCGCGATACGCGCCAGTATCTGCGTGAAGGAGCATGCCCCCGTCCCGGCCAGCGACAGAACGACGGGCGCCACGAGCGCGATCACCATGTTGCACACGAGGCTGTATGTAGCCATCGTCGGGACATTGGCCCCGAGCATCCCAGCGATCACCACCGCGGCCATCGCCACGGGCGCCAGCACACAGATCATCGCCCCCTGTGCCACGATGGGATTGAGCGGCAGCAGCAGGAAATAGACCGCCACGCTCACCACAACCTGAAACAGCAGCAGCCACAGGTGCAGCATCGAAGGCTTCATCTGCCGGGGCTTGACGCGGCAGAACGTAAAGAAGAGCATCAGGAAAATCAGCGAGGGTGTAATCATCTGCTGCGTCCACCCCTCGAGGGCGGCCACGGGGCGGCAAAGCAACGCCCCGGCCACCATGGCCGTCGGCATGGCGACGGTCTTGACATTGCGGTGCAGGTATTCCAGTACGTGCATTATTTCATGGTTTCAATCGTTAGGACAACATGCTGCCCGGAGGCCGTCCCGATCCCGCACACCGTACCGTCCAGCGGGTCGGGGTCGAGCAGGAATCGGCAGACGTCGCCGTCCCAGGGGTGCCCGTCGAGCGAGAGGATGCGGTCGCCGGGGGCGATGACGTCCGCGAGCGCCTCGTCCCACACCTGCCCGACGACGAGCTGCCCGGCAGAAAGGGCCAGCGTGAAATTACAGGCGGGCTGCGGCGGGGCTTTCGCCTCGCCCCCGCGGGGTATGAACAGGAAGCGCTTGCGGCGGAAATCGAGCACGACCTGCCCCCAGTCTAACAACTTGCAGCCGAGGATCCGGTTGGGGCCGAAGGTGCGTTTGACGGGCATGTCGGCGATAGCCGTCCCCTGAATTTCGAACCGGGGGATCGTACCCCGGAAATAGCTGTTCACCCTGTTGCGGTTCGTCCAGCCGATAGCCGACGCATATCCGTCGGCCCAGCGCAGGCTGTCGATGAACCACAGGGGCGGGGGCGCATCGCCGGAATCGGCATAGGAGAAATGGAAATAACCCGCCGAGCCGGTGTCGAATTTGACGTACATCCGGGCCTGCCTGTCGCCGTTGCGGCATGTCACCGGCAGGAACGGGCATCCGCCGCCCAGTTCCATGCGCGACATGCGTCGGCCGCGGGGCAGCCCCAGCCTGCGGACATCGTCCGTGACGGTGATTGTCGAGTCGGCATTGGGCATGCGGACGGCGCACCAGCGCAGCAGGTCGCACCCCGCAATGCCGTCGACCCGCAGGCAGGCGAAGACCTGCGAAGTGTCGGGCATGACCAGCACCGGATGGTCGCGGAAAAGCGCGTCGCCCATCCGCAGGCTGTCGAGCCGAACCAGGTCGATGGGGACGACATGGCCCTCGAAATCGCGGACTTTTTGGGTTTTCACGGTCTCGGCACCCAGTTCGCAGCGCAGCGATTCGCTGATGCAGGTGCCCGACGCCCCGGTGTCGAAGATAAACCGGCGGGGGCCCGCAGGCGTGCCGAGCACCACGACATATTTGCCGTGCTCGACTGTATAGGGCAGGTCGAACCGCACGGCAGGACGCCGTGCGCAGACCTCCTGCACCGCGACCAGACTGCACAGGACAAACAGCAGGCGCTTCATCGGCACACCGGCCTTACGAAAGCAGTTCCCTGACCTTGGCCGAAATATCCTTGCCGTCGGCACGTCCGGCGAGTTTCTTCGTGACCACGCCCATCACCTTGCCCATCTGCGTCACCGACGTGGCGCCGACCTCGGCGATCACGGCCCTGACCTCGGCCTCCAGCTCTTCGGGCGTAAGCTGCCGGGGCAGGAACTCCTGGAAGACGGCGACCTGCGCCAACTCCTCGGCCGCGAGGTCGGGGCGGTTCTGCTCTGTGAAGATCGCGGCGGAATCGGCACCCTGCTTGGCCAGTTTGGAGATGATTTTCAGTACGTCGGCATCGGGCAGTTCGGCGATTTCCGGGCCCGCGGTCTTGGCCTCGATGATATACTTCTTGGCATTGCGCAATGCGCCCAGGCGCACGGTATCCTTGGCCTTCATGGCCTCCATGATACCTTTCGAAATCTGTTGTTCGAGTGACATAATTTATCTATTTTACAAAAAACAATCGTTTGTCCGTCCTCTTTCGGGGCGCTCCGCCGGGCGGCACACGGCGCTTGGGGCGCCACAGCCGGAGCGTAACCGCCGCAAAACCGGCGCCGGAGGCCGGCCGCACGGCCGGCTAATCGTCCCCTCCGCTCTTCCCGCCAAGCAGGAACCCCAGTATGTCGGCCATCAGCCGGTCGCGCTGCACATCGCTCTCGAGGGCTTCGAACGGAAAGCCCATGACGAACGTGCGGCTGTCCGCGCAGGCCACCCCCGCGCAGCGGTTGTTGTCCACGTAGCGCATCACGGGGAAAGCCCCGCCACCCGCGGGTCTCAGGGCATCGACCCGTTCGACCCGGTAGCGGTCGGGGCGGAAATCGTCGACATAGCGGTACTCGTCGCGCGAAAAACCCGCATGCGAAGTCACGACCCGCACCCGGTTGCGGTCGGCGGCCTGGTCGCCGTCGTAGGTGTAGTGCAACACCTCCTCGGCAAAAGCGCGGTCTGCGGGGGTGGCCTCCCCGCCCGTCCAAAGGTCGGTCGCCACGTAGCTGCCCGACACGAAAAGGGCTCCGTCACCGGCCATATAGCGCCTCAGGACATCCTGCAATTCAGGCGAAAACGTTTTGAACGCATACCCCGCCACACCGCGCCCGATGGTCACGGAGCGCTGTTTGCCCAGAATCAGGTCGACTGCGGAATACTCCTCCAATGACACGCCGCGATCCCCCACGGCCCGCACCGAGGCCGAGCAGAACGAATAGCCCGCCCGGGCTATGGAACGGCCGTGCACATAGGGATAGTCGAACGTATTGCCGCCGATTACCTCCGTCTCGTAGTCACAGTTGCAGGCGCCGAGGGCGATGCTGTCGACCTCGCACCCGGCCATCGCCAGGTCGAACACCTGCTGCCCGCCGATGAACGAAATGTCCTGTTTGTCGGGCACCCCGCCGTCAAGCTCGGTATAGAACCCGGCCAGCGAATCGCGGCGCATGCTCAGCGGGGCGCTGATGCGGTCGAATCCGTTTACGACCAACACGTTCCCTTTCCCGCCGGGGATACGGCAGGCGGCGACGACCTCGCTGGGAAAACTCTCCCCGCCTTCGTTCACGGCGGTCACCTTATAGCTGTAAATGCGCCCCGGTTCCTGCTCGGAGAGCAAATAGGGCTTGTCGGTATAGCGGCCGTTGTCGAAGCCGCCGTCGTCGATGCGCGTATAGACCACATAACCGGTCGGGGCGGCAGTCGTTTCGAGCGAATCCATCACGGGCGACCACGAAACGGCCACCTTGCCGTCAGCGGCGAACTCCGCGGCGAGGGACTCCACAGGCAGCGGCTGCACTACATAAGGTAATTCGTACTGCGAACTGATATACTGCAAGATACCCTTGTAGATAGCACGGCTCACGAGGAACTTGAAGCGCGGGTCGCTGCCATAGCGCATGTCGGCGAAATTCTGGTGCGAGAGCAGTTCGAGAAGCATGGTCGGGGCACCCGGCACGCGCGCTTCGTAATAGGCGCGGTTCCAGAGCCCGCGGCGGTTCCATTCGGGTTCGCAGGTACGGCGGATGTCGGAGACGATCTGCGTCATGACGATGTCCGTCAGGTCGCGCGAGCGGTAGCGGTCGGCACCGCCCTCGAAACGCCCCTTGTTCTCGCGGGTATAGAAGATGCCCAGCGTGCCGATGGTCTCGTCGTTGAGCCGCACGCCCGCATCGGAATGGAAGGCCAGCGCCATGTCGACCGGAATCCGCAGCCCCGTGCTGTCGGGCATCCGCTCCGAACCGCCCATCAGGGCATTGACCCAGTGGGCGCGCGACATGTAATCGTCCTTATAATCGTCGGCGTTCTCCTTCGGGGTGTATACCTTCGGGTCGAACCCCGCCCACTGGAGCCAGTAGCGGGCGCCCTCGCAGAAACGGGGATAGCCGCTCGTCTCCTCGGCATATTCGACGCCGGGACGGCGCAGCGAATCGCTGACCGAGCGGGCGACATTACCGTAGCCGCCGCCGACCTTCACGGCGTCGGCCGTGACGATACGTCCCGCCTGCCGCGAGCGGTTGGTGAGCGTCACGACCGGCTGCTCACCCGGCCCGAAGAGGAAATGCCCGAGGTAAATCCATGTCCCGCCGCCCATCGTCTGGTTCACGGCGAACGTACTCTCGCCGCCGAGGTGATGCACCGTATACTGCGCGTCGTCGGTGCTTCCGGGCACCGTTTCATAGCTTACATAGACGGCGTATTCACCCCGCTCGGGGATGGAGGCACGCCACGCGGCGCGGCTCTCGGCACCCCCGGCAACCGTCCGCACACGGCGGGTCGTACCATCCCGGAACGGGTTTTCGCCGGTGCGGTATACCTGCCGCGTATGCGCGAATCCGACACCGCCCGGCTGCCATTTCTCGGGGCCGTCCGTCTCGGCGTATTGCCCGGCGGCATCGTTGTCGGCCAACACCTCGTATTTCTGCACATCGCGCTCGCGGGGCAACATCACGCAGGCTCCCGCATTTTCGAGCATCGGCACCAGGTAAGGCAGCACATAGCTCTGGGTATAGAGGTCTTCGCAGGTCATCCACAGCCGCGAACGCTGCCATTTCCAGCGGTTCGCAGGCTGGTCGAAATAGCGTCCGTGGCTCTGCCACAGCGCGATATGGCGCCCGGAGAGCCCCTGCGTGGGAGCTGCGGGCGAGGACTGGCGGACGACGAGCGGCCGCTGCGAACGGTTGACGAAGGGCACGACCTTCTTCTTGCGCAGCAGTTTCCTGAACTCGGCATCGGTGCGGTAGGCCATCGGGATCAGCCCCCGCACTTCGCGCTTGTCGGAATAAAGCTCGATGGAGGCTTTACGGTACTCCGGCGGCAGGACGGCACGCACCGAGTCGTACATGGCCCGCAGGTTCTGCTCGCGGAACGGGTAATAGGAGAGCCCCACCGAGGTGTAGATGCGCACCCGCTTGCGCGAGGCGTCCACGCCCTCGATGCGGACAAAGCCGCCCGAAACCTCACGGGCGACGATACGCGACAATGTACGGCCGATCTCGCGGCGGGTCGCGGCGTCGACCCCGGCGGCCGGGGCTTGCTGCCAGCCGAAGCAGAGCAGCAGGAAAAACGACAGGAATTTAGTTTTCATTCTTCTTGGCAAGCAACAACATGCCGGCCATGGTGAAGGCGGCATTGTAAATCAAAAGTTCGAACCCGATCCGGTAGTCCCACGCCTCGCGCGCCCAGTATTGCACGAGGGCGCTCAGCACGGGGGCGGCGACGGCGACCACGGGCATCCAGCCGTCGCGGATTCTCAGGCGCGTGAACATCCCGAAGGCGAACATACCCAGGATCGGCCCGTAGGTATAGCTGGCAACCTTGTAGACGAGGTTGATGACGCTGTCGTCGGCCAGGTATTCGAAGCCGAGGATCACCAGCGCCATGCCGACGGCCATGCCGACGTGCACGCCCTTCCGGATGCGGGTAAGGCGTTCGTCACCGTAGCGCCTGGTGCCTTGCAGGATGTCGACCGTGAACGAAGTCGTAAGGGCCGTAAGCGCCGAACCGGCAGCTGAATAAGTACTCGAAATAAGCCCCACAACAAACAGTATGCCAACAAATACCGGCAATCCGCCCTCGACAGCCACCAGCGAGAATACCTGGTCGCCCTTTGCGGGCACGGCAAGGCCGGTGCGGCCGATGTAAATGTAGAGCAGCACACCCAGCACGAGGAACAGGAAGATGACGAATATCTGGCTGACGGCCGTCAGGACGATGTTTTTCTGCGAATCGCGCGGCGTGGCGCAGCTCAGGTTCCGCTGCATCATGTCCTGGTCGAGCCCCGTCATGGAGATCAGCAGCACGACGCCCGCGAGAAACATCTTCCAGAAATAGCGGTCGGAGGAGGGGTCGTCGAAGAAAAACACCCGCGAATAGGGCGACGCGGCGACCTCGCGGGTCATTTCGCCGAACGACATGCCGAGCGCCTGCATGATGAAGACGATCGACAGCACGAGGCTGCCCACCAGGCAGAAAGTCTTGAGCGTATCCGTCCAGATGAGCGACTTGACACCCCCCTGCTGCGTATAGAGCCAGACGAAGAGCATCGTCACCAGCGCATTGAGCCAGAAGGGCAGCCCGTAGTGGCTGAAAACCAGCAGTTGCATGACGGCGCAGACCACGTAGACACGCAGCGCGGCACCCAGCATCTTCGACACGAAGAAGAACCATGCCCCGGTATGGTGCGAGAGGATGCCGAAGCGCCCGTCGAGGTATTCGTAGAGCGACACCACCCGGAGGCGGTAGAAGGTCGGGATGAGCAGGAACGCGACGACCAGCTGCCCCACGGTGAAACCGGCGACCATCTGCATGTAGGAGAAGGAATCGACGGCGACCGAGCCCGGCACCGAGATGAAAGTCACGCCCGAGATTGCAGCCCCGATCATGGCGAAGGCTGCCATATACCACGGCGTGCTCCGGTTGCCGGTGAAGAACCCGGCATTGTCGGCACGCCGGCCCGAGAGCCAGGCGACGACAAAAAGTACGGCTATATAGCCCAATACGGTGGTGATAACGGCGAAAGGTGTCATAAGCGGAGTCAGCGTTCGGATTTAAGTTACAAATATAGCAAAAAAGGCTGTACGGCGGCAACCGCAGGGCATTTTTCCGTAAAAAACGACATCGGGGAACGGCTTGCGCCCGCCCGGGGGCCGTGCCGGAAAAAACGGCCAGGGTAAACGGGAGAACGAACGGCAAAGCGACCGGAAAGGCCGCCCGGGCAAAGGCAAGGCAGCAACAATCCGATGGCGCGACGGCTGGCGGGCGGCAACGTTGTCAGGATCCGGAAGCAGGGCGCCCGGCAGAGACGCCGCGCAGCGCCCGCACACCCAGGAAACCGACACGCAGCGCAGGAATAAGTATTTTTACTGAAGGTTTGCACGGGGCGGCCAGCTATCTTTGCACCAAACGGACAACACCATGAAACAGGAACGACATGCGACGACACTCGCGGAGGATTTGCAGGAGGCTTCGGCCTGCACAGCCGTGTACGGGGAGTTTTTTACCGGACTGCTGGGGATCATCG
>OGHW01000889.1_pt1 | contig 28859 bp, 36 predicted proteins | sample 1571641 | NCBI WGS metagenome assembly OGHW01 (sample SAMEA2582066, study PRJEB24529) | metagenome | biome: Human gut stool | place: China | collected 2011 | reverse complement strand
AACAACACTGCTTGTCATTCGGTAACTCGAAACAAAGTCATCTTCGGTGATACCGTTCATCTGAGCAGCAGTTTGACTAAAGTAATGATCTCCTAAATTTTCAAGGATATATTTCATGTCGTAATCAAGGTTACTCTGACTTAAATCGACACACAGAACATCTATCATACCTCCGCCGTTTTTGCCTTTGAGAGATATTTTCTGAATACCGTTGGAATCGTCGTTCTCATTCTCAAAAGAACAACCTTTCATCGCTTCAGTAACGATTGTAGAAACGTCCACAAAGCTGATATTTGAGTCAAAAAACTCCGCAATAAAAGTATTAGACTTCACCTGTTCTTCATCAACTGTACTTTCAGCCTCCGAAGAGGCAGCCGAGTCGTGTATGGACTCGGCTGTGGCAATAGTTGTGGTAGTTTCCGATGTTGACTGCAATGGTGGACTTATCGTTCCGCAGGCGGTCATTACCAGCATAATCGTCGCTAAAATTGCAGTCATTACTTTTGCTTTCATATTCATTTTCCCCCTATCAGATTATGCTCCAGATGTACAGCGGACAGGTCAGAGAAAAAATCAGACAGCCGAAAATGATAGCGATCGGCGTCCATTCAAGCTGGCCGTGTTTGCGGTAATCAAGATATGCTAGTGTTATCTTCACAAACAGCAGAACTGCAAGTATAACGTCTATCACGGGAAACACCACATTGTTTACGACTGAAACGACCTGCGATCTTGCTGTTGTCCAAGTGCTTGTCACCGCACCCGCAACATCGCCCGAAGCATAAGCGGTTAGCGACATCATAGCCGCAAAACATACTGTGCTTGCGACTCCTGCAATTACTTTCTTTTTTAACTTCATTCCACATCACTCTCCTCAATAATTTTTCCTAACAGAATAGTCCGGCTGCTACCCTCTGCGCCGGTGCAAGTGGACAGCATGACCAAATGGTCACTTTCAGTTACTTCAATTTCTTTGTAAATACTTGCACAGTTTCTCAGCTGCGAATCCCATTTCTCAAAAGTGCGATCAGCAAGATAAAGTCCGCTTGTGTCTGTAGTCCTTGCAACCGCAAAGAAATCTATAAGCCTGACATCGTTCTCAGTGGTCAGCCAGCCGTAGCTGTGATTCATGAAATATTCCTCGTTTTCGTAATTCGGAATATCGGCAAACATCGTTCCGTTTCCCATATTGTGACCGTAGATCACGCTATTAAAGTCAGAAAAATCGCTTGAACAGCGATAGTCCATAAACAGTGATCCTGCATACAAATATGAACCGTCCGCCGCCCTGCGTGTGTAATAATCGTTATCTCCCGACTGCATGATCGGATAATCGATATTTGTATCGGGAACATACAGCCAACCCACAGAATCGTCAAGCTCGTTGGAAAGCTGACGTACCTGTTCGGTCAGTTCTTCTTTGGTATCCTCGGGAACTCTGTCAGACGACGGTTTTTCTGAATCGTTATTTACCGCTTCGTCAAGCGTTTCTCTCGCTATCGGCGTGGGAGCATAGATCAGAATATCACGCCAATTGATTTTCTGAGCAACATCGTTTTTTACAAGAAGATAAATTCCTCCTCCGAGGAGGGCGGCTGCGGTCACAGCCGCAATAGTGCGAATAACTTTGGTTTTCTTAGTCATAGATCAATCCTCATCAATTTCAATAAATTCGGGGCAAAGAGCTGAATGATCTTCAGGCTCCTTGTCATCATTTTTCTTTCTGCTAATGATCAGCACAAGAAAGATTATGAGCGAAGCGCCCATAAGTGCAAATGCCGCAAAATCACTGTGATTATCGCCCGTATACGGAGTAGTCGTTTTGGGAGTAATCTCGTCGTACATAACGACTTCGGTCACAGAACCGTCCTCGTTCACAACGAATTCAACGTCGTTGGCAATTACATATCCGTCGGGAGCGGCAGTTTCGTGAAGTGTGTACTTTTCGCCTGCGATAAGTTCAGCCTCAATAAAGTGAGGCTCTGTTGTGGAAACCCATTTCTCAACAACATTTCCGTTCTCGTCAATAATTTGCAGAGTAGCACCCGGCAATTCTTCGCCTGTTGTAACGTCCTGCTTTGAAATACGAACCTTAGTCGTATCATCCACCATAACTATAAGCGGATAGCCGTTATCCGAAACGGCTGTTGAATCAACGTTTTCTACCGTAACATTGCCGTAAACATCAACGCTGAACTTAATGTCCGTTGCAATAATATAACCGTCGGGTGCGGCAATTTCTTTAAGCACATATTCACCTGCACCAAGCTTTGAAACAATGTGATTTGTGCCGTCGGAAGTCCACTTATCAACTATCTCACCGTCAGCATTTTCAAGCACCATTTCAGCACCCACAAGTTCGTTTCCGTACACATCACGCTTTGATATCTCAACAGTAACTGGCTTGTTTTCCGCAGTTATCTCAATAACGTCTCCGTCATCTGAAATGCTAACGGCATATTCTTTGTCGCTAAGAATATATCCCCTTGGACTTTCTATCTCACGGACGATATACTTTCCAAATGGAACGTCATCAAATTCAAAAAAACCATTCTCATCTGAAACGGCAGTCATTATTGCAGTATCTCTGCTGAACTTCACGCAGTCGGCAGTAAACAGACCGAACACAGCATTTTCAAGAGGTTCGCTCTTGTCATCTACCTTATGTCCCTCTATCCTGCCACGCTTGAGAAGATTTACAAATTGTCCGCAGTCAATATCCACAGTCCGGATATCCTGTCCCATATATTCGAAATTCACAAGATACTTTTCACCGTTAAGAATATAGTGTCCCTCGGTTGCAATTTCCTGAACATAATACCTGCCGAAAGGTATCTGTACATCAAATTTTGCGGTCATATCCTCATCAAGTGAAACTTCTGAAATCAGTCCGTCCGCAGGAATAACAGAACCGTCAGCGGCAGTAATATCTTCTGCGGCAAATAGCCCGAAACGAATGCTTGTATAGTAGTCCTTGCCGTAGATCCCGAACAGTTCATCATTTTCCATAACCTTAGAAAGCGATATCCTCACGCTCTGATACTCATTTTCAAAAGCTGTATTCACAGTATCTCTCACCTCAAATTCCTGCCCTGCATATGTCAGTTCAACATCTTTAGGCTCATTGTTCAGCACATAACCTTCGGGAGCTTTTATCTCTCTGATCTCATACTTGCCAAGATAAAGCGGCTCAGTTTCGGCATAGCCGTTTTTGTCTGTCGTGATCTCTGAAACAACATCTCTGGCATAAGCTCTTGTTGTTCCGTCGGGCGTAACAATGTCCTCTACAGCGATCACCTGAAATACTGCACCGCTGAGATCTCCGTCTGCAAACATGGGAGTGTAAGTCGTTGGATTCACGATCATTTCACCGTTTTCATTTTTGTATGCTGAGGAAGCCGTTGTCACGCTTGTGAAAATATCGCCTGTTTTCTGAACCGAAATTCTGCCTTTCTGAGCGGTGTTTTCTTTGCGGACTTTAATGACCGTCAAAGCATTTTCTTCCTCAGCATTTTCTGCCGTAATGCTGAAGTTTACAGGCGTGCTGTCCAGAACATAGCCCACAGGAGCCTGAACCTCAACAAGAGAATATTCACCGTAGGGAAGAACCTCGGGAGTGATCAGATAGCCCTCGCTGTTTGTGTAGAAAGTGTCGATTGTTGTGGGGGTAGGGTATGCAAAAGTCATTGAGATCTTCTGACCGTTTGAATCATAGATTTCAAAGCCAGCACCCTCGTAAGGAATTGTTTTTCCCGTTTCGGAATCCACCTTTACAATCTTGATATAGCTTTCAAACTTTGCATTGTTAATGAGATAGCGATAGGTCTGTCCGTTCTTGCTGATATTCACATCAAAATCAGCAATAAACTCAGTACCTTCCCAGCCGACTGTCTGATGCACAGTGTAAACGCCGTATGGCATATCCTTGGTCTGTGCAAATCCGTTTTCATCGCAAGTCAGATGATCACGTTCTGTTTCAACAGCATTTGCATAAGAACCCGAAGATTTCAGATACACTTCAAATTCAGCTCCCACTTCCGGAGTTTCTATCTGAGTAGAGCCGTCATCGGAATGCTTGATCATTGCGATATTTCCCTTGATAACGTCCTCAGTCACTGTCTTAGAAAGTGGGTTATGCTCAATGAAATAATTCTCAGCTTCTGCACCAACTGAGTAAACTGTTTCATCAAGCAGATAGCCTTCGCTTGGTGAAATTTCCTGAACAGTGTAGTTTCCGCAGACATACTCTTTTGTCTTGAAATATCCGCTTTCATCTGTTGTGTAGGTGTCAACAAGCGTTCCGTCACGGTAAATGCCATAAACTGCGCCTGAAAGAGTGCCGTCGCCCTGTGCAGAAGATGTTTCGGAATCCTGCTTTGTCACCTCAACCGTAAACTTTTTGAGGATATTTTTGAATTTCTTGGTTGTTGTTGCGTCCGCCGTCAGGGTTGCAGTCTGATCTGCAGGAACAACATATCTAATGGGAACATTTTTCTCGGAAATGGTGTACACGATCTTCTCATTATTGCTGTTGTAAACAGGAATATCGGAAAGGATTGCAATACCGTCCGAACCTGTTTTTATTGTGTAAGTCTTACCGTTGCCCGTAATAGTGAACTCTCTATCATCGTTCTGATTATCCTCAGAGTGCTTGTTTATCTTTATCGAGCCCGTTTTAAGTTGATTGTTGAACTTCACATTCACAGTCAGATCAACATCTCCGCTTGTCAGCGTAACATTCTGTGCTTTCGGAGTTTCATATCTCGTATCTACATTGATCTCGGATACGGTGTAGGTGATCGCTTTGCCTGTGGACATATCATAAACTCTTAGATCGTCAAAGGTTGCAATTCCGTTTGCATTGGTTTTGGCAGTTTCAGAGAGCGATTTCCCATTGTATGAATAGGTGATTTTAAACTCCCTGCCGCTGATGATTCCGTCCTCTGCGGTTTTGTTAATTTTAATTGTTCCTGTTTTGAAATCCTCTGTCACCTTGTTTTTTCCTGCTTTGATTGTATAAACAGTAGGGTCAATAGAATAACCTGTAGGAGCTTTTAATTCCTTTGCGTAATAAGTGCTGTCGGGAAGTTGAATTTTACCTGTGCCGTCAGCGCCTATGGCGATTTCGCCAACCTTTTTTGTGCAGGACTTGTCACTGTAGATTCCGTATACCGCTGTGGAATTGTCAACACTTGATTTTCCTACAAGATTACCGTCCGTATTGTACTTATCGATCTCAAAGGTAACATCAGTTTTTGTGATCCTGAAAGCGTACATATTCATCGCAGTCGCAGTTTTACCGTCGGTATTGTTGTTAATGACAACACCCTGAGATCCGTTGGACTCGATCCTCCAATGAGTACCTCCTGCGCCTGTGCCGTCGCCGACTGTGGAGCTTGTTATGAGCGATTCGGAAACTCCGATAGATTTCAGATAAGAAACAACGTCGGAACGGCTGTCAAATTCGCCCATATATATCCATGCGTGGTCGATACCGCCGGGATTCTCCGCCACAACAACCGAACCGGGAGTGATCGTCGAACCGTCGGAGCATTCCCAATACGGGCGGTCGGTAGTCTTGATATTTGCCTTTTCCACGCCAACCTTAGAGGTTACGCCATTGTAGGTGATCGTACAGCTGTCGCTGACAGTCAGCCAGTGAGCAGTATCAACGGGCACAGGGTTATTCCACGAAAAACCGCTTGTAGAATAGCCGAGCTGTGTGAGCGTGTAGTACACAAGTCCCGAACAGTCGATACCAAGGTTGTTGATCGTCTGTACCGACAGCGGAGTGTACTGTCCCTGATTGTATGCGTACCAATAGCCCTTATTGCCAAAGGTATACGGCGAGCCGAGAAGAGTTGCAGCTTTTGCTACAACCGTATCCGCTGATGGAAAAGCTGAATTTTCCGTTGACGTACTTGCCGCAATCGCTGTGATAACTCCGCTCATAGATGAGCCCAGCATAGAAAAAACGCAAAGTCCTGCCATGAACCCTGCGCTGAGTTTCTTTAATATCTTTGATTTAATTTTAAACATATATTGCATTTCTCCTTTGATTTTGCGCAAATAAAGAGAGTCGGAGAAATCCGACTCTCTTTATTGCATATTTGTTGTTTACTTAATTAGTAAGCAGATTCGCTTACCGAAATATCAATTGTAATATCACTTTCATCAAATATCCGGGTAATATCACCGTATTTATCTGATTTTAAAAATCTGCCGCCTTGTGTGTCGAACACATACCATGCTCCGTCCACATTTACCAGATTTGCCATGTGTCCATACCAGTCATCGGGGGAGAAAAACGCATACCGACATTCAAGCCCAATCCCCTTGCAGGCATACATTGTTGCCACTGAGAACACTTGACAATTTCCGCTGACATTATTCTGAATCCAATTATACACGGCTTCGGCTTTTCCATAATCAGAACCATCGTGACTCAATCCTGCACCGATGTTGTAATATTCATCGGTCGTTCTTCCGAGCGAATTTACATAATTCAGAACACTTTGCAGGTTTGTTGTATCTTCAATTACAACTTCAGGCGGTTCAGTCTGCGGTACTGTAGTCTGCGGCTTAGTTGTTGTAGTAGTCGGCGGATTCGTTACCGAAGGCTTTGCCGTTGTTAACGGAGGAGAGGGGGTATTATTCTGTTCCGCTCCGTTATTACTCTGAGGATCATTTGACGGCGAATTATCGGGCTGCGGATTATTCTGTGCAGGCTGGTAGTTATTTTCCTGACCGTTATTATTCTGACCCTGATTAGAATTTCCGTTCGCATTTGAAGAACCAGATTTCTTGGTCGTAGTTACTGTGATATTTGTCGGTTTTGAAGTCTCGGATACCGTCTGCGAACTTGTTTTAAAAGTAGTAGTTGCGGCTTCGCTTGTATCCTTTTCTTCCTTTGCAGATGTTACTGCGGAAACTGTGACCGCAGTCGTAGTTTGGCTCACTGCCGAAGTGTCGACGCTTACTGATCTTTCGGCAGTTTCCGCTGCATTTCCGCAGGCTGATAAAAATACCGCACAGAATATTGATATGACCATTGCTTTTTTCATATTATCACGCTCCTTGACAAGCAATATATCACACTAGTACTTTAAAATCCAGACTTTTTACCGAAATTCTACCCTTGTGACAATTTGCACAGCATAAGCTTTAGCAAACTACATACTTAGCTCCGGTTCAGGTTCATCTTCAGGCTCCGACATTTCCTCATTGGGAGTGTTCTCCACCTCGATATCCGTCTGCTGAACCTGCTGCAGCTTGAGATCATAAGCATTGAGCACAGCCTGATTTACGGCAGTTCTCGCCGACTTGGTTATGGCGTGGAAGGTGTCGCTGTACTGCTTGTTGCCGTCCTTATCGGTGTATGAGGTGGAGGGCATATTGACAAATCTGCCCTTTTCGGTCTCGATGACCCTCAGTCCGTGAACGGCGAACATACCGTCCATTGTTACGCTGGCATATGCCTTGATTGCTGAATCCTCTTTGTTTACCATTCTGTTGATAGATGCGTGTATTCTCATAGTTTCATTCTCCTTTACATTGTCTGTTCGATTTCCGGTTCTTCTTCATATTCTTCAAGCGGTTGGATCACTTCCGGCTTTGTTTCTCTCACAGCAACCAGCCCGATACCGGGCAGATCTACTATGATATGATCAAACTGCTGCTTGTACTTTTCTATCTGTTCATCGGTGAGTGAACAGCTGTCCCATTCGCCGTATTCGTTACGATAATTGCCTGAAATATAGAAAGTGCCGTGAACAAGAGTATTTCCAACTATCCTGTTAGGCTTTGAACCGTTCAGCAGAAACTCATCATTGCACCAGCAAATAGCATCCTGCTTTGGTTCAAAATATATTGGCTCGATGCTGCCGCCCACAACTTCCTGCATGGCATGGATATCATCTTCAATATCCTTTACATATGGTTCTTTCAGAGGTTCAAACACAAGTATCCTCATTCTTTTGCCTCACTTTCACAATACTCTTTCAGCGGACAATCGCCGCAGTCATCAAACATTGCACAGGTACGCTGTATCTCTTCCTCGGATATCCCACAGTCATGGCACTTACTCTCATTCTCTGAAGGAAAAAGGGCGATCTCAAATCCTCCTCTCTCGACCCATATTTTCAGCTCCACCTCCGCTCCTTCTTCAAGGAACACACCTGGTACTTCTATGTCTCCCAACTCATTGATAAATCCTTTTGTACATATAACATTTTTCATAAATCAAACCTCCATGATCGTTTAATTGTCAAAGAGCGAAAGCTGTTTGATAGCTTTCGCACGTTCGCTTGTGTCATAATTTGAGATAAGCAGTTCGCCGTACTGACAGCCTGCGTCATAACGCTGTGCTAAGTTGTTAAGTCTGCTTATCTCCTCGATGTGGATATTAGGCTTGTCCCATATCTCCCTTATCTCCGGACAGTCATTGTATGAAACCAAGAACTTGCCTTTGATCTCTAAAAGTGTATCACGCAGTCTGATATGATCTTTCGCCGTAAACCCAACGTCCTTGTAGTAATTTTCAGTCGCAAAATACGGCGGATCGCAGTAGAAAAAGCTGACGGGTCTGTCATACTGCCTGATAAGCCTTTCAAAATCCTTGTTCTCAACAACTACTTTCTGTAATCTTCTTGCGGCAAGGTCGATCATAGGGAAGTCCGACCACATCGAATGCGGCTGACTTCCAAAGCTGTCAAGACCGCTTGCATAGCTGTACCTTATGAGCTGATAGAATTTTGACGCTCTGTCTGCATCACATAGCTTTTCAAAAATCCCACGCTTATGCAGGCTTGAAGTCAGGTCAAAATCCTCTCTTGAATTGAGCACATATCTCAGCTTGTATTTGAGTCTGTTCGGCTTATCTCTGACGCATCTGTACAGGTTCGCAAGGTTTGAATTGAAGTCATTGTACACCTCGAAATCCATACCCGGCGGTTTATGGAACAGCACCCAGCCTGCACCGCCAAACACCTCGATATACCTTTCATAGTAAGGCGGAAATCTTGCAAGCACTTCGTCACGAAGATTTTTCTTCCCACCTACCCAAGACATAAAACTGTTCATTTTCTTCCTTTCTGCCGTTAGAACCAACAGCAGAAAAGTCGCTTTGCAAGCACCAGATTTTTGATCTGCTGTTGGCAAAACGACCTTAATAAATATTAGATTTTACGCTGTTTTCAGCCCTTGATTATCGGGTCAACATAGCTGAATATTATGCGTTTCTGTTCAAGGTAGCCGTCAACCTTGTTTACTTCATTACACAGCTCCTTGTATTGCTTTTCCGAAAGCACAGGCTTTGTTGCTCTCAGCATTGCAGGGATATTACCCATACAGAACTTGAAGTCTACTTTCGCTTTAACTCTGTTTGTGTGCATCTTTGACCTCCTTATCAAGACGTGCGATCTCTTTTTCCGCAAACTTAAAAGCAACGGCAAGAGAACCTATCGTTGTTCCGATGATAACACCTATCATCATTCCAATGAACAAATACGTCATTTACATCATCTCCTTTTCCATATCCTCATCTTCTGTCTGTTCATCATCGGTCGACGTGATCTCAACATACTCACCGATAACATTTAATGCCTCATAGTAACTGCCCGAAGATGTTATTCTGCTGCACATTTCCTTTGCCTCATCATACATTCCGTTCCTTTTCAGCGTTTTTGAGGCTATGCCCATAAGATTGAATATATTTCCGTCCTGACCTATCAGCGGACATTTTGGCTTTTTGGACATCACGACATCTCCTTTCCGTAATATTTTCTCAGCAGACCTATGATAAAAAGCTGACCTTTTCCCGTCACAAACGTCTGCCGATAAGTCTTTTTCATACCCTCGACCTCGAACACCGATTCCTTGACCGCAAAATATCCTCGGTCGATATATCTCTGATACGGCAGATTGTTTGACATAAGCACTCCCATTTCTTTCAGCCAGCGAAACAGTCTTGTTCTGCCGATATTGAAATTTTTATCAGCCGCAAGCTTTGCCATAGCATTCATATCTATGAGATCCTCGCTGTCGGCAACGTGCAGAGCAAAATCCACGAGAGGCTTATCATTTCTGATCCGTTCATTCAATTTGCTGATAAACGTCATTTGCAGACGGAAAAGATTTTTGTACGGTTCGTCGAGGAAGGGCAGGTAGTTTTCAATAAACATTTCTTCGTTTGAAACATAGCCGCCTGTTCTGCGGATAGTTGGGAGGATATCATCAAATATCCAACTTTCAAATTTTTCAGCAGAGGGAAGTCTGGAGTGGGATATAAGGCGGTAAACATCACCTTCGGATATCATTTTCATTTCCTGTGTACCGCCATTTGTAAGGAGGCGGCGTTTTACAGCCCCCTTACAATGAGCATTTATCGCATCTTTTGGCCTTCTGTACCCTAATGCCTTTGCAACATCAGAGCCGCAGAAAAGTATTTTCCCGTTTTCCTCGATAGTTCTCACCGAGCCAAACTCCTCATTCACAAATGTTTTCACCATATTATCCATTCGCATTCTCCCTTTCAATTTCTAAAATATACTTTGCCAGAGCCTCAATAACATTAGTTGTCACTGCATTTCCTGCTTGCTTGTAAAGCTGAGCGTCAGACATTCCTGTGGCTTTGATTCTTTTATTTTTCTTGCAAGCTTAAGGTATCTGATCATCATTTTGTAGAATTGCAGGAGTTATAACTTATTGCTTTTGCCGAATTCGGAGATCAAGCAAAATTTATTGTCCTTTCTATTTGATTTTTTTGGGGGGATATGATATAATAATTTAGAAAATTTGTTGGGATAAACTGCCCAACAAATCGGAATTTGGAGGTATCTTATGAATATTTATGAATCATGTCCTGTATTAGAAAATGAAAAGTTTATACTTAGATTATTTCAGAATGAAGATTGCAATGATTTATTAAAAGTATATAGCGATAAGAACGCATTGCCATTCTTTAACAGTGATAATTGTAATGGAGATAATTTCTATTATGCGTCAAAAGAAAAAATGGAAGCAGCGATGGACTTTTGGCGGATGTCATATGAAAAAGGTTGGTTCGTTAGACTTTCGATTGTTGACAAGACAGTATCAACTGTAATTGGAACGGTTGAATTATGCTTGAGAGTGTCCGATGATGAATTTAATAACATGGGTATTTTGAGAGTAGATGTGAGAAGTGATTATGAACAGGAAAATGAATTGTATGATATTTTTTCACTTATCACACCAGAATTTGAGAAAATGTTAGGATATACAGGTGTACTTACTAAGGCTCCAATATATGCGATAGAAAGAATTAAAGCAATTCAGAAAGTGGGATTCACTAAATCGGAACATTTATTGAATGGAAAAACTGGATATGCCTATGATGGATATTGGACAATTAAATAACATTAACAGATTCCAGTTTATCGGAATCAAAAATCACAGCACTCATAACAGGTGCTGTGATTTTTTTCGTAAAACTTGTGCTTGGTAATTTCTCCGCATATAAGGTCGAGATCGGGCAGCTCATTGGGGTCAATTTTTCTTGCGTCATCGTAATACACCTCGCCTTCCGTATCGTACATTGTTTCGTATGCTTTTTTAGCATATCGGTCAATCTCGCAGTACCCGACGCACTCAAAGCCTCCTGCTTTTTCAAGTCCTGAGCGGAATCCGCCGATGCCTGCAAAGATATCGAAATATTTTATCAGTACGAATCATCTCCTTCCGATTTTTTCAATAAAAAAACGGCTAAGTCTTTTTCAAAACTTGACCGTTACATTGACATATTCATTTCTTCATCTTCTGTTTGCTCACTATCTTCACTTACGATATGGAAATCGTCCACGCCTGGGATCACGCCGAGCGTCCTGCCGTTATCAAAGACGCAATGCAAAGTGCCGGCGTCATCAACGTGATTGACCTTGCCAAGAGTAGCGGACTCAACAGGGAATGGATCATCATTCATTCTGTCAAGACAGATGCAAGTTCCTTCCGGATATCTCTGTCGCAGCCTTTCAACGTTTTCTTTATTGTAATACATTTCACATTCCTCCTGTCAAATTTATTTTCTCATTTGTTAATACAGCCTCTGCCACATTAGGATCACCACCTCTCTTAAAAAACAAAAAAGCCGATCCTATTGGTTTCTCTGTTTTAAGAGATACCAACAAAATCGGCAGATCCAATAAATTTGTATTGAAAACTTTGTGAAAGTTTTTTTATATACAAATCGGCAGGCTTAGAGCAAAATATGCTCAAGTCTGCCGATTTGTTTGACGATGTTTAATTGTTGAGGGTTCAAACCTCTTTTCAGCTGAAAAGCATCTACGGTTTTACAACTGAAATTTTTGCCCTCAAAACGCAAAAAAAGCTCGTAAATACGAGCTTTTCGAGGTGTGCATCTATTTTATTGCACAAGTATGGTGCGGCAAACGGGACTTGAACCCGTACGTCAAGGACACACGCCCCTCAAACGTGCCTGTCTGCCAATTCCAGCACTGCCGCATTTGCTATTCTTTTCGCTGAACTCTTTCGTTTTGTTCGTGTTCCGTGTCATTCAGCTTAATTATTATAGCATTTATTTTTTCTATTGTCAAGGCTTTTTTTCAAAAAAATTTGACTATTTATAAATATACATATCACATACTTATTTATATATGTTCAAGCTCCGCTATTGACAAATCAGTCAGGCAGTATAACAGTTCTGTTGGGCTAGATATTCTAAAGCAAAGCATACCACACGACACATCTACACAACCTTGTAAAAAATTCAAACCACTCCGCTGCCCAATGTGGGACATCGTATTTCTGCAAAGCAGAAATTGAGCTGGTCCACCTATACAAAATAGCTTCACTCATTATGAATTTTTTCAACAAAAAAAGGACTTCATTACGAAGTCCTTTAATTATTTGTGTAAACTCAGAATTACTTGAGCTCAACAGAAGCGCCAGCAGCCTCAAGCTTTGTCTTGATCTCCTCAGCGTCAGCCTTTGAAACACCTTCCTTGATAGCCTTAGGAGCACCCTCAACGAGTTCCTTAGACTCCTTAAGACCAAGACCTGTGATCTCCTTAACAGCCTTGATAACAGCCATCTTAGCATCGCCGAATGAAGTCAGAACTACGTCGAACTCTGTCTTCTCCTCAGCAGCAGCGCCAGCAGCACCAACAGCTGGAGCAGCAGCAACAGCAGCTGTTACACCGAATTCTTCCTGAATAGCGTCAACAAGCTCTGAAAGCTCGAGAACGGAAAGTTTCTTGATCTCTTCTACAAAATTCATAATCTTCTCTGAAGCCATGATAAAAATCTCCTTTTTATTAAATAATTTTTCGGGTCAAAGCCCATTCGTTAAGCGGCATATAAATTATGCAGCCTCGTTGTCCTTGTCCACAACAGCCTGAAGTGTTGCGGCAAGCTTCTGGATAGGACCCTGAAGGGAACCAACCAGCTGTGCGAGCAGAGTTTCTCTTGAAGGGATCTTCGAGAGAGCCTTAACGCCTGCCTCGTCGTAAACGTCCTCACCAATGTAACCAGCCTTGAGGAAGAACTTTTCGTCCTTGCAGTCCTCAGCAAACTTACCGAGTATTCTTGCAGGAGCTGTCTGGTCGTCGTTAGAGATAGCGATAGCTGTTGTACCCTCGAGTACGTTTGTGATACCGTCAAGACCAGCTTCCTTAAGAGCAAATCTCAGGATAGTGTTCTTCTCAACGAAATAACTTACGCCAGCCTCTCTCAGCTCTTTTCTGAGCTTTGTATCCTCTTCAACAGTGATACCCTTGTAATCAACGAGTACGCCTGCAGCAGAGTTCTTGAGCATTTCAACGAGCTGTGCAACTCTTTCCTTCTTAGCGGACAATGTCTTTTCGCTTGGCATTTCAATTTCACCTCTTTGAACTAATTTACGCAAACCGTAAACTAACAAAAGAAAAATCCCTTTCGTCGCAAGACAAAAGAGATACAAAGTCATAATTACTTTGCTATTCCTTTCCTCGGCTGGACTTCCGCAGTTTCCTGCCGCCAACTGTCTTTAGATACGAATGCTCTAATATTATAACAGACCCTTGACCTTTTGTCAAGGGTCTGCACACGTTATATTGTAAACTTATTATGAACTAGCTTCGTTCAGCCTCGTCCGCATTCATCTCATACTGAACGCCGTTATCATCAGCGTCGGAAACATCTCCGTTTAGTTCCACAGATATCTCGCTGTCCGTGCCCTCATTAACGTGAAATTCATAATACTGATCGCCGTTCTCATCAACGCCTTTCTTGATATTTGAATTGTCGATATCCTGCTCTTCGCCGTTTATGAAAAGCCTTATCTTCTCGACGAGCTGTCCGTCTGTTGCGGCGTTTACTGATACCATAGAAACTGCGGCGGTGGCTGCAACTGCTGCTGCGATAACAAGCGGTTTTATTCTTCTTTTGTTTGTTTTCATCGTTATGTTCCTGCCCTTCTCTGCGTTTATCTTTTCTCTGACAGAGCCTGCAATGCGGACGGGGTCACATTCTGCCGTGTTGAGCGGTGCAAAGCTCTGCGACCAGTTATCATTTTTTTTCATTTTTATAGCCCCTTTCTGCCAGATATTCTCTAAGCTTTTTTCTCGTGCGTGAAAGTCTTGTTTTGCAGGCGTTTTCTGTAATGCCCATTTTTCCGCTTATGGCGGCAAGCCTTTCTCCGTAGTAGTAAAATCTTATAAAGATCTCTTTGTCCTGTTTTGAAAGCCGTTCAAGACCGTCGGATATTATGGCAAGCTGTTCTGCATTTTCCATATCATTTTCAATCTCTCCGCAGAATAAGATATCCTCCATAAGCTCACCGCACTGCATATCCTTGCCCTTTGACCTGAGCTTGTTCAAGGCACAGTTTCGTGTGCAGGCTGCAAGATAAGGTGAAATGCTCCGCTCCTCGTCAAGGCTGTCGGCGGTCTGCCAGATACGGAAAAACACATCTGATGTTATCTCCTCTGCGTCCTCTGCAGTGAACGCACCTCCCAGAATGTTTCTCGCTATGGTATACACATAAGCCGAATAGGAGCTTATAAGCTGATCCAGAGCTTTCTGGGATCTCTTTTTCAGCTTTGTTATCAGATGTTTTTCGTTCAAGCTTTCCACCTCCTGTCTTTTGGCTTTCACTAATATATACACGCATTTTTGAAAAAGGTAACACACAAACACGAAAAAGCTCCCCGTGTGAGCGGAGAGCCTTTGTATCAAATATTTATCTTATGCTTTGTATACTTGCTTGATATTTTAAGTCTTGCTAAAGCCTTGTTAAGAGCCGCCTGCGTGTGGTAATATTCTGAAATGCTCTGCTTCTGCCTGAGCTTTTCCTCAGCTCTCTCCTTGGCGGCTTCGGCACGCTTTTCGTCTATCTCCTCAGGGCGTTCCACAGTGTCCGCAAGAAGCGTCACATATGACGGCATTATCTCCACAAAGCCGTCGCTTACCACTGCATAGTGCCACTGGTCCCCCGTCCTGAAACGCAGCTCGCCTGCATTAAGACAGGTTATCATGGGCTGATGATTAGGCAGTATTCCGAAAGAGCCGTCCTGACCCGGAAATATAAGCTCGTCACATTCTCCCGAATAGAAAACGTGGTCACTGGCAAGTATTTCAAGCTTGAATGTCTTTACCATTTCAGCTTCTCCTTTCGGTTAGGGTCATCACTCGTTTTCAAGCTGTTTAGCCTTTTCGATAACATCGTCGATAGTGCCTGCGTTAAGGAATGCAGCCTCTGGATATTCGTCCATTTCGCCGTCGATTATCTTCTTGAAGCCTCTGATAGTTTCTTTCAGCGGAACATACTTGCCCTCTATGCCTGTGAAGTTCTCTGCAACATGGAAAGGCTGTGAAAGGAATTTCTGAATCTTTCTTGCTCTGTAAACAGCCGTCTTGTCGGCGTCGTCAAGCTCCTCCATACCGAGGATAGAAATGATATCCTGAAGTTCCTTGTATTTCTGCAAAAGCTCCTGAGTCTTTCTTGCAACTTCGTAATGCTCCTGACCTACTACGTCAGGCTCCAGTATTCTTGAAGTTGACTCCAGTGGGTCAACGGCAGGATAGATGCCCTGTTCAACTATCTTTCTTGAAAGCACCGTTGTTGCGTCAAGATGTGAGAACGTGATAGCAGGTGCAGGGTCTGTCAGGTCGTCCGCAGGGACATATACAGCCTGTACAGATGTGATAGAGCCTTGCTTTGTTGAGGCGATACGCTCTTGCAAAGCTCCCATTTCGTTTGCAAGGGTAGGCTGATAACCAACGGCTGACGGCATTCTGCCAAGAAGTGCAGATACCTCAGAGCCTGCCTGAACGAATCTGAATATGTTGTCTATGAAAAGCAAAACGTCCTGATGTTCCTTATCTCTGAAATACTCAGCCATTGTAAGTCCTGTCTGAGCAACTCTCATTCTTGATCCTGGTGGCTCGTTCATCTGACCGAACACTAGGGCTGTCTTTTTGATAACACCTGAGTCTGTCATTTCGTGCCATAGGTCATTGCCCTCTCTTGAACGCTCTCCAACGCCTGTGAAGATAGAATATCCGCCATGCTCTGTGGCAACGTTTGTGATAAGCTCCTGAATAAGCACAGTTTTACCAACGCCTGCACCGCCGAACAGACCTATTTTACCGCCCTTTGCATATGGAGCAAGAAGGTCTATTACCTTTATGCCTGTTTCAAGGATCTCTGTTGCAGGCTTCTGATCTTCAAATTTTGGCGGCTCTCTGTGTATCTCCCAGTAGTCGTCAGCCTTGACAGGCTCGCCGCCGTCAATGCTCTCACCAAGGACATTGAACATTCTTCCAAGGGTAGCGTCGCCTACAGGAACTTTTATGCAAGCGCCTGTGGCAGTGACCTCCATATCCTTTTCAAGTCCGTCGCTTGAAGCAAGCATGATAGCTCTGACAGTGTTGTTGCCAAGCTGCTGAGCCACTTCCATGACCTTTGTCTTGCCGTCAAGCTGTACAGTAAGAGCGTCCTTTATCATAGGTAGCTTGCCGTTTTCAAATTCAACGTCAACGACAGGTCCCATTATTTCAACGATCTTTCCTTTTTCCATTTTAATCTCAACACCTTTCCCGAAAGCCTTAACTCTCGTCCTTTTGAGCATTTGCTCCGCTGACGATCTCGGTTATCTCCTGTGTGATAGCCGCCTGTCTTGCTCGGTTATACTGCAATGACAGCTCCTTTATCATCTCCGAAGCACTTGTGGTAGCACCGCTCATGGCGGTCATTCTGGCATTCTGCTCACTAGAGAACGCCTCTACCAAAACGCCGAATATAAGACCTTTCATGTAGTTCGGCACAAGATGATCCATTACCTTTTCAGGACTTGGTCTGAACGTCACGATATCGTGATCCTGCTTTTGCAGAGGGTGTTCAAAGTCCTCACGCTCCAGCGGAAAAAGCTTGAGCATCTCAGGCTCCATATCCATGGAATTTATCATCTTGGTGTAAATAACATAAACCTCGTCAAGATATTTTCTCTCAAAAAGATCTGTGACAGTTTCGGCGATAGCCCTCGCTCTGTAAAGGGTAGGGTTTTGAGCCGTGTAAAGGAACTCAGCGTCGATGGTCACGTTCTTTCTTGAAAAATAATGTCTTCCGATCTGTCCCACAACGAAAAGGCAGGTGTTCTTGTGCTTAGCCATTTCCTGCTCTGCAAGCTTTAAAACGTTGTGGTTATAAGCTCCTGCCAGACCCTTGTCGGCTGTTACCACTATGTAGCCTATCATTTTGTCCTCAGGCTTTTTCTCCTCACGCTGGTCGAAATACTTGTGCTCGAACTCAGGTGTGTGGAGCAGTATGTGGTGAATGGTAGACTGGAGCTTTTCAAAGTAAGGCTCGGTGTTTTCAAGCCTTTTCTTGGTTTTTTTCAGATTTGAGGAAGAGATAAGGTACATAGCGTTTGTGATCTTCATGATCTCGCTTACGCTTGCGATCCTTTCTCTTATATCTCTCATTCCTGCCATGCCTTATGCCTCCTTTCGGTGCAGAGCCTTTATCTGCCCTGCTTAAATTCCTTTGCGGCAGCAACTATCTTTGCGTCAAGCTCGTCTGTCATGACCTTTTTGTCATTTATCTCGGCAATGATATCGCTGTGATTTGCCTCAAAGTAGGAAAGCATATCCAGTGTGAATTTTCTTATCTCCTTAACAGGCACGTCAAGCAAAAGCTTGTGCTGTGCGCAGCAGAGGATAATTACCTCCTCGTGCATTGAATAAGGGTGATAAAGCGGCTGTTTAAGTATCTCAACGAGCCTGTGACCATGGTCGAGAAGCTCCTGCGTTGTCTTATCAAGCTCAGAGCTGAACTGTGTGAACACTTCCATTTCTCTGAACTGTGCAAGGTCGATACGCAGATTGCCTGATACTTTCTTTACTATCTTGGTCTGTGCCGCACCGCCTACACGGGATACTGAAAGACCAACGTTTACAGCAGGTCTTACGCCTGAGAAGAACAGCTCTGTTTCAAGGAAGATCTGTCCGTCTGTGATAGAAATAACGTTTGTAGGGATATATGCGGAAACGTCGCCTGCCTGTGTTTCGATTATAGGCAGGGCAGTGATAGAGCCGCCGCCGTGAGCGTCGTCAAGTCTGCATGAACGCTCCAGCAGTCTTGAATGAAGGTAGAATACATCTCCAGGGTAAGCCTCACGTCCCGGAGAACGTTTCAGAAGCAGGCTCATTGCTCTGTATGCAACTGCGTGCTTTGAAAGGTCATCGTATACTATAAGAACGTCCTTGCCCTTATCCATGAAATATTCAGCCATTGCTGTGCCTGCGTATGGGCATATGTACTGCAAAGGCGCAAGGTCGCTGGCCATAGCTGTTACAACTATGGTGTAATCCATAGCACCATGCTTTTTAAGATCCTCAACGAACTTTGCGACTGTGGAAGCTTTTTGTCCGATAGCCACATATACGCATATCATATCCTTGCCCTTTTGGTTAAGAATGGTATCAAGAGCAATGGAAGTTTTACCTGTCTGACGGTCGCCTATGATAAGCTCACGCTGACCTCTGCCGATAGGGAACATCGAGTCGATAGAAAGTATACCTGTTTCCAGCGGCACTGTAACAGACTTTCTGTCGCAAACGCCTGCGGCTTCACGTTCGATAGGGTAATAATCGTCATACTCTATCTCGCCCATGCCGTCGATAGGAGCGCCCAGAGCGTCAACAACTCTGCCCAGAAGCTTTTCGCCAACGCCGACGCCTGCCCTTTTCTTTGTTCTGACTACCTTTGAACCTTCCGTAAGACCATGGTCAGAGCCAAGAAGAACGCAGCCGAGAGTTTTTCTCTCCACATTCTGAACTATTCCTTTAACGCCTGTTTCAAATTCAACAAGCTCGCCGTACATTGCGTGATTAAGACCGTAAATATTTACGATACCGTCATTTATGGATATTATCCTGCCTGTTTCGTTGACCTGAGTTTTCGCCTCAAAGTCAGCTATCTCACTTTTAAGCACCGAGATAATATCGCTTCTGCTTGAACCTGCCAAGCCGTTCACCTCCCTGATATCCTGTTCTGCAAAGCCTTTATCATACCCTGAACGCTCTTGTCATACTCGACCCCGTTCACTTCAAGACGATAGCCGCCCATGAGGGCTTCGTCGGTATTCACTTCCAGCAGAACATCGCTCACGCCGTATTTCTTTTTCAGCGTTTCTTTTATTTTATCCGTCTGTGCCTTTTCAGGCTGGCAGACGCAGTAAAGCTCAGCTTTAAGTATATTTTTGCTTTTGAGAATTTCATCGTCATATGCGTCAAAAATGTCCATGATGTTATCCATGTGACCCCACTGACACATGACCTTGAGAAAGTTTCTCATGTCCTCAGGAAAAAGCCTGTCTATAACTTTCTCCTTTTCCTTTATTTCCACAGCAGGGCTTGCAAGAGCGTCCTTAAGCTCGTCACAGCTTTCAAAAAGCTCTCTTGAAGCCTTTACGCTCTCAGCCTTTGGGGAAAGCTCAAAAAGCACTCTGCCGCAGACTTCCTCGGGATAAAAGATCATTTGGCAGCACCTACCTCGGAGAGAAATTCATCAACAGTTTCTCTGTCGGAGTCGCCTCCCACATTTTTCTTAATGACCTTAGCAGCCGCCAGTATAGCAAGGTCTGCGATCTGGTATTTTGCGTCGTCCATAGCCTTTTCCTTTTCGTTTGCAATGGACTTTTCAGCTTCTTTCATTATCTTAGCAGACTCGGCTCTTGCATTTTCAAGCATAAGGTCGCATTCTCTGCCTGCCTGTGCTTTAGCCTTGTTTGTTATCTCAACAGCCTGACTGTGTGCGTCGGCTATCTCAGCTTCATAGTCAGCTTTTATTTTTTCAGCGTCCGCCTTAGCCTGTGCCGCACCGTCAAGGTCGCTTTGTATCTTTGCAGACCTCTCGTCCATCATTTTGCACACGGGCTTGAAAAGAAACTTTTTAAGGAGCAGATACAGTACCAGCAGATTTATTATTACCCATACCAAACTTATATCAAGACTTATCATAGCTATGCTCCTTTCATAAAGATGTTTTGTTTTATTACTTCAGGAAGAAGATGATAAGGATAGCTACGATAAGACCGTAAATAGCGGTCGCCTCTGCAAGTGCGCAGCCGAGAAGCAGTGAGCTTCTTATATCCTTTTTAGCCTCAGGCTGTCTTGCGATAGACTCTGTTGCTTTTCCTGTTGCAAGACCGATTCCGATACCTGCGCCTATACCTGTAATAACGGCTACAGCCGCACCTATTGCTACTAACATAGATCATACCTCCGAATTTCTGTTATCTTAGTCGTCGTCCTCTATTGCTTCATTTATGAACAGGGACGTGAGGAACACGAAAACATATGCCTGAATGAAGCCGTCGAAAATATCAAAGTATGCCGAGAATGCCAGCGGTATCACTATCGGGCAAACGGCGTCGATAAGCTCCATGATGATATAAGACGCAAGCACGTTTCCGAAAAGTCGCATACAAAGCGACAGCGGTCTGATAACAAGCTCCATTACATTCAGCGGAGCGATTATCGCCACAGGTTTGGCAAAGCTTTTCAGCCAGCCCTTTGTTCCCTTTGCTCTTATTCCTGCAACCTCCACAAGCACAATGCTCATGATCGCAAGTCCTGCGGTAACATTCAAGTCTTTTGTAGGCGGTGTAAAGCCCAGCAGACCGATGATGTTCGCAAAGCCTATGTAGATAATGACAGTTGCAAGGAACGGAAAATACGCCATACCCTTTTCTCCGAGCTGTTCCCTGAAGAAATCTCTGAGAAAGCCTACGAATGATTCAAGCATCATCTGTTTCCTGTCAGGGATAAGTTTAAGGTTTCTTGTGAGAAGTATTGAAGCTATCACAAGTATCGCTATTATTATCCATGTTACCACGCAGGACACAGGAACGGGTATGCCTCCGAAAATCGGTATCCTGAAAGCTACTTTGTTTTGCATAGCCTCGGAAAGATTTTCGGAAATTCTCTCCAGCATTTTATCACCTCCAAAAAAATAAAACCAATAAGAATGCCAGCCTCATAAGGGTATAATAAGGTCCATACCGTTTACCCCCAGCGGTCGAATGCAATCGTCATTGATTTTATCATGATAAAACTATTTTTTGTATGCGTCCCCCTATGGGCGCAGTGATGTAAGACTTGCTTTTTGTCTACGAATATATTATAATACAATCATAAGCATATGTCAAATAGATATTTTCTATTGTAAACATACTCATAGTGTATGGATAGAGAGGAGAAGAACGGTTTATGAGAGAGATAAATTTCGAGCATTATAAGATATTCTATTATGTGGCAAAGTTCCAGAACATAACAATGGCGGCGAACTATCTGTTTTTGTCGCAGCCGAGCATAAGCCGATGCGTAAAAAATCTTGAGGACGAGCTTGGGTGCAAGCTTTTTGTGCGGTCAAAAAAGGGCGTAGAGCTAACAACGGGCGGAGAGATGCTCTTTAAGCATATATCCATAGCCTGCAAGCATATATTCTCGGCAGAGGAGGAGCTTGCGCTGATAAGCGAGCGTGACAGGGCGATAGTAAGGCTTGGAGGAAGCGAGGTGGCACTGCAAAGCTTTCTTATCGACCGAATAGTAGAGTTTCACAGAGAACACCCGAAGATACAGATAAAGATAGACAGTATGTCCACCCCTGACGCTATAGAAGCGTTGAGGGCAAATCTAATAGACGTGGCGGTAGTTACCTCGCCGTTTGCAGACAAAACGGGGCTTAACATAAATGTGATAAAGAAGCTTCAGGATATTGTTGCCGCAGGAAACGGTTTTTCCTACCTTAAAGACAAGGAAATATCCCTGCATGAGCTTGTGAAATATCCTCTTATCTGTCTTAAAAACACCACCACCACCAGAAACTATCTTGACCATATATTCAGGCAGCACAATCTGCTTTTGCGACCTGATATTGAGCTTACGTCCATAAACTTTGTAATGCCGATGGTAAAGAACAATCTTGGCATAGGCTTCATGCAGTATGCGACCACCAAGGCGGAGATAGAGGCAGGGAACATTTTCAGGGTGAACACAAAAGAGCAGATACCGCCAAGGAGCATCTGTGCGGTGACGGCTTCCCAGTATGAAACTCCGGAGCCTGTGCAGAGGTTTATAGACAGCCTGCTTGAAAAGGAAAGCGTGAATATATAAAAGCAATTTGGGGCGTTGGTGACAGCGTCCTTTTTTTGTGGTTTACACACAACGTTTGGCACATTGTTTCAAACACTATACGGCACGTCTACACAAATTCGTGATAAAACCAAACCTTGCCGCCCTCAGAGCGGGCTGTCGAGGGCGCCAGCCCCTACATTTATACCTGCAGTTTCTACTGCCGCAAAATCGCTGTCGCCCTTTGCGGGGGTTACTTTGTATAAGGATATAGAAAAAGCGGTGCAGAGTTTTACGCTCCGACACCGCTTTGTTTTGCTTTTTAAAGCTCCATTATATATTTTTCCGCAGAAGAAAGTGCGTTTGCACCGTCTGCCGCTGCTGTTATTACCTGCCTGAGAGGTGTAGTACGGACATCTCCTGCCACAAAAAGACCCTTTGCAGTGGTGATCCCGTCCTCGCCAGCTTTCACATATCCGCTTTCGTCAAGCTCGCAAACGCCCTCTAAAGCTTGTGTATTCGGCACGCTTCCGATTGCGCAGAACACTCCGTCCACGGCAATGTTCTTTTCCTCGTCGTTTTGAACATATACGATGCCCTCAGCGTTCTCGCCACCTGTTACCTCTTTTATAACTGCACTCATAACAGGCACGATATTATCTGTTTCAGCGACCTTTTTCTGCAAAGCTTTATTTGCTCTGAACTCGTCACGTCTGTGGATAAGATATACAGTCTTTGCAAGCTTTGAAAGATAAAGTGCGTCACCAAGTGCGGTATCTCCTCCGCCGACCACAGCTACGGTCTTATCCTTATAGAAAAAGCCGTCGCACACTGCACAGTATGAGATGCGCTGTTTCTCACCGCCTGCCACGTCAAGATGACGATATGAAGTGCCTGCGGTGTAAATAACCGTTTTTCCTTCTTTTACAGAGCCGTCCTTGAATGTGACCTTCCAGCCCTCGGCTGTTTTCTCAAAGCTCTCAGCCTCACCCTCGTAAAACTCAGCACCAAGAGTTTCAGCCTGCTCTCTGAACTTTTCTCCAAGGTCATAGCCGTTTATGCCGTAAAGACCCGGGTAGTTCTCGACTCTGTCTGTAACAGATATCTGACCTGTACCCATGTAGTCTTTTTCGCACACCAGTGCTGAAAGCATTGCCCTGCCTGCATATATCGCCGCAGTAAGCCCCGCAGGACCACTGCCTATTATTATAACGTCATACATAAAAAACACATCCTTTATATATAGTATACACTCTCTGTCCCTAATTATAAAATGAAAACCGACTTTTGTCAATCAGATGTAATACATAGGCTCTGAAACGTTCTCTACTGACTCTTTATTATAGAAGTCAACGAGCTGTCTGAGGGTTACAGATTCTGTATAGCTTTTTAGCTTGTTCTCTAATCTCAGCCATATAAAATCGTCAAGTACCTGTGCAAATTCTGTGTTTTCGTCATTTACTACCGCAACATCGCTTCCAAGCACCGATGGGTCGAGAGCGTCGATTATTTCTTTGAGTGTTATCTTCTCCGGCTTTTTGTTGAGTATATATCCGCCCCTAGAGCCTTTTATGCCTTTTATGAGCCTTGCCTGCCTCAGAGAAGTAAGCACCTGCTCAAGATATTTTCCTGAAAGTCCACGTCTTTCTGCCACGCTGTATACTGTTACTGTTTCGCCGTTTTCTGAGTTCATTGCAATGTCTGCAATGGCAATTATGCCACATTCTACTTTTGTTGAAATTTTCATTTCTGCACCTCCCTGAGCAAACAAATATTGTCTGCTTTCATGCTTTTTATACTTGTCCTATTATTCATAGTAATCCTATCAACATAATATATTTTATACTTTTTTGAGCAAACTGTCAAGAGTTTTCATAAAAATAAGGGCATATTTTAAAAGAAATGTTAAATCTATAGTAATCCTATTGACTTTATATGATTTATGTTGTATAATATCTACAGTAACAAAGAACATCGCACCTTGACAGGCGTGCGGTGATAGCTATATAATAAGAAAACAGGGGGCGTTTCCTTTGAAATTCAATACAAAATTGCTCCATGGCGGATTTGGACCTGAGAAAGCAACAGGCTCAACGCTCACTCCCATATATCAGGTGAGTGCCTTTGCGCAGGAGTCGGCTGAGCAGCTTGAAAAAGTATTCAATAATAAAGCACCGGGATATGCTTACACAAGAATAAGCAACCCGACAGTGGCGGCTTTTGAGAACCGAATGAATACCCTTGAAAAGGGTGTTGGTGCAGTGGCTTGTTCATCAGGCATGGCGGCTGTTGCGATGTCGCTTCTGAACATTCTTGAAGCAGGGGACGAGATAATATGCGGCGCAGGTCTTTTCGGCGGCACTATCGACCTTTTCGGCGACCTTGCGGCATTCGGTATCAAGACCAAGTTCGTAAAGCACGTTACAAAAGAGGAAATAGCCCCTATTATAAATAGTAAGACCAAAGCGGTCTTTGCCGAACTTATCGGAAACCCTAATCTTGAAATAGTTGATATAAAGTCGGTGGCTGACCTTGCCCATGAAAACGGTGCGGTGTTTATTCTTGACAGCACAACGGCTACGCCTTATCTTATAAATCCATTTGACTACGGTGCTGATATCGTGGTACATTCCACGTCAAAGTATATAAACGGCGGCGGAAATTCCATAAGCGGCGTTATAATCGACAGCGGTAATTTCAAATGGGATTATGACAAATTCAAGGGTCTGGCAGAATATAAGAAATTCGGGAAGTTTGCTTATATCGCAAAGCTGAGAAACGGCATATGGAGAAACGTGGGCGGCTGTCTTGCTCCGATGAACGCATTTATGAACAGCGTGGGACTTGAAACACTTGGTCTTAGAATGGAGCGATGTTGTCACAACGCTTTGAAGCTTGCGGAGTTTTTTGAAAGCTGTGAGGGCATTGAAGTGAACTATCCTGCACTGAAAGCCAGTCCGTTCTATGACCTTTGTCAGGAAGAACTTGGCGGCAAGGGCGGTGCTATACTCACTATAAGGGCAGGCTCGAAGGAAAGAGCATTCAAGCTTATAAACGGCTTGAAGCTTACAACAAATGCAACTAATATCGGAGATACAAGAACGCTGGTCATACACCCTGCAAGTACTATCTACGCTCACGGAAGCGAGGAGCAGAAGATAAACGCAGGCGTATTTGGCGACACAATTAGGATAAGCGTCGGAATAGAGGACGCATCGGATCTGATCGAGGACTTTAAACAGTCCATAGAAAAACTTTAGGAGGAATTTACTATGGCAGTTGACTACGCAACACTTAAAAAAGGCGGTTTCATGCGCCAGAAGCAGAAGAATAACTTTTCACTCAGACTTAGAGTTGTGGGCGGAAACCTTACGGCAAAACAGCTTGCAACTATTGCAGAGGTGTCTGATAAATACGGCGAGGGCTATGTTCATCTTACATCACGTCAGAGCGTTGAGATACCTTTTATAAAGCTTGACGATATCGGCGAGGTAAAGGCGGCTCTTGCCAAGGGCGACACAGAGCCGGGCGTGTGCGGGCCGAGAGTAAGAACTATCACAGCCTGTCAGGGCGCTGCGGTCTGTCCAAGCGGCTGTATAGATACATACGCTCTTGCAAAGGAGCTTGACGAAAGATATTTCGCAAGGGAGCTTCCTCATAAGTTCAAGTTCGGCATCACAGGCTGTCAGAACAACTGCCTTAAAGCGGAAGAAAATGACGTTGGTATCAAGGGCGGCATAAAGGTCGAGTGGCGTGAAGCTGGTTGTATCGGCTGTGGCGTGTGCGTAAAGGCTTGCCGTCAGGGCGCACTTACAATGGAGGACGGAAAGATAGTCCTTGACAAAGAGAAGTGCAATTTCTGCGGACGCTGCTTTAAGGCTTGTCCTACAGAAGCGTGGGATACTATCCATGGTTATATCGTTTCCTTCGGCGGACTTTTCGGCAACCATATCAACAAGGGCGAAACTGTTATCCCATTTATCGAGGATAAGGAAACTCTTATGAAGATTTGCGATACCGCTATACAGTTCTTTGACGATAACGCAAAAGCTGGCGAAAGATTCAAGTTCACTATCGACAGAGTGGGCAGAGAGAAATTCACAAATACTATACTGGAGGTTTATAACAATGGCTGATTTTAAAATAGACGATACAGTGGATATCACCACAGTGGTTTGCCCGACAACATTTGTCAAGGCAAAGGTAGCTCTTGAGGAGCTTGACGACGGACAGATTCTTTCTATTAAAATGAATGACGGTGAGCCTGTTCAGAACGTTCCAAGAAGCATTAAAGAAGAGGGTCACAAGATATTGAAACTCATCGACAATGAGGACGGCACTTATGACCTTATTGTACAAAAGGTGGGAGATTAATGTCAGTAAGAGCAAATAAGGATACTTTCGAGAGCGAGATAAACGAGGCAGGAAAGCTTGTTATCGCAGATTTCTATTCAGATTCCTGCGTTCCGTGCAAGCGAATGTCACCGCTTCTTGCGGAAACTGAGGAGGAAGACCCTGAGGGCATAAAGCTTGTGAAGCTCAATATAAATTTTGACGGGGAAACTGCTCAGAAATATAATGTAACAAGCGTTCCGACACTTGTGTTCTTCAAGGACGGAGCAGAAAAAGCAAGACTTACGGGAGCTGTAAAGAAAGCACAGCTTGCCGAAACAATAAATTCAATAGATTAAGGAGAAATGTATCATGACTATAACAGTAGCAGGCAATAAAAAGGACGTTGCAGAGGGACTTACAGTGGCACAGCTCGTTATCGACGAGAACGTTGAAACACCACAGTATGTTACAGTAACTATCAATGACGAATTTGTAGAGAGCGGAGCTTTTGAGAACACAGTTCTTAAAGACGGCGACGTTGTAGAATTTCTTTATTTCATGGGAGGCGGACAGTAATGGCATTTACAGACGAACAGCTCGAGCGTTACTCACGCCACATCATTCTTAAAGAGGTTGGCGCAAAGGGACAGAAAAAGCTTCTTAACGCAAAAGTTCTTATAATAGGCGCAGGCGGACTTGGCGCACCAGCCGCTATGTATCTTGCCGCAGCAGGCGTTGGTACTATCGGCATTGCAGACGCAGACGAGGTGGATCTCTCAAATCTGCAAAGACAGATCATTCACACAACTCAGGACGTTGGCAAGGCAAAGGTCCTTTCCGCAAAGGAAACAATGGAAGCTATCAACCCTGACGTCAAGGTGAATACATATCGTACTTTTATCGACAGCGAGAACATCATGGATATAATCAAGGACTATGATTTCGTTATCGACGGCACTGACAATTTCCCTGCAAAGTTCCTTATCAATGACGCCTGCGTAATGGCTAAAAAGCCATTTTCACACGCCGGTATCATCAGATTTAAGGGTCAGTTCATGACCTATGTTCCAGGTCAGGGACCATGCTATAGATGCGTGTTCAAGAACCCACCTCCGAAGGACGCTGTTCCTACTTGCAAGCAGGCAGGCGTTATCGGTGCAATGGGCGGCGTTATAGGAAGCTTGCAGGCAATGGAAGCTATCAAGTATATCCTTGGTGTTGGAGAACTTCTCACAGGCTATCTGCTTACTTATGACGCACTTAAAATGGAGTTCAGAAAGGTAAAGCTCCCTCAGGATACAAAGGACTGTGCAGTATGCGGCGAGCACCCTACTATCACAGAGCTTATCGACTATGAACAGTCAGAATGTGACGGTGTACATCTATGATAAAACTCAGCAAAAGCGATTATGAAAAGATACTGCACCACGCTGAAAGCGAGCTTCCAAACGAAGCCTGCGGTCTTATCGGCGGAGTAAAAGAGGGCAGTGACAAGATAATAAAAAAGGTCTATCTTCTCACGAACATAGACCACTCAAACGAGCATTTTTCTCTTGACCCTAAGGAGCAGCTTGCTGCTATCAAGGATATGAGGGCAGAGGGACTCGTTCCTCTGGGCAACTGGCACTCACACCCTGAGTCACCTTCTCGTCCCTCAGACGAGGATAAGCGCCTTGCTTATGACAAGACAGCAAGCTATATGATACTTTCCCTTATGAACAGAGATGAGCCTGTGCTCAATTCTTTCCATATCGAGGGAACGGATTCCGCAAAGGAAGAGCTTGTGATAGAATAGCAAAAAGTAGGGGCGAACAGTGTTCGCCCGCAATTCGCTCACCTCATTTCATAAGATACAAACAAAAAGGCGTTGTAAAAAAAACAGCGCTCAAGGAGTCGAGATTTCCTGCTTTTGG
>OGHW01000886.1_pt1 | contig 28930 bp, 21 predicted proteins | sample 1571641 | NCBI WGS metagenome assembly OGHW01 (sample SAMEA2582066, study PRJEB24529) | metagenome | biome: Human gut stool | place: China | collected 2011 | reverse complement strand
CGTTTGGCTACGGCCTGAGCTACACCAGCTTTGATGAGAAGATGGGGAGCGTCGCGTACGATGCGGAATCCGGCACGATCAGTTTCGATGTGACGGTCACCAATACCGGTGATGTTGCCGGCAAAGACGTGGTTGAAGTCTACTACAATCCTCCATACACCAATGGCGGCATCGAAAAAGCCAGCGCGAACCTGGTTTCCTTCGAAAAAACCAAGGAACTCGAACCTGGTGAATCCGAAACCGTCTCCATCGAATTCGACGATGACGATATGGCGTCATACGATTACCGGAACGCCAAATCCTATGTGCTGGAATCAGGAGATTACCGAATCTCCGTACGTACCGACTCGCACAGCATCGTTGACGAAAAGACCGTGAACGTGGCTTCGACCATCACCTACAACAGCGAAGACAACACTCACAACGGCGATGCCATCGTAGCCACCAACGTGTTCGACGATGCGAACGGCGGGCTCAACTATCTGAGCCGCACCGACCACTTCGCCAACGCGAAGGAGGCGCTGGCAGGCCCGGTCAACTACTCCATGTCGGATAAGGATAAGTCCACCTTCTACAATGTCGGCAACTACGATCCGACCAAGTTCGACAACGACTCCGACGACATGCCAACTACCGGTGCAAAGAACGGTCTGCGACTTGTCGACTTGCGTGGCGTCGACTACAACGACGCCAAGTGGGACCGGTTGCTCGATCAGCTCACCTTCGATGACATGGACAACCTCATCGCCAACGCTGGCTATCAGAATGCGGCCATCAAGTCGATCGGCAAGGTGCGTCTGTCCGATGTGGATGGTCCGGCAGCCCTGAAGGACAACTTCACCGGCGTGAGCTCCATCGGCCTGCCGTCCAATATCGTGCTTGCCTGCTCCTGGAACAAGGACCTGGCCCGTGAATATGGTGAAACCATCGGCGACATGGCTCACGAAATGCAAGTCTCCGGTTGGTATGCGCCATCCGTGAACCTGCATCGCTCACCGTTTGCAGGCCGCAACTTCGAATACTTCTCCGAGGATCCGACCCTGTCGGGCGACCTGTCCGGCGAGCAGGTGCTCGGTGCCGCCGACCGTGGCGTATACGCGTTCATCAAGCACTTCGCGCTGAACGAGCAGGAAACCCAACGCAACGGCCAGCTATGCACTTGGGCCAACGAGCAGTCCATCCGCGAACTGTACCTGAAGCCGTTCGAAACCGTAATCAAGGCCGACGGCGACGCCCAGGCCGTGATGGGATCGTTCAACTACATCGGCAACACATATTCCAGCGCCCACACCGGACTCAACCAGACCGTCCTACGCGGCGAGTGGGGTTTCAGGGGCTTCGTGGAAACCGACTACTTCTCCGGCTCCAACTACTCCTATCAGACAGCCGATCAGGCGATCCGTGGCGGCACCGACGCAATGCTGGCCACCACCGAAACCACCAATCACATCACCGACCACAGCGCCACCTCCGTTAAGGCCATGCGTGCGGCTACGCACAACATCCTCTACACGGCGGTCAACAGCTGGCGCTACGCGGACGGCGAGCCAGCCGATCCGATGCCGGGTTGGAAGGTGACCATGATCGTGGTCGACGTGGTGCTGGGCGTCACTCTGGTAGGTCTCGAAACACTTGCTATCAAGCGTTTCCTCAGCCGACGTAAGGCAGTAGCGGCCAAGTAGCCATCGCCATCCCCCTAGCCAAGACTTACAACCAACTGCCCCATGGCGACGCTTCACGACAAACGTGGGCGTCGCCTTTGTGATTGCACGTGAAAGGCACGTCCTCGACAACGGCGTTCCAGGGCAATGGGTGCAATCCGCAGACTGATTGTGCGGGTAAAACGACAGGTTGTGTAATACGGGCTTTGCAGGCTGCCGGCGGCTGGTTCAATCAAACTAGCGGCGGATTTCGTATGCGGTGCAGCAGAAAGGATTCGCGAAGAGCGGCATGGCTCGGGAGAGAGCCAGGCGGTTTGCGTACGAGTTAGTGCAAGGGAGAACCAATGGAACTCGAAGAACTTTCGGTTGTCGAAAAGGCTGCGATGCTTTCCGGTGGGTCGGAATGGGATTCACGAGGCAACGGCAGGGCCGGCATCCCCAGCTTTGTAATGAGCGATGGCCCTCACGGTGTACGTCGACAACTCGGCGAAGGCGATCATCTCGGCATCGGGGCATCCAAGCCGGCCACCTGCTTCCCGACCGCTGGCACCGTGGCCAATTCCTGGGATCCGGCACTCGCCGAGGAAATGGGCGAGGCGCTCGGCAAGGAAGCGCACGATCTTGACGTAAACGTACTGCTCGGTCCGGGCATGAACATTAAGCGCAACCCGTTGTGCGGTCGTAATTTCGAGTATTATTCCGAAGATCCGGTCGTCGCCGGTCGTATGGCGGCGGGCCTGATTCGAGGCATCCAAAGTAACGGCGTTTCCGCATGTCCGAAGCACTTCGCCGTCAATAGTCAGGAACTCCGCCGCCAGGCCAGCAATTCCGTAATCGACGAGCGTACCATGCGTGAACTGTACCTGACCGGCTTCGAAATCGCAGTGCGCGAAGCCGGGCCGATGACCATCATGACCTCCTACAACGAGATCAACGGCGTCTATGCGCACGAAAACAAGCATCTGCTACAGGAGATTCTACGCGACGAATGGGGATTCGACGGTATGGTCGTTTCCGACTGGGGCGGTTCCAACTCCGCGGTCGCGGCAGTCAAGGCCGGTGGGTCGCTGGAAATGCCGTCTCCGGGCTTCACTTCCGTGCGAGAGCTGGAAGGTGCCGTCAGAGCCGGAACACTGTCCGAAGCGGATCTTAACGCCCGTGCGTCGGAGGTCGCCAAAATCGCGGTTGCCACCAAACTGGTCGGCGTTGGGCGTGATGACCTGCTCAAAGACGATATTGCCGTCGCACATCACGAAGTGGCCCGCAAAGTTGCCGAAAACGCAAGCGTGCTACTCAAGAACGACAATGCGGCCCTTCCGTTCAAACCGGGCACCCGCGTGGCCGTCATCGGCGATATGGCCGCCACTGCGCGCTATCAAGGCTCCGGCTCCTCCAAGGTGAACGCCACTAGGGAAGAAAACATTCTTGAGGAAGTCAAGAACGCAGAGGGTCTGCATCTTGCCGGCTATGAACCAGGCTATGACCGCCAAGGTGCGATTGATCGAGGACTTATTGAAGATGCCATCGCGCTCGCCGGCAAAGACAGTGTGGATGTGGTGCTTGCCGTGATCGGTCTCGACGAGCGTAGTGAATCCGAAGGTCTTGACCGTTCCACCATGGCGATTCCGCAGGTGCAGAATGACTTGATTGCCGCCCTAAAGGGAACGGGCAAGCCGATTGTGGTGGTGCTCGTCGCCGGTTCTCCGGTCGAATTGCCCTGGATGGATGACGTTGTCGCCGTACTGTATGTCGGCCTTTCCGGACAGGCAGGAGCCTCTGCGACCGTGCGTGCACTTACCGGCGAGGTCAATCCTTCCGGTCATCTGGCCGAAACGTGGCCGCTCGTATACGGGGATTGCCCGAGCGCCGGCTGGTATCCGGCGATCGGACGTGATGCAATCTACCGCGAGGGTCCGTTTGTCGGTTACCGCTATTACGAGACCGCCGATGTTCCAGTGCGTTTCCCGTTCGGTTATGGTCTGAGCTACAGCGATTTCACGTTCTCCGATCTCAGCGCGGACGATAATGGTGTGACGTTCACCGTCACCAACGATTCCGATATCGCCGGTGCAACCGTTGCACAGCTCTACGTGCGCGGACCGCAGGGAGGCGTGTTGCGTCCGGATCGCGAACTCAAGGGTTTCGTCAAAGTGTGGCTTGACGCGCATGAAAGCAAGAAGGTCACCATTCCGTTCGACCGTTACACCTTCCGTCATTTCGACGTTGCGGCCAACGTATGGCGGACGGAATCCGGCACATGGACGCTGCTGGTCGGCGATAACGCCGAACATCTGCCACTGTCCGTCGCATATGCCGTTGTGGGCGACATGGGGGTCACCCCGGCAAATCCTGCGCTTGGAGGTTATCTGACCGGTCATGTCAAGGATGTGACCGATACGGAGATGGCGGTTCTGTTCGGTCATGAGGTAATCGCCCCGGGCAAGCCGATGACGTTCGGTGTGAATGATCCGATCATGTCTTGGGCGGGCTCCAAGGGTTTCGTCGCGCGCACCATCGCCAAAACGCTCACCAAGCAGGAAGCAAAAATCAGGCAGAAGACCGGTTCTCCGGATCTCAACACCTTGTTCGTGCTGAACATGCCACCGCGTGCCATGAGCAAGATGACCCAGGGCAGAATCGACTCGGCGATGGTCGACGCCATCGTAAAAATCGCCAATGGCCATACTTTCCGCGGATTGGGTGGCGTGATCGCCGGCTACTTCCGCAACCAATCCGCCAACAAGCGCACCGCAAAGGAGCTGAACAATGACTGACAACAACGCGATGCAGCCTGCCGAAAAGGTCGGCCCGATCCGCCGGTGGATCAAGGAACATCCGAACATCTGGGAGTTCATCCTGTTCAACGTGTTGTCGAACATCTCCACCATCACTCGTTTTGTGGTGACGTGGATCGGTACCGCCATCTTCATTTCCGGCATGGGACTCACGCAGCCGTTCCACTTCCTGATTTTCAACTACGACACCAAAGGCAACGGTTTGGGCGGATTTTTGACCTTCCTGCTCGCTGAGGTGCTCGCGCAGGTGGTGAACTTCTTCGTACAGATGAAGTGGGTGTTCAAGTCCGACTCCAGCTTCAGGGACGCCGCTTGGAAGTATGTGATTCTCGCCGTGATCATCGTGGTCGTGAATCTTGTACTGCCGGGCTATATAACCGGTCTGTGCCAGGGATGGGGTATGAATGCCGGCGTCGCGGGCACCATCGCCTCCGTGGTCAACACCTTGCTTGCCGTGGTCGTGAGCTATCCGTTGCTCAAGTTCTGGGTCATGCCGAAAAGCGAGTCCAAGGAGACGGCCAAGAGCGAGGAGGCCGCCAGGTAGCCCTATTCTGAATTCCTTTCTTCCTTCCTGCCCGCCCGGGTTTTCCGGGCGGGTTTCCTTATGCGGTATCACTGCTGGAAAAACATCGTCTCCGCATCCACCAGTGTCAGTGAAGCGTCAGCGCTCGCCTGACGCTGAATCGTCTTGTTCGCCGGATGCTTGGTGAACAGCATGAACTGCTTGCTTGCTTTGCCTGGAACCAAGCCGGCACGCCCTCGCAACGTTGCCACCGCTTCGGCTTCATTCACGGTATTGCGCCACTTGCATTCGCCAAGCAGCATGCGTCCGTTGATGGAATCCTCCATAACGATGTCTATATCTGTCTGCTCACGTGCGACCGGGTCGTTGCCCCACCATTTGCCGATTTCTGTCGGTAGGAAATCAAGTTCGCCATTGCGGCATCGGCGAACCACCCACTGCACGCACATCTCCTCGAACTGCTGCCCGACGAACGTACTGAACGCACCGCCCTGCGTACCGTGGATGGCGGCGGATTGAGAGAGTCCGCGTTCCACCAGCCCGACGGTTGGACCGACGAAACGGTACCAGTAGGCGAAGAGCGGGTCTTTGAATTGCCACAATCCTTTTTTCGAAGTCGCAGGATTCTGCCCGAACGGTACTGCACGTATCACGATCCCCAACTGAGCCAACGTTTTCAAGTAGGCGCTTACGGAGGTTCGATCGATGCCAGCTTGATCGCCAATCAGCGTCGGCGTGTTTTTCCCAGCACCAAGCGCGTTCAGAATGCTGTTGTATACCGCCGGCTCACGGAGCTCTTGGCGCATCAGCATTTCCGGTTCGGAGTAGAGGATGCCTGAAGTGGTGAAGCATAGCCGCTCCAGATTCTGTGCGAGAGACTCGCCTTCATTAAGTTGCTGAAGGTAATAGGGGGTGCCACCCAAGGCTGCATAATAGTTGATTCTGTCTTCCCAAGAGGCGTCATGCGGCATCATCTCAGCGGCGTCGAACAAATCGAATGGTTGCAGGCGTATCTGTGCGTTGCGCCGGCCGAACAGCGGACTTTTGCTACCGAGCACCTCGCTTTCCATGAATCCTTCGTTGCTGCCGCACAAAATCATGGTCACGTTCGTTGCGGCGAATTGGTGGTCAATGGCGATTTGCAGCGTTGACGGCAGCGACTTTTGCGATAGCGCCGCGTACGGGAACTCGTCGAATACGAATACGAATGGTTCCGTGTGATTGAGTGATGCCTGTTCCGCCACAAAACTTAGCGCATCCTGCCAGCTACCGAATGTGCCGGTGGATTGCGGAAGATTGAAAAACGAGTACACAGTCTGCGAGAAGTCGTGTAGGTTTTCCGCGTCGCTCTGCTCTCGTGCGGTAAACATGAGCGCTCGCTTGTTGGCGCAGAATTGTGATATCAGCGCAGTTTTACCCACGCGGCGTCTACCGTAAATCACGGCTAGTTGGAACGCATCCTTGGCATACAGTGCTTCCAGCGCTTTGAGCTCGTCTATTCTGCCCACGAATCGCATAGGTGCCGCCGTTTCATCGTATGATTTTGTTGTGTATGTTTACGATTATACAAATCGTAAACATACACAACAAAGTGGGTGAACGCGACGAGGGATTGGCATGCACCTGACGGCGTCAGCGATTCCTCTCCGCAAAATCGCGCATACGACGCAGTCCCTCACGCAACTCATCCGCATCGCCGGCGTACGATAACCGCACAAAACCGCGTCCCTCCTCGCCGAATGCCTCGCCGGGCACCACGGCGACGTGCTTGTCCTGCAACAGTCCGCGGGAAAAATCGTCGGAATCCAAGCCGGTAGCTCGCACATCGATGAACGCGTAGAACGCGCCCTCCGGCTCGATCAGACTGAGTTTGGAACAACCGGCCAGCTCGTCGACGACAATCTGGCGTTTGACGAAATACTCCTGGCGCATGTCTTCGACCAGTTCCTGCGGGCCGGTCATTGCGGCCACGCCGGCATACTGGGATACCGAATTGACGGAGGAATGCACCATTTCTGCGATTTTGCCGGTCTGCTCGATGATGCATGTTGGTGCCAGAAGATAACCGATGCGCCACCCTGTCATGGCGTACGTTTTGGACAGGCTCTCGACGACGATGGTGCGTGCCTTCATACCCGGCACCGCCGCAATGGATGGTGCGGTGGCAGGTCGGCCATCCTTGCCCTCGCTGTAGACGATCGAATGGTAGACTTCGTCGGAAATCGCCCAAATATTGTGTTTCTTGCAAACTTCGGCAACCTGTGCCAGCTCTTCGGCCGTGGTGACGGCGCCACTCGGATTGCCGGGTGAGTTGATGATGATGGCGCGCGTTCGGTCGGTCACGGCCGCCTCAATGTCAGCGGCGTTGAGGTGCATGCCGTTTTCCGGACGCAGTGCGACGGGAATGGCTACGCCTCCGCACATCATGATGGACGATTTATATGATGCGAAATACGGTGATGGCACGATCACTTCGTCGCCGGGAGCCACCACCGTGTTGATGGCCAGAAACAGGCCGATGGTGGCACCGTCCACAGCTTGGATTTCGGTTTCCGGATCGTAGTCAAGCCCTTTTACGCGGCGTGAATAGTCCGCCGCGGCCTTGCGAAATTCCGAAATGCCGAGGATATTGCTATACCGAGTCTTGCCCTCCCGAGCTGCTTCGGCCGCGGCCTCCACGACATGAGGGGCGGCCGTTCTGCTAGGTTCGCCTACGCACAGTGAGATTACGTCGTCGATTCCAATCACACGGTCGAACACGTCGCGGATACCGGAACGTGGCACGGCCCGCACGTTCGCCGAAATCGGCATCATCGTATCGTCTCCCATGAAACACCTCTCTTTTGTATCGGGAAAACACTGACACAAAAGAGCTATCACCGAATTGCTAACGGGAAAATCCGAATATGACGAGACGGTTTCCGATTCGAGGAATTTCGTTGCGTAAAGGTTGCCTGATGTGCGTAGGCTCAACGTCGATTCGACTACTCCGGCAGTACGTCGAACGGCGGATTGATCTTGCGGTCGTGCCAATAGTAGACGTCGTCATGTTCGCCGATTTCACGCACCACCTTGCACGGTTGGCCATACGCCACCACGTTTGCGGGGATGTCCCTGGTGACGAGCGAACATGCGCCGATCACTGAATTCTCGCCAATCGTCACACCCGGCAGTATGGTCACGTTCGCACCGATCCATACGTTGCGGCCGATGGTGACCGGCAGCGAATACTGCGTCGCTCGCTCGCGCAGGTCCGGACGAATCGGGTGGCCGGTGGTGGTGATGGTTACGTTCGGACCGATCATCACCTTCTCTCCGATGTGTACTTCGCCATCATCGACAAGCGTGAGATTGAAATTTGCATATGCGTTACGTCCGAAATACGTGTTGCAACCCCAGTTGGCATGCAACGGCGGCTCGATCCACGCGCCCTCCTCGTACCCGCCAAGCAGTTTTTCCGCGATGGCGCGGCGACGTTCCGGCTCGCTCGGTTGACTGGCGTTGAACTCGTATAGCAACTCCATCTGATCAGCCTGCGCCTGCAGGATCTCCGGATCGTCGAAGGCATACACTTCACCGGAATTCATGATGTCCAACACCCGTTGCGGTACGGTCATGGTTCGCTCCTTGCTGCTTTGCGTTACTCTTATGCTGCTATTCTGCCGCATGTTCGGCCATTCGGGCGAATGAGGTTTCCTGCTGAATTCCTCCACTGGCATTCGAAAGGTTAAGTGCGTCTCGAAACTATCCTGAACGGAGGAAGTGAGCCAGGCAATCGCATAATGACATGGCGATTCGGCTTCAGGAGTGAGAACGTTCATGAACTTGCGAAAAGTTCGACGGCGGTGGGACGATTGCGGAAGTGAATCGAACGGAGGCATGAATTGCGGCAGAAATCTGAAACGGCGGAACCGCAACCGCTACTCGGCCGGCTCCCGGCACTGGTCGCGGCGGTAATCATCGTCGGCGTCGCCATCGGCGCGGCCGCCGGTCTGTTGACGCTCATGCTATACGGCATCGAGCGTCTTGCGCTTGGCTATGTGGAGAGCACGCATGAATCCGGTCCGTTTAACGTGCCGCCATTGCGCCGTGCGATTTCCGTCATCGTCGGTGCGAGAGTCGCCGCCATCATCTGGTGGCTGCTGCGCACACGCAGCACAAAGGTGCCGTCCGTCAAAAAAGCCGTGAATGGCGATGAGATGCCGATCTGGCAGACCGTCGTGCACGTGCTGCTGCAAATTTTCATCGTCGGCACAGGCATGTCGATCGGTCGAGAGGTCGCCCCACGTGAACTTGGCGCCATGTTCGGCCAACGTTTCGCCCGCTGGATACGCCTTGACGCGAAAGACACGCGCATGCTGGTCGCCATTACCGCGGCCGCCGGTCTGGCCGGCGTCTATAACGCGCCGCTCGCCGGCACGTTCTTCGCGGTGGAGATTCTGCTTGCCGACGTGACGTTGGAAACGGTCGCACTTGCCTTTTCCTGTTCCGCACTCGCCTCATGGGTGGCGTCGCTCGTCAAAGGCACTCACACGTTTTACGTACTCGGCAAGGCCGAGGGCCTGTTTACGCCGGATTATATGGCGTTCGCACTCGTTGCGGGCCTGATTCTCGGTGTAGTCGGTGCATTGTTCCGTCGCGGCTCGCAGTGGGCCGAGAAGAACAAGCCAGCCGGTAACGGGATCCTATGGATGATGCCGTTGGCTGGCACGCTTACTGCCGTCGTGGCGATTTGGGTGCCGCAGGTCATGGGTAACGGTCGTGCCACGGCACAGTTGAGCTTCTCCAGTAATGCCGATTTGGCCGTCATTCCGATTCTGCTACTGTCTTTTGGCGCCAAAGCGATCGTCACATTGCTGACGATTCGTTCCGGCACCTCTGGCGGCGTACTGCAACCGGGTATCGCATTGGGCGCTTCCGGCGGTGCGATGCTTGGCATTCTATGGATGCAGATATTCCACACGAACTCAATCGGCATGTATGCGCTACTGGGCGCGTGCGCATTGCTGGCGGCCTCGCAACAGGCTCCGCTAATGGCCATCTGCCTGGTGATGGAGCTTGCAGATGCCCCGATTAACCTATTCGTGCCGATAGGCTTCGCCGTCGCCGTCAGCGCCTTTACGGCTTCTCGTCTTTCCGGACCACTTGCCGATTTGTCTTTGCCTTCCTTCAGGGCGTCATCTTAACCGACCGCTCTGCGGGTATGAATTTCATACCTGTTGTAGAATTTTTTCCCTCGCATTATCGATTGCGCAAAGTAGTGAGCCTTTACAACCTGTCTGGGACTCGTTCATTGCAAGCTGGATATGGGGGGAAAGACTGTTTCTGTCTCTTAGCCTTCGTTCTAATTCAGGTAGGCAGAGTTCCAAGAAGGGCCTCATTCGTCCTGTGAAGACAACCACATCTGGATCCGTGGTGGCGCATAGCATACTCACAAGGATCTCCAGACCCGAGATTAAGGTCTCTGTGAATTGTTGCAGTTCCGGATAATAGGGAACCATGGTAGACAGTTCACCGATGTCAGTCGTCAAACCGTTTCTTTTGGCGATATCGCAAACTACATTTGCGCTGAAAAGCTCATCCGCAGTTCGGGAGGTATCTACAGCGGAAGTGAGAACGAGCGGCATATTGCCGATTCTGCCGACAAGGTTGCGTTTGCCTCTGAGTAACTGTCCCTCAAGCGCGATGGCAGCGCTGACTCTGGTGCTTACCGTGACAAGTGCAGCGTTTTCCATTCCTGCTGCAGCACCCTCGTGCATCTCACTGACTAGCGCCATATTGGAATCGGTGTCTAGGACGATATCCGCATCGATCCCTTGCTTTAGCGCGTTGAAGAAATCATTACTTGCTTCAGGGGCATTGTCTTGCGAGATTTCAAAAAGAGGATCGATAATAGTATGTCCATTTGATACGCGCGAAGCTAAAGCAATTACTGCTGCACTGATTTTATCGGTATATGAAGTGGTGCCAACCAACGCTTTAATGGCACCGATTACCGCTTGTGCCAGCGCACGATAATCAGAAGTCTTAGGTGTGGTGAACTGACTCTGTCCGATGATTGTGCCTTGAAGATCCGCACAAAGCAATCGGCAGTTCGTCAGTCCTAAATCAACGCCTACAACGCACCCAAGTTCAGGGGTGGGCCGCAAAATGCTCGCTCCAGGTCCTCTTCCTGAACTGCGAGTCTCCTTTCCCTCCTGAATGAGATTTCGGGCGAGTAGTTCATCGACGGCTCGGGACACTGTAGCCTTGCTAAGACCGGTATGTTTAACTACGTCCGTACGAGAAACGGATGGTGAGTCCAGCACCGCCCGTAACACGACGCCGAGATTGTGACGATGAGTGGAAGTCACTCCTTGTGTCGCGTTACGAAGCGATGTGGAAGCCAAATGAATACCTCTTTAGATGGGGTCGTTGCCTTAAGGTTGTGCTACTCCATAAATTGTAGAGTCTCACGAAGAGCGTTCATGAAAATGTCCACGTGATTTTCCTGGAAAGGCAGCTGTGGTCGAATCTTCAGAATGTTTGCGTTTTTGCCGGTTGCGCCGATAAGAACGTGACGCTTACGCAGTTCATTGACGAGCGTGAGGCACATGGCGGGATCCGGATTCCCGGATCCGTCAGGCTGAACGATGTCCAGTCCGAGGAACAGTCCGGCTCCTCGGACATCGCCTAGATGTGGGTTGTCTTGTGCGAAGTTTTTGAGTTCCTTCAGGAAATAATCTCCCACGCGGGAGCAGTTTTCCATCAGATGTTCGTTCTTGATAACGTCAAGCACCGCGGTGGCTGCGGCGATGCACACCGTGTTGCCGCCGAAGGTGTTGAAGTAACGTTGGCTGGTGCCGAATTCATGCAGGACCTCTGGGCGTGCTGCCATGGCTGCGATAGGTAGTCCATTGCCCATTGGTTTACCCATGGTGACAATGTCGGGGACCACGTCATGTCGTTGGAATCCCCACATGGTTCGTCCGGTACGGGCGAATCCTGGCTGAACTTCATCCGCAATAAAGACTCCGCCTTCTTCATGCACTGCTTCGACCGCTGGCTTTAAGAAGCCAGGCTGGTCCGTCAGCACGCCATCGGTCGCGAAAATGGTGTCGGCAATGAACGCAGCCAGCCCATACCCATGACGTTTGAGGTCTGCCGCAGCCTTATGAATATTTTCGGCAAGTACTTCACCGACGTCCTTTCCATCGTGGTGGTCAATCGGGGCTGGCACCCAACGAACATTTGGACTAATCGGCACATTTGGACCCATTGACATGGAGATGCCGGTGATAAGGGATGTGTTGCCGTGATAGGCATTCTCTGTGACGATAATGCCTTGCGCATGTGTATGTGCCTGAGCTACGCGAAGCGCAAGATCATTTGCTTCACTTCCTGTGCAGGTATACATGATATTGCCGATTTCCTCGGGGAACGTGCTCAGCAAACGCTCTGAATAATCGAGGATCAGCTTGGAGCCGTAACGTGTATGCGTATTGAGCGTCTTCAGTTGCTCGTGCACTGCGTTTACAACATATGGGTGGGAATGACCTACGGATGGTACGTTATTGTACACATCCAGATATGCTTCGCCATTTTGGTCATAGAGATACACTCCTTTACCTCGGACGATTTCGACTGGCGTCTGGTAGAACAATTTGTAGGCGGGCCCCAAATCATTTTCACGACGCTGGACGATGCTACGCATTTCATCGTCGAGTTTGTCTGTGTCCTCCACATTGAACCCGTTGACCATATACCCTGTCTTAGAAAGATCAACTGGCTTAAACTGCTTTTTTTCTGTAGCAATGGTGGACATTGGTGTTCCTTTCTATAAATTCAAGAATTCTCTTATGTTCTGTTTGGGTGTTTGGGTGAGCAGATTGAATTGGCGCCACGTGAGCTGATTGTTACGTAGGATGTATTCCGCATTGTCAGGGAATCTAGTCGCGCGCCATTCCGTGACGGTGAGACGCACTACCATCCGAGCGATCAGTAAATCGGGCAACAGTTTTCGTTCTTCGTGCGAAAGATTCCTAACATCGAGATATCCCTTGAGAAAAGCATTTACTGGCGTGAACAGGCTATGCAGGTTGCCAGGGCTCCCAAGTTGGTAGGCGCAGGCAGAGGCGACGTCAACAATGGTTGGAGCTCGAACCATATCGCCGAAATCGACGATTCCCGACACGGTTTTTGTTTGTGGGTCAACATAGATGTTGTCTGCGCTGAAATCATTATGAATCGCCTGCACTGGCATTTTCTCCAGTGCGGGTTTCACGGATGCTGTGAACCATCGGATTTTTTCGGATAACGTTTCGCCTATCCGTTTGTTTTGGATGGATGCCGCAAGTGGAAGCAGAGAACCAAGGTCGCATATATTCCAAAGATTTTGACGGTGCAGCGCGATGTGCTCGAAAGTGGACATTGCATTTTCCAAGGTGGCCAAGGTCTGCCCCATGGTTTTTCGAAGAGACGTATCAAGTATGTCTCGCGTAGCAGGAACCCCGTCGATCGTTGTTTCTGCGTATGCGCTTCGTGCCGTATCGTGAATATCGACGTGCGTAACGAGATCTCCGTTGTTGTTCTCCACTATTTTAGCGGTCGGGAGATTGGAGATGTGGTCAGAAAGATACTGGAGGACTTTTATCTGGCTATCAGTGACATCCGACGGCTCGTGTTCGTTCACGATTTTCAGGAACCATGATTCTTTGCCATCAGAGAGTAGGAAATTGTCGTCGCGCTCGCCGCTGACCATTTTGGCTTGCGCAGTGATTCCATAATGGTCGGCAAAGATTCGTTCGGCATCTTGTACCGTCGCACAGGATGTACGCTTTTCGAGCAGACTCTTGTGGACATCCATGATGACGTCCGTCGAAAGTTCTTCATTCTTCGCTGCGGTGCACATTTTTCAGAAAATCCTTCGTGCGCTGATTCTTGGGGTGATCGATAACTTCGGATGGAGTACCCTCTTCAACGACTACCCCCTTATCCATGAATACCACCCGATCGGCAACGTCGTGAGCAAAGGCAATCTCATGTGTTACGACAATCATGGTCATTCCGTCAAGAGCCAGAGCTTTCATCACTTCGAGAACCTCTCCTACGAGTTCGGGATCAAGGGCGCTGGTCGGTTCGTCGAATAGCATCAGCTTTGGGCTCATCGCTAGGGCTCGTGCGATTGCGACTCTTTGCTTCTGACCTCCGGATAGTTGCTTTGGATACAGGTTCATTCGTTCTTGCAAGCCGACCTGAGTAAGCAAGTCGCGTGCAGTATGTTCCGCATCGAGTTTTGTTGCCTTATGGGTGAGTATTGGAGCCAGACAAACGTTTTCAAAAGCCGTCATATGCGGGAAAAGGTTGAAATTCTGGAATACCATGCCTATCTCGCTACGCTGATGGTTGATTTGACTGGGGGTAAGTTCCCAAAGCTTGCCGTCATGCTCTCGGTAGCCGCATGATTCCCCCATGACCTCGATGCGGCCGCCATCGATATGCTCAAGTTGATTGATGCATCTGAGAAGAGTGCTTTTCCCGCTTCCGGAAGGACCAAGAATGCACACGACTTCACTGGGGGCGATGTCAAACGAAACATCTCGAAGCACTTCAACTGGTCCGTAGTGTTTACGAACTTTTTGAATTCGTACCAAAGGTCTTGAATCGTTCAAAATCGCGGTATTTCTTAGCATGGCTCCTCCTTATTCAGCTCTATTTGCCTATTTGTTTTTGCGAGTGCCGAACGATTCTTGAATGTGGCGACTCATTTTTCCTAGGAATGAGGTTTCGGACGATTGCCCCTGCTTCGTTGAGCCTTTTCCGTAATGCCGTTCTATGGCATGTTGGGCGATGTTCAACAGACTTGTCATGAACAGGTACCATACGCATGCAGTGAGTAGCAGAGGGATGGTCTGGAAGTTGCGTGCGTAAATCACCTGCACTGAGTACAGCAAATCACTGACGGCGACCACGCTTACCAGTGACGTGGTTTTTAACATGGTGATTGTTTCATTGCCGGTTGGTGGGATGATAACTCTCATGGCTTGAGGAAGTACTACCTTGCGAATCGTCTGTGCTCGATTGAGACCCAAAGTCTCTGCGGCTTCATACTGTCCTTCATCGACTGATTCAAGCCCGCTTCGAATGATCTCGGCCATATACGCTGCTTCGTTGAGACTCAATCCAAGCAGTGCCGCCATCATTGCTGTCATTACGGAATTGGTCGGTATGGAGAACAATTCCGGGCCGAAGGGGATGGATAGACTTAGATTCGGATATAGGGCCGAGAAATTGTACCAGATAATCAGTTGCACCAAGAGCGGTATTCCTCGAACGAACCAGATATAGAATGAAGCGAGTCCGCGCAATACCGGTACGTTGGATTGTCTCATTAAGGCCAGGAGCGTACCGAGAATCAAAGCGGCAGCCATGGAAACGATGGTTAGGTAAAGCGTGATCCAGAGCCCGGATAATATCGGTTCAGAAAAGAGGTAAAGCCATATTGTCGACCATCCGAAATTCGGATTTCGTGCCACTGAGACCACTGTTATCAGAGCAATGGCTACGATGAGGATGGAACCTATCAACCTGCCGGTATGTTTCAGGGGAACAACCTCTGCTTCGCCTAGGAATAGCTCGTTCTCATCGTTCTTTTGCGGGTTAACACTCATAACGTCTCCTGAATGGATGAAACCGTATGCTTCAGAGTTTGAGCGGGTCAGCTCTCTGCTCCGTTGATGACGGACTTTTCTATTGCCTGCTTTTCGACGTTCCATTTAGAGAGGATTTGCTTGTACTGTGGACTGTCGATCAGCTTCTGAGTTGCTTTCTGCAATGGCTCGGCCATGCCGCTTTCCTTCGGAAGCGCCATGCCCCATAGACCTTCGTCAAAACTCTCGCCGACACCGATCATCGAATTGTTGGTGGATTTCGCCAAATACACATTGTTCGGGTAGTTCTGTACTCCAGTGTCTGCTTGCCCGCTAGACACTGCCTGGATCTGATCGGATTGTGTCTTGAACGATTTGATATTGATGGCTTTCTGTCCATCTGCAACGCATTGCTGGCTTTGTTTTTCGATACTTTTCACTTGAACAGTGCCCGACTGCATTGCTACGGAATGGCCGCACAGATCCGAAACGGTGTTGTACTTGTCTTTGTTGTCTGCCTTGGTGAAAATCTGCACGCCTGTTTTCGCGTAGGTAACAAAATCGACTTGCTGTTCACGTTCCTTTGTGTCTCTCATGCCAGAGATCGTCAGGTCATATCTGCCTGCTTGCAATCCTGGAATGATTGAGTCAAAACTAATGTTGACGAGTTTAATCTTGAGTCCCAGGATTGAGCCGATCTGATTCAGGAAGTCTATTTCGTTGCCTTCGATGGTTTTTCCGTCTGAAGCGATGGATTCATTCGGCGGCGCTGTGGCGTCGGTTGCGACCACTAGGGTGCCTTTGTCTTTGATTTTTTGTGGTACCAGAGAGGCGATCGAATCATCCTTGGCGATAAGTGTGATCTGTTCACTGCCGATGTTTGTTGTGGATTCGCTCTCAGGGATTTTTGTTCCGCAGGCGGCCAAAGAGCACAATACGGCTGAAATGGTGATGCATGTGACCATGGTCCGAAAAATTGGGTGTCGAGAATTCTGTTGTGCATGAAATGACTGGGACATGAGATACTCCCTACACTGCTGGTGGTTTATCAGGCTTGATGCAATCTGGTTGGGATTTGTTTCGACTATTTCCCATAAAGGAATGTTTTGTTTGCCGAACTTGATCAACAGCAAACTACTGTTTTGTTCCCTATCGTTTTCACTCACATTTCACAAATGTTTCATGTTGAAACAGTAATGATTGAATGTGGCTTTATAGTTTCTGTATGAAACATATTAAGACGAAGAGCGCCACAATCAAAGGAAAAGCACAGGTGGCATCAAACGGAGCTTGGGTTATATGGCTTTGCAGCATGACTGCTTATGTTTTCGCAATCGCGAATAGGACATCGTTCGGCGTTGCCGGGACATTTGCATCTCAGCGTTTTGCCTGCTCGGCATCGGTGCTTTCTTTCTTTACCGTCATGCGATTGCTGATATACGTATCGTTGCAGATTCCGGTTGGTATCCTATTGGATAAATTTGGGGCTCGAGTTCTTCTTACAATTGGCTCGTTGCTTATGGGCTTAGGTGAGCTGTGCATGTCGCTCGCGGTAAGCGTTCCGACGGCTCTGGTTGGACGCACGCTGGTTGGCGGCGGGGATGCCCTGACGTTCATTAGTGTCATGCATCTTCTGCCTCATTGGTTTGCGAAAAAACAAGTTCCTCTGATATCTCAGCTGAGTAGTTTGATTGGGCAATTTGGTCAGGTGATATGTGCGTTTCCCTTTTTTGCCGTACTTGCATGTCAAGGATGGACTTTCGCATTCGAATGCCTGTCACTATGTAGTTTCGGTGCGGCTCTCTTGGTCGTGATTCTAGTCAGGGATCATGCGAAGCCTATACGGGGCTATCAAGAATTTGCTCGTCCTTCCATTGTGGGCGACCAAGAGGTTTCACTGCTTGCAATATGGAAAAGACCGGGAACGCGACTGGGATTCTGGATTCATTTCACGGCGCAATTTCCCGGCACGGTATGGGGCGTCCCGTATTTGGAAGCTAGCGGGGTAGATGCGTCATATGCATCTGGCACGCTGGCACTACTGACTATTTCCAGCGTCATCGGTGGATTGTTGTTTGGGCTATTCTCCACTAAATATCCCCAACATGAGCTTGCTCTTGTATTTTTTAGCATTGCGGCTTGTGTCTTCTCGTGGATTCCCGTGCTGCTTGCGCATGGGTGCCCTAGCCGCGCATTGGTTACATTGTTATCTGTCTGTCTTGGTTTGGCGGCGCCTGGTTCCATGGTTGCGTTTGACTACACACGCCGTCATAATCCGTTGTCTCAGCAAGGACGGGCTACCGGAATAACGAATACAGGCGGATTTACTGCCTCGTTGGTCGCAATGCTTCTTATTGGAATTAGCCTTGACCTGATGGATAGATTTATCCCCGATGGTTCACTGTATTCGGCTGATCACTTTAAGCTCGCTATGATTTCGCAAGTTGTTGTGCTCCTTATTGGACTAGTTGGCATTGCTACCGCGGCGTATGGGCTTCGAATCGAGCAAGAACGGATGAAAAGTGCCTGAATGACCTGCGGGTTATGACGGCAAGTCGTAAAGGCGACCAAACAAGTTGATCTCCATTCGTCCTGTAGAGTTCATAGAGCCGGCCATGAACTATGTGTCTATTTCATCGATTCCGCTTGCAAAGCTTCGAGTTGCCGCTCCAAAAGCGTCAGACGTTCATTGAGCATACGAATCTTCTCGTAATTGTCTTGAATCATTGTGTTGCGCAGGTCGGCGGAGAAGTCCGTTGTTTCTTGACGCATCTTGGCTTCCCGCATCAGGTTCGAATCTCGTTTCCAGCGGTTGATGGCACGTTCGATACGTTTATAGCCGATCAGCCTTGATGGCAGGCCGACGCTGGCGAAGATTACGGAAGGTTTTTCGCCATGGAGGTATCGGTGCATGCAATACAGCTGGAACTCGTGTGAATAGACGATTCGTGATGCGCTGGCATGCGCGACCGCAGGTAGCGCCTCGAGGTATTCGATTTCCTGTTCGGTGAACGTGCGGTGTGCCATATACTAAGCCCCCCAATCGGTACGATAGTGGCTTTCATCATTTCGTGTCAGCGGGACCGGAACCTTTGGCCCCCGTTATTTCATGAGGTTTTGCGCCGTTCCTTCGCGGCAGGGGTGCTGACGTCGGCGCGTCGACCCCCGAGGTTCCGTATCGGGATTCCGGATGCTCGTGATGTTACATGGCCATGAGACCGGTGCGGCGTGGAATGAGCACGGTCAACACGAACCAGTGGTCTTCGGTGCGGATCGTCACCTCGCCGCCATACTGCTGTGCAATGTGCCGGATCGACTTCACGCCGAAACCATGTCTGTGTCGGTCGTCGCGCTTCGTGGTGCGCAGGTTGCCGTCCGCATCCTTCTTGAGTCGGGAATCGTAATAATTCTCGATACGTACCACTGTGAATTGATTCTGCGCATATAGCGCCAGTTTGATGAGACGTTGGTCGGCGTTCGGCAGTTTCGACGTCGCTTCGATTGCATTGTCGAGCGCATTGCCGAACAGTGATGCGATATCCATCGACGACATGTTGTTCAGCAGCGAGCCGTCAGCGACGGCGGTGAACGTGATGCCGCGGTCGGCGCAAGTACGCTCCTTCGTGGTCAGGATGACGTCCAGCACGGGATTGCCGGTATGCTGCTGCGCACTGTATCGCTGTACCGATTTTTCCAACTGTTCGAATCCTGCGGCCGCATGCTCCGGATCGACCTGTGCGCGCAGTGCCGTGATCTGATGCTTCAGATCATGCGCAAGACGGCCCAACGATTCGATATTTTCCTTGGACTGCAGATACTCCTGATGCTGGCTTTCCAGCTGCGCGTTGATCGATGCGAGCTCCGTGTTCGCCTCGATGCGCCGTACCTGCTCCTGTTGCGCATACAGAATCGCAAAACCGCAGAAATCCACCAAAGTGCGGATATAGAAGACCTCCTGGCCTACGGAGCCGGAGAATGGGGTGTTCGTCGAAACGAAACTCAGGTTGCTCATGGCGAACGTGACCACGGTGATGGCCACCGTCGCAATCGCGGCGGAAGTTGTCGGCAATGTCGGTGCGGTCTGACTGAAATTACCGCGTTCCACTAGCCAAGCCAATCCGAAGCAGATCGCATAAGTGCCTGTCAGCGAAAGGATCGACCGCCAATCGAAATCCAACGTGTTGTCACGCATGCCGGCAAAAGTCACGATCTGCCAATGCAACGACGCGACCAGCTCTCCCAACACGAAGGCGCGGGCCGTGATATACAGGCTTTCACGTTTGCCGGCGCCGGCGCCGAACAGAATCGTCGCATACATGCATCCGAACGCCAACGTCATGCCGACGATCCAAAACCAGATCGGCAGCATGCCGTCGAAATACTGCACCGCAATCAGCAGTACCAAGCCTGTCATGGCGGCGATTGTCGTACGGCGAGGTGATGCGCGACGATATAGCACGGCGATATAGACCATGCAGGCCAGCCACTCGCAAATTCCCGTATATACGCGGGGAATGTCAGGCAAAGCGTTGGTGATGCCGGTCATTGCCGGCATGGCGAACACGACGCCGGTCACCTTCCGCCTCCCATGAAGTCGGCCAATGCCGCCAGGAACGCCTTTTTACGCGGTCGACTTACGCGCAGGCGCTCGCCATTCGACATCACGCAATCTTGGTCGGCCACGCCGGCGACGTGCCGAAGATTCACCAGATAGCAGGAATTCGAGCGGAAGAAATGGTGGTCGGCGAGCTTCGCCTCCATATCTTTGAGCGTGCCATTGATCGACAATTTGCCATCAAGCGTGTGGATCACGATCGTGTGGCGAATCGATTCGAGGTATACGATGTCCGTCAATTCAAGACGCATCTGGCCGTTGCCGGTCTCGATCAGCATCGAATCGTCGCCGTTGCGGCGCAGAGCATCGATGGAACGCTTGAGTTCCTGCGAAAACGCAAACCACGGTACGGGTTTGAGCAGATATGACAGCGCACGTACCTCATAGCCGCTGATGGCATACTGCGGAGCCGCAGTGATGAACACGATTACCACATGGTCGTCGCGCTCGCGTATGCGTCGGGCCGCCTCCATGCCGTCCATCTCCTTCATCTCGATGTCGAGGAGCAGGATGTCATAGACAGGGGTGTACTTCTCGACGATTCGAGCGCCGTCGTCGAATACGGAGACGGTGAATCGTTCATCATTCTCGCTTTGATAGCGATTGAGATAGTCGAGTACGCGCTGGCAGCTTGCGGGGTCGTCTTCGACCACTCCGATTCGTATGTTGCGCATGCCTGAAAACCTTCCCTTTCGTGGTTCCTCATTCATTGTCTCGCGTCCGCATGATAAAAACTACGCTGTAATCCGTGATTCAGAGAATAATTCCCTTTCCGGCTCTGTGTGTCGAGTGCGCGACACGCGTTGCCTAATCGGGTGAAGTGTGTATTATGGAACGTGGCTCAACGAAGAGATCTTCGCTAAACCAAGTACATAAATTAACGCTTTGAATTGTGGCTTTGTCGAAGTCGTAAGCTGCAAGGCGAGGCACAGGAAAGAAATCCCTTTACAACGGATCGTGAGGCACGTACCTGCCTCTGAAAGGATGACAAATCATGGCAGAAGTCGTATTCGACCATGTTACTCGTATCTACCCGGGCAACGATAAGCCGTCGGTGGATGATCTGAACCTGGATATCAAGGACGGCGAGTTCCTTGTGCTGGTTGGCCCGTCTGGCTGCGGCAAGTCCACCACCCTGCGTATGATCGCCGGTCTGGAGGAAATCTCCAAGGGCGAGATGTACATCGGCGGCCGTCTGATCAACGACGTTCCCCCGAAGGATCGCGACATCGCGATGGTCTTCCAGAACTACGCTCTGTACCCGCACATGACCGTTGCGGACAACATGGGCTTCGCTCTGAAGATCGCCGGCACCCCGAAGGAAGAGATCCGCAAGCGTGTCGAGAAGGCCGCTGAGATCCTCGACCTGACCGAGTACCTCGATCGTAAGCCGAAGGCTCTGTCCGGTGGTCAGCGTCAGCGTGTGGCCATGGGCCGTGCAATCGTCCGTGAGCCGAAGGTCTTCCTCATGGATGAGCCGCTGTCCAACCTCGACGCCAAGCTCCGCGTGCAGACCCGTACCCAGATCGCTGCCCTGCAGCGCCAGCTGGGTGTCACCACCCTGTACGTGACCCACGATCAGACCGAAGCTCTGACCATGGGTGACCGCATCGCCGTCATCAAGCTCGGCCTTCTGCAGCAGGTCGGTGCTCCGACCGAGCTGTACGATCGCCCGGCCAATGTCTTCGTCGCTGGCTTCATCGGCTCCCCGTCGATGAACATCAACACCCATCCGGTGGTCAACGGCAAGGCGAAGATCGGCGAGGACACCGTGGATCTGCCGGCTGAGGCCGTCAACAAGCTGACCGCTGAGGACAACAACCAGATCGTCGTCGGCTTCCGTCCGGAAGACGCTTCCCTGGCTGCTCCGGATGATGCCAACGCCTTCTCCCTCAAGGTCATGAACGTTGAGGATCTGGGCTCCGATGGCTACATCTACGGCAACATCCTCACCGATGGTTCCTCTACCGAGGCATCCACCATGATGTCCGATCAGAACAAGCTCACCACGATTCGCGTGAACCCGCGTGCTCTTCCGAAGGTCGGCGATACCGTCAAGATCAAGATCGACCCGTCCAAGATGCACCTGTTCGCTCCGTCGACCGAGCTGCGCCTGAACTGAGCAGATAGGAGTAACCAACCGTTGGAAGTCTTCTCGTAAGGCATGCCGGCGGGTGGCTGAATAAACTTGGCGGAAGTTCCACTTCCGTCAACCATTAAACGAGACATTCTCTTCCTCTCTTATTGTCTCGTTGGAGAAGCCCCGCGTAGGTGCGGGGCTTCTTTTTTGCGTGCCCGCCTCTGAAGGCCTCCCCGTGGGTAGGTCAAAGGGTAGATTGGTGAGTTATGGAATCTATTGAACTGCCCCAGATGGATCCCCGTGTGCTTAAGGCCACTTCCGTGAAGGCCGAGGATCCAGCTGCACAATCTCCGGAACCGCAGGCGCTGAAGATCACCGCCGCAAGCTCGAATCCGAAGATGTTCACCCTGCCGTGGGAAAAGCCGCTGGCGACCTGGCCCGAAGACCTGCTGGCCAATCTGCCGCGAGGCATCTCGAGGCACGTGGTGCGTTTCGTGCACGTAGGCGACGAAGTTTATGCGATGAAGGAAATCACCCGCAATGTGGCCGAGCGAGAATATGAGCTGCTGCGCCGGTTGCAGAAGCTGGAACTGCCGACCGTGCAGCCGATCGCCGTGGTGACGGGTCGTCATAGCCGTGATGGTGAGCCTTTGGAGGCCATTTTGGTCACCAAGCATCTGAAGTTCTCGCTGCCGTACCGTGCGTTGTTCGCACGCAACCTGCGTCCCGATACCGCCGAACGACTGATTGACGCACTGGCCGTACTGATGGTGCGTCTGCACCTAGCGGGCTTCTACTGGGGCGACGTGTCCCTGTCGAACGTGTTGTTCCTGCGCGATGCCGACGCTTTCTCGGCATTCCTGGTCGACGCTGAAACCGGTGACCTGCAGATCAACCTGACTGAAGGCCAGCGCGAATACGATGTGGATCTGGCCCGTACGAACATCATCGGCGAACTGATGGATCTTTCCTCCGGTTCGCTGTTGCCGAGCGGTGTGGACGAGATCGAGATCGGCGATCGTCTGGTTGACCGCTATCATTCGCTGTGGAGCGCTCTGACCGACACCGATGATTTCGGCCCGGACGAGATGTGGAAGATCGAAAAGCGCGTCAACAAGCTCAATGAACTCGGCTTTGACGTGGACGAGCTGGAAATGAAGACCGCAGAGGACGGCAAGCGTGTGCTGGTACGTCCGCGTGTGGTCGATGCGGGCTATGCCAATCGCAAGCTGCTGCGTCTGACCGGTCTGGACGTGCAGGAGAATCAGGCCCGCCGTCTGCTCAACGATCTGGACGCCTATCGTGCCTCCACCTGGCGTGAAGGGGAGGATCTCGAAATCGTGGCGACCGATTGGATACGCGAGGTATTCGAGCCGACCGTACGCATGATTCCGCGGGAATACCGGTCGCAGATCGAGCCGGCGCAGTTCTTCCATGAAGTGCTTGACCATCGCTGGTTCCTAGCCGAAAAAGCCGGTCATGATGTGCCGATGGCCGAAGCGGTGCAGAGTTATGTGGAAAACGTGTTGCCGCAGTACAAGCTTGAGCAGAAGGACGTGGACGCGTTGAACGCAGAAGCCGACTCCGGCGTGATTGATGACGAATACACCTACAACGACCCCGATGACGACGGCTATAATCCGGATGATGATCCGGATGCCGCGGTGTGGAGCCATTAGGCGTTGTTCTGAAGCTGTAATACGAAAGTGGCTGGGCTACATATGTAACCCCAGCCACTTTCGTTATGCATCGTATTTAGTTGTTGGCGGCTTCCCGACGGGCGCGGGCCACTGCATACAGCGTGATGCCGGCTGCGACGGACGCGTTGAGCGACTCGACCATGCTCGACATCGGAATACCGGCGATGACGTCGCATGTGCTGCGCACCAGACGGCTCAGGCCATTGCCTTCGGACCCAAGCACGACGACGAGCGGATCGGTTTCAAAACCGGTTTCGCCGACGAGCGCATCGCCGCCGCCGTCAAGACCGATGCTGTAATAACCGCGTTCCTTCAGGCTTTCGATCGCCTTGGTCAGATTCACTACACGGGCGACCGGCATATGTGCGGCCGCGCCGGCGGACACCTTCCAGGCGGCAGCCGTAACCGAAGCGGAACGGCGCTCCGGCAGAATCACGCCATTGGCGCCGAATGCCGCTGCGGAACGGATGACCGCGCCCAGATTCTGCGGGTCGGTGACGCCGTCGAGCGCGATGAACAGCGGACGGGCCGCGATGCGCGCGGCTGCCGAGTTTGCGGCTTCCATGGCGCGGGACTTCTTGTCCGCGCGTTCCACGAGTTCAGCCAATGACGAATACTGGAACGGCTGTGCCTTCATCACTATGCCCTGATGATTGGAAGAGCGTGCGATGCGATCCATCTCCAAACGGTCCGCCTCCATGAGATGCAGGCCGTGAATGCCGGCGAGACGCACGATTTCGCGTGTACGATCATCATGTTCGATGCGTGCCGCGATATACAGCGTCGAAGCCGGAACGCCGCAGCGCAGCGCCTCGAGCACCGCGTTGCGACCGATGACCAGATCGTCGGATTCCGAAGCGAACTTTGCCACGCGACGGCGTGCAGCCAGTCGCGGATCGGCCATTTTACGGCGATCGGCGACTTTTTTGGCCTTATAGGCCTTGTGATATACGCGATTCTCGGCCTTGGGAGTCGGTCCCTTGCCCCTTAGCGCATTACGATGTTTTCCGCCCGACCCCTTGGTCGGTCCTTTTTTCATTGCCATAGTTGCATATTGTCCCAGCACCCCGGGAAATGCGATGGCATCAGGGGTTCGTGGTCGCTGCAAGGTTCCGAGGTCGTGACCAACGGCTTCGATGCGATGCGGGGTCCTTGTGTACGCGCCTCCGACCGTAATATGCAGACCGAGGCGGTGTGATTTTCGAGTTTGATTATCTTCAGACGCAAAGGGGCCTGCGATCTGTTGGGATCGCAGGCCCCTAGCCATTTACGCGTTAGGGATTCGCGCCTTACTTGTTGAGAACCTTCTTGAACAGGTCAGAGGAGGCCTTGGCGAGGGCGAACTGGCCGAAGCCCGGGTCGATGGAGGCGAGGTTGGCGCTGATGATCTGGTCGAAAGTGTTGTTCTTCATGATGTTTCCTTCCTTCGCGGCCGTTACCGTTGTCCTTTGTCTTGTTTCCGCCGGCCGCGGTCCGTGTTGCTTGTTGTGTTTCTGTGTGCTCTATCTTTCGTTGTGACTTCATCATAGGCAGGGTGCTTGGGGAAAGTCATGCGATTATCGTTGATTCTTTTGTATAATCATCGGTTCATCTTGAAGAAAACGTAATCGTTGGCTGTGAGAACAATGACAAAACTGTTTCACGATATGTTTCACGAATTTGCGGAATCTTGACATTTGCGGGTGCGTCGCCTCGTTACGAAACAGTCACTGTGTGCAATAATGGCATGAATGTGTTGCCGGCAATCGCCGTAGCGCCCACAACCGCGCAGCTTCGCCGTATCAGGTGAAACTGACTACTCCGCGGCGCTCCCAAGGAGATCATCATGGTTGATCACAAGAACGATCAAGCCATTCAGTCCCACCGCTCTGTCGCAGGCGAGTCCGAACGTCCCATGGACGTCAATGCCATACAGGACGTTCTGCCTCACGGTGTGGACCCGTCACTGACCGATGCGCAGGCCGTGGCGGATGCGCTCAATGTCGATCCGAATACGGGCCTGAGTCAGGCGGAGGCCGAACGGAGACTTGCGAAATTCGGGCCGAACGAACTCGCCTCCGCACCTCCTGTACCGAAATGGAAGAAATTCCTGGCTCAATTCCGAGACCCGCTCGTATACCTGCTGCTGGCCGCCACCGCCATCTCGCTGATCGCATGGTTCATCGAACGGGCCAATGCGGCACCCGGAACGGAAGGCGGTGAAATACTGCCGTTCGACGCCATCGTCATCGTGCTCATACTCATCGTCAACGCGGTGCTCGGCTACATTCAGGAATCTAAGGCGGAACAGGCCGTCGAAGCGCTTTCGCAAATGACCGCGCCGCAGACCAATGTGCTACGCGACGGCAGGATCATCCGTATCAACACCGTCGATGTGGTGCCGGGCGACATCATCGTGCTCGGCGAAGGCGACTCCGTTTCCGCCGACGGTCGACTGTGCGTCGCCGCGTCCCTGAGAATCGCGGAAGCCAGCCTGACCGGTGAAAGCGTGGCGGTCGGCAAGAAGGCGGATACGCTCGAACAGGCGAAGGCTCTCGGCGACCGCGCCAACATGGTATTCAATGGCACCTCCGTAACGCAAGGTACCGGCCGTGCCATCGTGACCGGTACCGGCATGAACACCCAGGTCGGCAAGATAGCCGACCTGTTGCAAGCCACCGAAGATGACGAAAGCCCGTTGCAGAAGGAGATGAACTACGTCTCCAAGGTTCTGGGCATTGCGGTGTGCATCATCGCGGCCGTCGTGCTCGTGGCGCTTGCGATCACCGAAGGATTCAACGATATCCACGACGTGATCGACTCGCTGCTACTGGCCGTCTCGTTGGCCGTGGCGGCCGTACCGGAAGGATTGGCCGCGATTCTCACGGTGGTGCTCGCTCTCGGTGTGCAGCGCATGGCCATGCACCATGCGATCGTCAAGAAGCTGCATTCCGTGGAAACACTTGGCTCCGCATCGGTGATCTGCTCCGACAAGACCGGAACGCTCACCCGCAACGAGATGACCGTGGAACGCGTGGTCACGCCCAGCGGTGAAGTGCAGATTACCGGTACGGGCTATGCGCCGGAAGGCCGCATGGTGATAGTGGACCAACGAACGCCGGAACGTGCCGCAATCGAGATGGAAGCGGTGGCGACATTGGGTGTCGGTGCGTTGGCCAATGACGGCGACCTGCGGGAACACACAGAATCCGGCATATGGGAAGCCGTCGGCGATCCCACGGAAGTTTCCTTGATCGTCGGTGCACGCAAGGTGAAGGCCGACCGGAGATATGCGCACTACGGTCGCGTCGGCGAGATCCCGTTCACTTCCGAACGAAAGCGCATGTCGATAGTTGCGCAGGATAATGCGGATGCCGGCAGACTGACGGTCTTTTCGAAAGGTGCGCCGGATGTGCTGCTTGGCTATTGCAACAGGATCGCCGTCGACGGTGCCGTCCGTCCACTCACAGAAGGTGATCGTCAACAGATTCTGGCGACGGTCGAACGCCTTTCCAGCGAAGCCTATCGTACGCTGGGACAGGCCTATCGCCCGCTCGGTACGGCATCGCTTGCCGACGTGCCCGGCGTAACGATCAACGCCGCAGGCCATGTCGCCGATATCGCGGAACAGAGCGACGTGCTGGAGTCCGAACTGATCTGGGTGGGCATGGTCGGCATCATCGATCCTCCGCGCACCGAAGTGCGTGCCTCCGTCTCCGAAGCGCATCGGGCCGGCATCCGTACCGTCATGATCACCGGCGACCATCCGCTCACCGCGGCTCGCATCGCCACCGACTTGGGCATCATCGAACAGGGCGGCAAGGCGTTGACCGGCAACCAACTGGACGCGCTGCCCGGCGACGATGCGTTCGACAAGGCGACGGCGGAAGTCTCCGTCTACGCTCGCGTGGCGCCGGAACACAAGTTGAAGATCGTGAAGTCCCTGCAACGCCAAGGCAACATCGTGGCCATGACCGGCGACGGCGTGAATGACGCTCCGGCCGTGAAAACCGCCGACATCGGCGTCGCCATGGGCATCACCGGCACCGAAGTGACCAAGCAGAGCGCAAAGATGATCCTCGCCGACGACAACTTCAGCACCATCGTCGCCGCCGTGCGCGAAGGCCGTGGAATCTTCGACAACATCAGGAAATTCCTACGCTATCTGTTGAGTTCCAACGTAGGTGAGGTGTTCACCGTGTTCGGTGGCGTGATCTTCGCCGGATTCCTTGGCATCACCCAGCCGGGTACGCAAGGTGTGACCGTGCCGTTGCTCGCCACGCAGCTGCTGTGGATTAACCTGCTCACCGACGCGGCTCCGGCACTCGCCATGGGCGTTGACCCGTCCACCGACGACGTGATGGCCCGCAAGCCACGCCGCCTGACCGACCGCGTGATCGACGGCGAGATGTGGGGCGACATCATCTTCATCGGCGTGATCATGGCCGCCGTGACGCTGATCGGCATGGACATGCACCTGGCTGGGGGCCTGTTTACGGACCGTTCCGTCGCGGCCGTCGGGCATGAGGCGCAGATGATCGAGGCACGTACGATGGGCTTTACGATTCTCGTGTTCGCGCAGATGTTCAATGCGCTCGCCTCGCGCTCGCACCTGCAGTCGGTATTCGTCGGATTGTTCGCCAACAAGTGGCTGTGGGGCGCGATCGGTGTTTCCGTGGCATTGCAGTTGGCGGTGATCTATGTGCCGTTCCTCAACACCGCGTTCGGCACCGTGCCGTTGAGTGCCGGAGCATGGCTCGAATGCGTCGGTCTGGCACTGATCGTGCTCATCGCCTCCGAACTGCGCAAGTGCGTACTGCGTGCCATGCGCCGATAACGCCGGGAGGTACGCAGCGTTCCCTCTGACGAGGGGATGTCGGCTGACGGTTGAAGGCTGACTAGGGGAGAAGAGCGGCCAGAGCAAGAGGTGCTCGTCGGATATTCCGCAG
>OGHW01000877.1_pt1 | contig 29297 bp, 27 predicted proteins | sample 1571641 | NCBI WGS metagenome assembly OGHW01 (sample SAMEA2582066, study PRJEB24529) | metagenome | biome: Human gut stool | place: China | collected 2011 | reverse complement strand
CAAACAATTCTTTTGCTAAAGCTGAGTTTTCATACAGGTCTTTACCCATTCCTACAAATTGAGCGCCTTGACCGGGAAATACAAATGCTTTCATATTTTTATTATTTAATTGATTTTTAATTGCGGGTGCAAAGTTACGTATTTTTATGATACAACCGCACAAAAAGTACACATTTGTGCAACGGTGTCCGGAAAATGCCATAAAGGGCCGTTGCCATGGCCAATATTCAATTCTTTTCCTGCGATAATGGCTTGAGTGATATATGTTTTCGCATGCTGGATGGATTCTCGCATGGGGTAGCCTTTGGCTAGATAGGTGGCAATAGCGGAAGAGAGGGTGCATCCCGTTCCATGCAGATTATGGCTTTCTATTTTTTTCTCCTCATATATATGGTAGATAAATTCGGACGTATGCAAAAGGTCGCACATATTGTCTCCTTCCAGATGTCCGCCTTTTAGTAAGACATTAGTCTGATAATCATCCGTCAGCATTTTGGCAGCGGTCTGCATATCCTGAATGTTGTGAATACTTTTACCTGTAAGTACTTTTGCTTCATCAATATTAGGGGTGATTAATGTGACAAGCGGTAAAAGTTCTTTTTTGATTTCTTCTATCGCTTCATCTGTCATAAGTTTCCTTCCGCTGGTAGACACCATTACCGGATCGTAAACGACGTATGCAGGTGAATATTTTTGTAGACAGTCGGAAATTACACGAACGATCTGAATGTCATTTATCATTCCTATTTTGATGGCAACCGGTTGCAGGTCGTCCATCACGGCTTCTATTTGTCCACGAACCATATCCGGAGAAATGGACTGTACGGCACGTACCCCCAGTGTGTTTTGTACGGTGATAGCAGTAATGGCCGATGCTGCATAGCCTCCTAAAGCCGAGATTGTTTTTATGTCTGCCTGAATACCTGCGCCTCCCGAACAATCGGAGCCGGCAATGGATAAAATGACTGGATGACGTTCCATTTTAGATTTTTTAATATTTACCCGACAAAGATAGGATAAAAAACGATAAGGTACAAAATGACATATCGTTTAAAATACAATAAGTACCTTTACTGGCATCTGTTGGAAAAGATATGAAAAGTACTGATAATAAAGCGTCCATCTAGTTTTTGTACTTTATACAATTACTCACCCGTGGAAATACTAAAATACATATTGTAATTCGTAAGATAACACTAACTATTCATATTGTAGAATGTATGATATGTATTTATATGAAAAACAATGTTTTATAGCATAGTTCTTATTTTTGTTTTGATGGTTTTTAGCCTCTATATTTGCATCGTCTTAAAGAAATAGATATGCAAAATTTACAGAAAAATACACCTTTAGCAAACAATCATATATCAGTAGACTGTGTAGTGATTGGTTTTGACGGAGAACAACTGAAAGTGTTGCTTGTAAAACGTGCAGGTGAGGATAATGGAGAAGTATATCATGATATGAAACTTCCCGGAAGTCTTATCTATATGGATGAAGCCCTGGATGAAGCTGCACAACGAGTTTTGTATGAACTGACAGGACTTAAAAATGTGAATCTGATGCAGTTTAAAGCATTTGGTTCTAAAAACAGAACGAGTAATCCGAAAGATGTACGCTGGTTGGAAAGAGCTATGCAGTCAAAAGTGGAGCGTATTGTTACCATTGCATATTTGTCGATGGTGAAGATAGATCGTACGTTGGATAAGAATCTGGACGATCACCAGGCTTGCTGGGTCGCTTTGAAAGACGTGAAAACACTGGCTTTCGACCATAATCTGATTATAAAGGAGGCAATGACTTATATTCGTCAGTTCGTAGAATTTAATCCTTCCATGTTGTTCGAACTGCTTCCGCGTAAATTTACAGCCGCACAATTAAGGACTCTTTTTGAATTAGTATATGACAAAGCCGTGGACGTGCGTAACTTCCATAAAAAAATAGCAATGATGGAATATGTAGTTCCTTTGGAAGAAAAACAACAAGGAGTGGCTCACCGTGCTGCCCGTTATTATAAATTTGATAAGAAGATATATAATAAGGTAAGAAGGTAGACCCTGTTCAAGTATTAAGTATTAGGCGTTGAATGTTAAAGCATTAATTGTCGGACATTGAGCGTAAATCGTAAATAGTAAATCGTTTAATCGTAAATAAAATTATGTTTCTATTAGGTTATGACATAGGTAGCTCGTCTGTAAAAGCGAGTTTGGTAAATGCGGAGACTGGTAAATGTGTATCCTCGGCATTTTTTCCGAAAACAGAAGCGAATATTATTGCAGTGAATCCCGGATGGGCGGAACAAGATCCTGAAAGTTGGTGGGAAAACTTAAAGTTGTCCACGCAGGCTATTATGACCGAATCCGGAGTGAGTGCCGCTGAAATTAAAGCCATCGGTATCTCTTATCAGATGCACGGATTGGTTTGTGTTGATAAGAATCAGCATGTATTGCGTCCTGCTATCATCTGGTGTGACTCTCGTGCGGTGCCATACGGTCAGAAAGCGTTTGAGACAATCGGGGAGGAGAGATGTCTTTCTCATTTGTTGAACTCACCGGGAAATTTTACCGCTTCCAAGTTGGCGTGGATTAAAGAAAACGAACCGGCCATCTATGAGCAGATTGATAAGATAATGCTGCCGGGCGATTATATTGCCATGAAGTTGAGTGGAGAAATCTGTACAACTGTTTCCGGGCTTTCGGAAGGTATGTTCTGGGATTTCAAGAACAATCGGGTGGCTGATTTCTTAATGGATTATTACGGGTTTGATTCTTCTTTGATTGCAGATATTAAGCCGACCTTCGCAGAGCAGGGACGTGTAAATGCAATAGCTGCCAAAGAGCTTGGACTGAAAGAAGGGACACCGATTACTTATCGTGCAGGCGACCAGCCTAACAATGCCCTTTCTTTGAATGTGTTTAATCCGGGAGAGATTGCTTCTACGGCAGGAACATCGGGAGTGGTTTATGGCGTGAACGGTGAAGTGAACTATGATCCGCAGTCACGCGTCAATACCTTTGCGCATGTCAATCATACCATAGATCAGACACGTTTGGGAGTATTGCTTTGCATCAACGGAACGGGTATTCTCAATTCATGGGTAAAACGCAACATTGCTCCCGAAGGAATATCTTATAATGAAATGAATGTATTGGCTTCCAAAGCTCCTATCGGCAGTGCTGGAATCAGTATTCTGCCCTTTGGTAACGGTGCCGAACGTATGCTGAACAATAAAGAAATCGGTTGCAGTATTCGTGGACTGGACTTCAATGCGCATGGCAAACACCACATTATCCGTGCCGCTCAAGAAGGTATTGTATTCTCTTTTAAATATGGCATTGATATCATGGAGCAAATGGGAATTCCTGTGAAGATGATCCATGCCGGACATGCTAATATGTTCTTGAGTTCTATCTTCCGCGATACTTTGGCGGGAGTCACAGGAGCTACTATCGAGCTTTACGATACGGATGGTTCCGTAGGCGCTGCGAAAGGTGCGGGCATCGGTGCAGGTATCTACAAGGATAACAATGAGGCATTTGCTACGCTTGACAAACTGGATGTGATTGAGCCTAATGTGGCAAAACGACAGGAATATGCTGACGCGTACGCAAAATGGAAATACCGTCTTGAAAAGTCGATGACCGGTAACATACCGGCTCCGGTTCTATCTTCAGATAAATAATTAACAATTTAAATAATAACCATTTTAAAAAATAAAAGAATTATGGCAACAAAAGAATTTTTCCCGGGAATTGAAAAGATTAAGTTCGAAGGTAAAGATAGTAAGAATCCGATGGCATTCCGTTACTACGATGCTGAAAAGGTTATCAACGGTAAGAAGATGAAAGATTGGTTGAGATTCGCTATGGCATGGTGGCATACTTTGTGTGCTGAAGGTGGCGACCAATTCGGTGGCGGAACAAAACAATTCCCTTGGAATAGTAATGCTGACGCTATACAAGCTGCAAAAGATAAAATGGATGCAGGTTTCGAATTCATGCAGAAAATGGGTATCGAATACTACTGTTTCCACGATGTAGACTTGGTTTCTGAAGGTGCAAGCATCGAAGAATACGAAGCTAACTTGAAAGCAATCGTAGCATACGCAAAACAGAAACAAGCTGAAACAGGCATTAAACTGTTGTGGGGTACTGCCAACGTATTTGGCCATGCACGTTATATGAACGGTGCTGCTACTAACCCTGATTTTGACGTAGTAGCTCGTGCTGCTGTTCAGATCAAGAATGCAATCGATGCAACGATCGAACTGGGTGGTCAGAACTATGTATTCTGGGGTGGCCGTGAAGGCTATATGTCTCTTCTGAATACAGATCAGAAACGTGAAAAAGAACACTTGGCAAAAATGCTGACCATCGCTCGTGATTATGCTCGTGCCCGTGGTTTCAAAGGTACTTTCCTGATTGAGCCGAAACCGATGGAACCGACAAAACATCAGTATGATGTAGATACAGAAACAGTAATCGGATTCCTGAAAGCTCATGGCTTGGATAAAGATTTCAAAGTGAACATTGAAGTAAACCACGCAACTTTGGCTGGTCACACTTTCGAACACGAATTGGCAGTAGCAGTAGACAACGGCATGTTGGGTTCTATCGATGCTAACCGTGGTGATTATCAGAATGGTTGGGATACAGACCAATTCCCGATTGACAACTACGAACTGACACAGGCTATGATGCAAATTATCCGCAACGGCGGCTTGGGTAACGGTGGAACAAACTTCGACGCTAAAACTCGTCGTAACTCTACTGACCTGGAAGATATCTTCATCGCTCACATCGCAGGTATGGACGCTATGGCTCGTGCATTGGAAAGCGCAGCTGCTCTGCTGAACGAATCTCCCTATAAGAAAATGTTGGCTGACCGTTACGCTTCATTTGATGGCGGTAAAGGCAAGGAGTTTGAAGATGGCAAGTTGACTTTGGAAGATGTAGTTGCTTATGCTAAAGCAAACGGTGAACCGAAGCAGACTAGCGGTAAACAAGAGCTTTATGAAGCAATTCTGAATATGTATTGCTAATTAACCCCACCACAGATTACACGGATTGTTACAGATTAATTTTCTTCTCTCTTATTTTGAATTTTATCTGTGTCAATCTGTGAAATCTGTGGTGATATAAATCCAACTACTACAACACTACTTTATCTACTTATAACCATGATTAATACAACGAACGAGGGTAGTAAACTCTACCTATATTCGATAACCTCTGTCGCCATTTTGGGAGGACTGCTTTTCGGATACGATACAGCGGTTATTTCCGGTGCAGAGAAAGGCTTGGAGGCTTTTTTCCTTTCGGCCTCTGATTTTCAATACAATAAAGTAATGCATGGAATCACATCTTCCAGTGCATTAATTGGCTGTGTACTGGGTGGTGCGATCTCCGGTATATTTGCTTCCCGTTTGGGACGTCGTAATTCTCTAAGGCTTGCTGCCGTACTCTTTTTCCTTTCAGCATTAGGTTCCTATTATCCGGAAGTCTTGTTTTTCGAATATGGAAAGCCGAACATGGATTTGCTGATTGCTTTTAATTTGTATCGTGTTTTGGGCGGTATCGGTGTTGGACTGGCTTCTGCAGTCTGTCCGATGTATATTGCTGAAATTGCTCCTTCTAATATTCGTGGAACGCTTGTATCGTGTAACCAGTTTGCTATCATCTTCGGTATGTTGGTAGTATACTTCGTGAATTTCCTGATTATGGGCGACCATCAAAATCCTATTATTTTGAAAGATGCAGCCGGTGTACTGTCTGTTAGTGCTGAATCTGATATGTGGACCGTTTATGAAGGATGGCGTTATATGTTCGGTTCGGAAGCTTTCCCTGCCGCTTTCTTCGGCCTGTTGTTGTTCTTTGTTCCCAAGACTCCTCGTTATCTTGTATTGATACAGCAGGATGAAAAGGCTTATTCGATCCTTGAAAAGATCAATGGTAAGACAAAAGCACAGGAAATTCTTAATGATATTAAAGCTACTGCTCATGAAAAGACAGAGAAAATCTTTACTTATGGAGTGGCAGTAATTGTGATCGGTATTTTGCTTTCTGTATTCCAACAGGCTATCGGTATTAATGCGGTACTTTATTATGCTCCTCGTATTTTCGAAAATGCAGGTGCAGAAGGAGGTGGCATGATGCAGACAGTTATTATGGGTATTGTAAACATTGTCTTTACATTGGTTGCAATCTTCACTGTAGACCGCTTCGGACGTAAACCACTATTGATAATCGGTTCTATTGGTATGGCTGTAGGTGCATTTGCGGTAGCAATGTGTGATAGCATGGCAATAAAGGGTGTTCTCCCGGTACTTTCAGTGATTGTGTATGCAGCATTCTTTATGATGTCTTGGGGACCGATTTGCTGGGTGTTGATCTCGGAAATATTCCCGAACACGATCCGTGGTAAAGCGGTAGCAATCGCCGTAGCATTCCAATGGATATTCAATTACATTGTATCTTCTACTTTCCCGGCACTGTACGACTTCAGCCCGATGTTTGCATATAGTTTATATGGCATAATCTGTGTGGCTGCTGCTATCTTCGTTTGGCGTTGGGTACCTGAAACGAAAGGTAAGACACTGGAAGATATGAGCAAGCTTTGGAAGAAAAATAAATAAATTAGGTTAGTGTAATTTCATCATGTCATTATGACTTCGCTTTCTTGGCATGGTTCTACTAAGATTATGACATCGTACCAAATGGTATGGTGTCATAATCGTTTTTATTTGAAGCTTTGGGGAACAGTTGTAAATCAGGGAATTTGGTTCAGGGGAACTCTATCTCCTAAGAATAGGTTCGTAACGGGTGCGGAAATGAATGAATTTTTTTCCTACTATAAAGTTGAAAAACATAAAAACATCTGCCACCTGCAACGAAAAGCGTGTAACACACTAGCTAATAAATAGTTGGAGCGTTGCAGATACCTGTGGCAGATAGGTTGCAGATACTTTATCTGCAACACGTTATATAATCAAAGAAAAAGCCTTGATTCCTTTGTGCAAAGCTATGGGATAATTGGGGTGACTCTACGGGGAAACGACAGTATCCTTACGTAGAAACTGTCGTTTCCCGCCTTAGAAACTCTCGTTTCCTGCCGTGGAAACTGTAATTTCTAATGCCGGAAACGACAGTTCCCCGCCTGGAAACGGGAAGTTAATGTATACAATAAACTTTTGCACTCCTGGAGAATTAGCTTATGTAAGGTTTATACTGTGTTGCAGATACTTTATCTGCAACCTATCTGCCGCAGGTATCTGCAACGCTCCAACTATTTATCAACTAGTACATTACACGCTTTTCGTTGCAGGTGGCAGATGTTTTCATGTTTTTTCAACTTTATGGTAGGAGGATTACGCATCAAAATTATGCTCACAACTGTAAGTCATAAAACAAATTCACCTCTGTGTCTGTGGTGAAAAGCATCACAACCGTATAAAAATGACCTATTTTTAACGTCAGTTCGATATAATCATAATTAGCTGCTTTAGCCGGTCTTTTATAAAACACGTATTGTTATGTAACAACATCCGATTAAAATTAATTATTTTGTTTATATTTAATTGGATATCTAATTTTTTTTGTAAATTGCCATTATTTATATGAAACACAATTGTAAACTTTAAATATATTTATTATGAAAAAAGTAGGAAGACTTAGATTGAGCGAATTAGAAGGAAGAATGGATACTTTAACAAAAGCAGAACAACACGAATATTTAGGTGGAAACAATACATGGAGAATTTATGGAGGATATCTGTATGAAGTAGAAGGTGGTACCTTATTTTGTGGTGATAATGGTAAATTTGTATGGTTTCCGGGAATCAGCGTTAGTTCAGATTGGGTTACAATTCGACATATTGGTATGAGCAAGATGCTACTCGAAGAGGGGAACATGTATTATATGATCAAGGATATTATTACTAAACTGTTTGGAATCAATAAGTTTCTGAATTTCCTTCCGTTATTCCTGAAATTTGTTATTATTTAAAGATGAAAGTTCTATTATTATTATTTTGCTTTTGGAATGCTCAATGTTTGTATGCCAAATTACCTTTGGATATTGTTTCTGATTCTTTGCTTTATGTATCAGAAGACTTTTCGTTTTCTGATGCACAAGGTAAGGGTGTTTTAAAAGGAATACTTACTGTTCCTAAAAACTTGAGTTCATCTACAAGTGTTGTTGTACTCGTAGCTCCTCCTTTGCCTATACCACATGATTACTATGGCCTATTTTCTACTATAGCTGATGTGCTAAGTAAGAATGGAATTGTGACCCTTCGTTTTGATAATAGAGCATATATGGATAAATCATATTCTTCGAAAGAAGAGACTATTACTATGTTTGATCAGGCTGATGATGTGTGTAAAGCTGTGCAGGCTATAAGAAAGGATGTACGTTTTAAAAATAGTGATATTGGTTTGTTGGGCCATAGTGAAGGAACTGCTGTAGTATCTATTGAAGCATCTAGAAATAAGGAGATTCGTTTTATTGTTTGTTTATCTGCGCTTGGGATGATGGGAGCAGATATCGTTTATGACCAAACGAGTATGCCACTAAATCTGAATGACAAAATACCAGATGATGTAAAACAAAATATGTTATTTGCTTTGAAAGAATATCCATATATTGTAAATGAATGTAGTTCTTTGGATTCAATGTCTACACAAATAAGAAAAAAGGCCCAGAAATATTATACTTCAATTAAAGACAAGGAACGAATGTTTGGGAGACAATCGTTAGAGGAATATTGTCAATTGATAACTCAATGGTATACAAGACCTCGGATTGTATCATTTATTAAATATAATCCGGAACTATATTATTCAAAGCTATCTTGTCCGATTTTAGTTATTTATGGGAAAATGGATGGCAATTTAGATTATGCGAAAAATTTGATGGGTTTAGAAAGTATTATTAAAAAGTACCAAAAAGAAAGTTGTGAAATAATGGCAGTTGACAGTGTGGACCATGACTTTTTTAAAGTAAAGCGTAAGATTCCGTTCTTTATAAAGCGATTATCACATCATAAACCTAGTGAACCGAATCCTAAATATGAGTTAGAGGTATTTGAATATGTTGCGAAATGGATAAACCAAACGAAATTTTATTAATACCACATTAACTACTTAGAATATTATTCGTGGCAGTTAATGTGGTACAAGATATTAGATGTATTTTGTTGAATTTAGTATCTCATAATCAGCCCTATATAGTTCACGGATCTCATTAATATATTCTTCGTTATCTAGCTTAAAGTCAACATGTGTTGAGTTTTTGAGTCCATATTGTATAGGGACATTGTATTTCTGCAGAAATGTATCCAGTTTCTTTATTGGTACAATAAAGTCAACATCGTCTGGGGAGTAAAAATCAGATTGTCTACGTATATGTTCATCTTGAAGAATAATGCATTTCTTGTCTAATTCAAATCTGACGAACATCATAAAATGATCAAAAGTGGGTTCTCTATATAAGTCTAAGAAATGGAAATAATGTCGATACCATTTCTCTAAACAAAAGTATTTGTAGCATGATACTAGGCGCTCTACCGGATCTCTCCAAACTGCGAACTTGATAACTTCTTTGCCTCGTGTTTGTTTGTAAGTATCATAAGGAGACAAGAAACCGCTTTGTGGACAGCCACCGAACCAATCGTGTGTTCTGTCTTCACTATGCATAATATAGCCGGTTTTAGCATAAATAGCTATACTTTGTAAATAGGTGATTGCATTTTTAGAAATTGCGACAAATGCAAGATTATAGTTATCTATTTCACAAAAAAAGTTCCCTAAGTAAGGGGTTGAGTAGTTAACAGAAGTAAGTCTCATGATTTTTTAAGTTTGTAGTTTTAATAAAAATAGTTATCAGTATGTTTGAAAGAACAACTCTTTAAGTTCTATCTGTTTAATAAAATCATATAAAGTAGTCTTTCGTAGAATACAAAAGGTATTCCAAACATTCTGTATAGAATTATAATATTTTTGCATGGCATTGTATTGTTCTTGTTGAGCCGATGCCAGTTCGTAAGCAGAAACTTTTCCGGAATTAAACTTGTGACTTAAAAGTATAAACTGCTCTTGTGAGAGTTGGTAGCTTTTCGTTGCAACAAACCACAAATTTATATTGTAATTATAGCTCTCTACCATATCTTTTATATTATTATCAAATTCAACTTCTGCTTGTTCAATTTCTATTATACTGTTTTGATAGTTATTTTTGGCTATTTGAATCTTATTCCGATTGATTCCCCATTGGAAGATTGGAATTTGGACTCCTATCATAATATTTTGTGTATGGTCTGCTTTTCTGTAAGCATCTATGAAATGGTCGGCATGCTGATTTAATCCATAACTTATATTAATATTTCCATTAAAACGATTATCTAGCTTTGCTGTAAACAATGTTTGTTCTGCTTTTAATCTTTTTTGTTCTTGTGCTAAAGCAAATGGGCTGTTTCGGTGAGCGTATAATGACGCAAGTCTTTCATCTATTTTAATAGGGAGATTAAACAGTGGAGTCAAAACTTCAATATTTTGATTAACCCATTCAGGTTTGCCTAAAAAAGCAGTGAGTTTTCTCAATGCTTTTTGAAAATTCTTAGAAGAATTTTCAAATGTATACTTATTATTGAGCTGCTGTAATTCCATTTGATGGTATTCGTATTCTGTGAAATGCCCATTGTCAAGTAGGGCTTTGCTGATAATAAGTAGTGAATCCGAGATAAGGAGATTTTTATGTGATAAATCTGTTGCGAGCTTGCTTGAAAATAAATTCATGAACAAATTTACTGCTTGTGTCTGGATATCTGCTATTTCTGAACAATATTGTTTTAATGAGTTATTATATTGTGCATACTCTATATTGCGCTGTTTCTTGTAATTGTGAAGACCTCCAATAAAAGATTGAGAGTAGTTAATAATAAGTGGGGTTGTACCGAAACGTTCTTTGTTTCCGGAGAATTCGCGGAGATAATTTAATCTCGAACTAATACTAAATTCACCTCCTGTAATACCAACTTTTTGCTGGATAGTCACTCCTGTATTGCTACTATTTGAGTAATCTTCTACATAAGAATAGTTTCCATTTGTTGAGTTTTGCATGAGTTTTTGTGAACGGTTAAAGTTTATAGGACTCAACGAGAATGAGAGAGATGGCAAAAATCCTTTCTTGTAGTTTTCAAATCTTAGTATGGTGTTTTTGTAAGATAATTCGACTTTATGAGCGGATGGTGAGGATAGACACCATTCATTCAGCACTTGCTCCAATGATATTTGATAGGTTTGTCCATGTAATAATATTGGAACACATGTTATCAGCAATGTTATCCATTTGCGAATCATATAAGTGTATTTTTAGTTTGAATGAGTTCTATTATTATGACTGTGAAGAAACCAACTTAAAATATTCTCCTTTTTTTGTCATCAGATTTTCATGATTACCTATTTCAGCTATTCTTCCTTGGTGTAGCACTATTATTTGATCTGCATTTCGTATTGTACTAAGTCTGTGCGCTACAACAATAACAGTCCTATCTTTAAATGCAGCATTCAGAGCTTCTACAATTTTTTTTTCATTAATGACGTCTAATGAGTTGGTAGCTTCATCTAAAAATAAGAAATCAGGTTCTTTATATAAAGCACGTGCTATTAGTAACCGTTGCTTTTGTCCTCCGCTTATTCCTCTTCCTCTTTCGCCTATCATAGTTTCGTATCCTTTGGGCATACCATTTATTTCTTTTGCAATTTGAGCCATTCTACACACTTTGTGTAAACGTTCATAATCAATATGCTCGTCATCCAACACTATATTGGCTAAAATGGTGTCATTAAACAATTTTCCGTCTTGCATAACTACTCCACACATGTTACGCCAAGTATGTAGATTGATACTTGCTATATTCATATTTCCCATTTTGATTTCCCCAGCGGTTGGCTTATAGAGTCTGACTAACAATTTAAGTAGAGTTGATTTGCCACTTCCACTTCCTCCGACAATGGCTGTAATCTTGTTCTGTGGGATAGTTAGAAAAATATTTTTTAGTACTACCGGTGAGTTTGGACTATATTGAAAAATGATATTTGATAATGTAATATCCCTTTTTTCTGGTAAAATAGAAGTAGTTCCTATTGAAAGTAACTCTTCTTCATCTTTTAGTTGTTTTATTTCATTCATACGTAAAAAACTGATTTTGGCATATTGGGCAGAAACAATGAAACTTATGAATTGAGTTAACGGACCATTCAACATACCAATAATGAATTGTGTGGATATCATTATGCCGAATGTAATATCACCCTTAATTACTGCGCTTGCACAAAAAAATACAATTGCCATGTTTTTTATATTCGCAATAAACTGTGCTCCCAGTTTCTGCATATTGGTGATATTTAAGACTCTCTTGTTCACTTTGTAAAGTCGGGCTTGTATCTCTTCCCATTTCCATCTCCGGTATCTTTCGTAATTATAAATTTTGATGTCTTGGATGGCAGACACCGTTTCAACCCAATAGCTTTGATCTTGAGATACTAGTTCGAAATATTCCCAATCCAGTCTTTTTCTGATACGAAGAAATAATAATACCCAAGCGACGTATAGAATAGAACCTCCTAAGAATATATAAAAGATAATCGGATTGTAGGTTAACAATATAATTCCGAATATGATAAATGTCAGAATCGAGAATATCAAAGATAGTGAATTATTCATTATGAAATTCCGAATACGTTCATGGTCTCGTGCTCGTTGCAAAATATCTCCTAAAAGTTTATTCTCGAAAAATGTAACCGGAAGTTTCATGAGCTTTATTAAATAATCGGATATCAGGGCAATGTTCACTCGTGAAGTGATATGCATCAGAATCCAATCACGTATGACATTAAATATGGTAATACTTACAAGTATACTAATATTTCCAATTAATACCATATTTATGAAATTTATATCTGACGACTTGATACCTACATCTATAACTGCTTTGGATATGAAAGGTAACATCCCTTGTAAAAGGGTAACTACGAGCATAATGAAAAATATAGTTGCGAAGCTGTTTTTGTATGGGATGAAGTAACGTAGGATACTAATAAAACTATTTTTCTCTATTTCTTTTTCAACTTTGCTCCTCTTGAAATCAATTGTGGGTTCTATTGCTAAAAGAACGCCTAGAGTTTCTCCTTTTTTATACCATCCGGCTTTGAAGTCCTCATGTGTATATTTGATACGTCCTTTGGCAGGGTCAGAAACCCAAATGTATTTTTTATTGGCATGATAAACTACAATGAAATGTGAATCTCTCCAAAAGAGGATAGCAGGAAAAGGGATTTTATTGATGATATCATCTAATGTACATTTAATGGCTAATGTGCGTAATCCGAGACTTTCGGCACCGGTGCTAAGATTCTCCAGTGAAACCCCTTGTTTAGTAATACCACATCTGTCTCTTAGGTATTGTAATGAATAGAATCGTCCGAAATATTTGGCTATGATTTTTAAGCAAGCCGGGCCGCAATCTTGTGAGTCCATCTGATAATCGACGGGAAATCTGTGTAATATCATTATATAGTATTATTTAGAATGATTATTGTTCAATATTAGCTCTTAGATTATCAAAAAGTCTTTCTATAAGCCGTTTGGGCCTTGTTATAATTTCGACTGTCCCATGTGACTCAAAATCAAGATCAAGAGTTTGATCGAAGTTTGTTTTCAAACCATCAGGAAAGGAAATGAGAACCCGATAAACATTGCCTTCTTTAGTGGCGTCAGTGGATGATTGTTCTATTTTATTGGATATACGTGATATAGAACTGACTTTTCCTTTAATTAATCCATACTCCATATATGGATAATTACTGACCTTTATATTGGCTGTTTGTCCTATTTTTACTTTACCAATGCCGAATGAGGGTACAATTACTTCCCCTACGATCTCATTTTGATTGGGAAGTATGGAAAAGAGTTCTTGTCTATTTTGTACGAAGTAATTTTCTCTCCAAAATCCTAAGTATTCTAATTGTCCATCTAATGGGCTTATTTGAAGATATTGCTTTTTCCAGGTATATATTATATTTGTTAATTGAAATTTACAGGCAGATAAGTCTTCTTTTAATTTTTCCAGTTTTTCTTGTTCTTCTAATATATACTGTTGTATTTGTTGTTCGTTTCTTCTTATTTGAGCCATATGGGATAGTCTACTGCTCTGTAGCTCTTTGTATACACTTTGCAGGTCATAGTAGGAACCTTGTTGACGATTATACTCTTGTGTGCTAATAGCTTTTACTTGATTTAATGTACTGTCTCTATTTAGTAGTTCCCCTTCAATTTTTAGTTTTTTCTCTTTTAAAAGAAGTTCTTTATCTAAATTTTTTATAATGTCAGCATTAATCATATTTTGTTGTTGGAGGCTATTACACATTATTTTGTAAATATCGGAATGCAATGCCCGGTAATATTGCGAATGGGCAATACTGAAAGAATTGAAAGCAGAGCTAATGCTTCCTAAAATCAATTCAGGCACAGAAGGAAAGTCTTCAAGGTTATTATTATGAATCATTAATAGAGAATCTAGTAATAAAACATCCCTATAATTTGCCTCATTTTCTATGTAAGCTATTATCTGTCCTTCATTGATAGAATTTCTATCTTTACATATAAGATGTAATTTGCCGGAAGCATTGGCAACCAGCTTAATTGGTGCTAAATGAGCTGTGATGGAAATCTGTCCATCTACAGTGTCCGGATACTTTATAATAAATCCTAATGAGATAATTATAGTAACTAATAATGATGTAAGCCCTATTGCGTAAGTTGCTCCTCTCGTAGGCATTCTATCTATTATTGTTTGTACTTCTTCGCTACGTTGTATAGCTTCTTCTTTTTTTTCTTCGTGTGTTTCCATTATAAATACAGTCTTGTATTTGACTGTTACAAAGGAAGAGTATTTCGATATGAAAAAGGGAAAAGTATTGTTCAATAAAGGAAAAATACTGCTCATAAGTTCATTATTTTTTTTTGCACTGCTCTTTTCGGGCATATTTATATCATAATGGGCTGATTTTGTCCTTTTTTGGATATATATTTTCCTTATTTCCAGCAACTTTAAGTGACCTTTGCGAGTACTAAAACACACAATATATTATGAATACATTCTTTTCGGTAATAATGCCTACCTACAATCAGGCATCTTTTATTAGGCGAGCAATTCTTAGCCTGCACAAACAGACTTATCCGAATTGGGAACTGATTATAATTAATGATGGTTGCACAGATGAGACGGAAATATTTATTTCTGATTTTTTAGTTGATGAAAGAGTCGTATATATAAAAAATGAGACTAACCAAGGATTAGGCTATGCTTTGAATCAGGGACTCGAAATTGCTAAGTACGATTTAATAGCTTATTTGCCTTCTGATGATTATTATTTCGAGAATCACTTAGAAACTATTAAATCGTCTTTTGATGGTGATGATGACGTAGAACTTGTATATACAGGTATACGATACGATGTAAGGGACACTTTATTTGGTGCTCATGATACAGAAAGTAGTGGCACTCGCAGAGGCTTTGCAATGCAACTTGTTCAAACAGCACATAAAAAGGTAAAGGAACGCTGGGTTGAACGTAATGAATGGCTTAGTGATGATTTATTTGCTATGTATTGGAGAAAGCTTACACCTTACGGAGCATTTGTAAGAACTGACAAAATTTCTTGTTTTTGGACTTCCCATCCATTTCAACGTCACTCTATTATAAGTGAGAAGTATAGTGGAGGTCTGAATAAGGCTAGAAGTTTCTATAAGATTCAGTCTCCAGTAAAGCTTAGAATTGCAAAGGAAAAATATCTTGACGAAGAAGAATTATATAGTAATTTTAGAGAGCTGGTTCCTGTAGCCCAAGATTCATTAAAGATATTAATTGTAGGAGAATTAGCCTATAATCCCGAACGAATTTTTGCATTAGAACAGGCTGGACATAAATTATATGGATTATGGATTCCTCATCCTAATTGTAGCTTTGCTACTGTAGGGCATTTACCTTTTGGACATATAGAAGACTTGTCTAATAATAACTGGCAGGAAGAAATAGAAAGAGTACAACCGGATGTAATTTATGCTCTATTAAATTGGGAGGCTGTTTCATGGGCATATAAGGTTTTAAGAGCTTTCCCGGATATACCTTTTGTCTGGCATTTTAAAGAAGGTCCTTTTGTTTCTTTGCGTGGAGGAAATTGGAATAAATTGATTTACTTATATGTACATTCTACTGTAAAAATATTCTTGAATGATGTTGTGAAACAATGGTTTGAACAGTTTATTCCTACGGTGGGACTATCATTTGTGATGGATGGGGATTTACCCAAAGAAGAATATTTTAAAGATAATTTTTCTTCGAAATTGTCTGCCAAGGATGGAGAGGTACACACGGTCGTTACAGGGAGAATGATTGGTATTTCTGATAGAGAACTGAAAATTCTAGCAGATAATAAGATTCATATTCATCTCTATACCGAGAATTATCATGCTTCGCGAGCTAAACAATTAAAATGTTTTCAAATAAAATATCCGAATTATTTCCATCTTCATTCACACTGTTCTCCTGCCGACTGGACAAAAGAACTTTCTCAATATGATGCAGGCTGGATGCATTGCGTGCGTAGTAGTAATGGAGGGGATTTGTTAAAAGCAACTTGGGATGATTTGAATATGCCTGCAAGAATCAGTACTTATGCCTCGGCAGGTTTACCCATTATACAAATTGATAATTCCGGAAATATAGTAGCAGCTGAAGAATGTTTGAGAAAGCTGGATATAGGTTTGTTTTTCAGTGACTTTTATGATTTATCAAATAAGTTGAAGAATACAGAGAAGATAGAAACTCTAAGAAATAATGTTCTTGAGAATAGAAAGAAATTCTGTTTTGATTATTATGTTCCAGAGTTAATTTCATTATTTAGAAAAGCTATAAATAAAAAGAAATATGAATGAGTTATTACGGAAAATCGCAAATACAGTAATTGCCAATTTAGATAATACAACAGAAATAGGTTTGTTTAAAGGTAGAATGGGACTTACTATTTTTCTATACGAGTATGCCAGATATTCCGGTAACTCTGTATATGAAAAGATGGCAGATACATTGATAGATAGAATATATACTCAATTTAAGCCGGGAATTTCATTTAGTATGATTGATGGGAGTGCAAGCATAGGCATTGGGTTGAGTTATCTATTACGGAATCATTTTATAGAGGGTAATATTGATAATATTTTGCAGGATTTAGACAGAAAGTTATTGGATAGTTCTGAAGACGTTTTATTTAAGGAAACGACATCTATAATTCCTGTTTTCTCTTCCGGTGCATATTTACTTTCACGTCTGCCATTATGCAGTGTAGAGCAGAAGGAGAAGTGGATTACGAATATTATAGATACGGGTATCTCTTTTATGTGGAAAATAATAATAAGGAAAAAGTTTGAGCCAAAGCTTTCACTTTTGAATTCCATGTTTTTAGTTTATAATCAATTGATGAAATATAATATTGATAAAGAAAATGTATTGCAATTACAAAAAGATTTGTTGCGCCTTTCTGTCAATGCACTAGAAAAGAGATATTATCAATTTTCTGATATCCTATTGTTGAAGTACATTCTACCTTTAGTTCCAAAAGAAATTAGCATTGATGACCAGTCTCGCTTGCGTTCATTATTATCCGGCATAAATATGGATGATTTTAACATAGAGGAATGGAATAATGGTTTGTGGTGGTGCTTTGTATATGACATAACTTCTTTGGAATATTCTATAGAGGCTATAGAAAAATATGTTGATCAAAAAATGCTGGACTATTCGTTTGATTTGGATGATATCAATAGCCAGTTTTCTGTTTTGGGACTGAATTTAATAATAAAATAAAAATAGAATGAAAAAAGTTGGTAGATTTAGTTTGTCTGAACTGCAAGATGATACTTCAGTTATAGATAAAGAATATCAAAAGACCTTAATAGGTGGTCGTTCTTATACACCACAAGAGTTTGGTTATTTAATTAATAGCGGCCAATGGCATGGTGGTTGGGTATATGGCATGGGATGGGTAACACCGGAAGTTAATATATATCCGAATAGTTATAATTATTCAGGTGGTTATTATCCATCTGGTCACAATGGTGGTGGTAGTAATCCATTTTGGCCTGGTGGTGGTTGGCACAATGGTGGTGGTAATACAGATGGGTATCCAGGTCATAATAGCTATTACAATCATACTAATTATAATTCGAATCATAATAATAATTGGGGGCATAATGGCTATTCCAATCATTATAGTTATCAGGGTTCCTATGGTTATCATTTTTCAGGTGGCGGAGGAGGTGGAGGTGATGTAGTAGATAGTACTACCTCTTTTTTAGATGACTTAAAAAGTTATCTGAAGAAGTCTCTTTCAAGTCTTATTGCAGGGTCAGCAGAAACAGCACATGAGCTTTATGAAAAAATGAGCTCTTTCATGCAGCAACATCCTGGTTCTATAGATACTGTGAGATCGTATATGAGTGAATTGGGAGATTATGTAAAGCCAATAGTAGAAGATGATCCTGATAAAATGGATTGGGAGGATTTATTTAATATTTGGATGTTTGAGTTAGAGACATCGAATATAGATAAGGATGAAGATGGTAATTGGATTTTAACTTTTACAGAAGATGCTCAAACGACCAAAGATCTGCAAACCCAAGAAGGGGTATTACAAGCACGTGACGAAGCTATAGAACATATTCGGGATGGTGATTATTCAGCTTTAGATAAGAGTTGGAGCTATGATGTTGATGAGTTTTTTGATGGAATAATGACTATGAATACGGCAACTTCATTTTTAGGCTCTTATAAAACAAAAGTAGAGATAGTTAATAATCATGATGGAACTTATCAATTAAATTATGAGGTTTCAAATGATTCAGGCTGGGAATCTGCTACACGTTTACGAGTTTCTCATGAACATTCATATCATGATGGCATTATTCCTAATTGTGATCGAGGTGAAGGTGTTGGATTGGGAGGTACTATAAGTGAGAAATGGATTTGGTCTGAAACTATTACAATAAATTGAAAATGAGATGTATAGTTTACTTTTCACTATTGCTGTTAGCATTTTCTAGTTGTTTACGTCGTGCACCTAAGACAATCTATCCTGCATGTTATGGCGTTGAACATAATCCAGTAAGAGATAGTTTGGGACTAGTATTACTGGATTCTAGTTGGGTACCGGATACGTGGGATGGTGCTACAGCTTGGGGACCTAAAGAAAAGCAATCCTATCCATCTCACACTGTTAAACAAGTGAATTATAATAATGATACTCTTTATTGTGAAAGAGATTCATATTGTAATGGAGAAGAATTTGAAACAGTAGATGGATATAATAAAGTACGTTTACAGGTTGTGTATTTTTATCGTTCGGCTCGCTCCGGTCCATTAGGTGGAATTGCTTTCAATGCAGATACTATAGGATGGGTTTGTCGATTTTATGATTCGCATGGAGGACAAAGTGTATCTAAAGCTCAAGCAGACTCTATCATTAAAGCATGGGGGATTAAAGATTGATTTCTTTGTAACCGAGGTGAAGGAATTGAACTAGGAGGTACTATAACAGAGAAATGGAAATGGTCTGAAACTATTACAATTAATTGAATATGAAACGTATAATTTATTTTTTCTTGTTATTATCATTATTTTCTAGTTGTTTACGTCGTGCACCTAAGACAATCTATCCTGCATGTTATGGCGTTGAACATAATCTAGTAAGAGATAGTTTAGGAATAGTATTATTGGATTCTAGCTGGGTGGCATTTGATACATGGGATGGTGCTACAGCTTGGGGACCTAAAGAAAAGCAGCCCTATCCATATCATACGGGTAAACAAGTGAATTATAATGATGATAGCCTTTATTGTGAAATAGATTCATATTGTAATGGAGAAAAATTTGAAACTGTAGATGGATATAATAAAGTTCGTTTACAGGTCGTGTATTTTTATCGTTCAGCTCGCTCTGGTCCGTTAGGTGGAATTGCTTTTAATGCTGATACAGTGGGATGGTATTGTCTATTTAATAATTCTCCTGGTAGTACTAATATAAGTAAAGCACAAGCGGATTCAATAATTAAAGCGTGGGGAATTGAAAAATGATTTCTGTGTGGGCGGGAGAAGGCATTAGCTTAGGAGGTACTATAAGTGAGAAATGGCAGTGGGCTGAAACTATTATGATTGATTGAATATGAAAAATCTGGTTTGTTTCTTTTTGTTATTATCACTGTTTTCTAGTTGTTTATGTCGTACACCTAAGGCAATCTATCCTGCATGTTATGGTGTTGAATATAACTCAGTTAGAGATAGTCTAGGAATCGTATTGTTAGATTCTAGCTGGATACCAATGAAAACATGGAATGGTGTTACTGTTTGGGGACCTAAGGAGAAACAGACATATCCACGTCATGGTAATAAAGTAATGGCTTATTTTAATGATACTCTTTATTGTGAATCAGATTCATATGGTAATGGAGAAAATTATGAAACAGTAGATGGACTTTCTTCTGTATGTATTGTTGTTATGTATTTTTATCGATTGCCTCGTTCTGGGCCATGGGCAGGAGCTACATTTTATAAAGATTCTGTAGGTTGGATATGCCAATTATATGATTCTCCTAGTAGTACTGATATAAGTAAAGCTCAAGCAGACTCGATAATTAAAGCATGGGGGATTAAAGAATGATTCTTGATCATGAATGAAAGTTAGTATATGCATATTATAGTAGAAACTAACAAATAAGAATACAGGACATATGGATTATCATGCTGTAGCAATAACTGATGCAATTCGCACAAGTGACGGTCAAAATGTATATTTCCATTTTTACGATGAACAAGGTTTATGTAAAAAGGAACTGTTAGAACCTGGAGATATTAAGAATTACTGCGAGATAAAATATACAGACTCCAGTAAGAGATAGTTTGGGAATAGTATTATTGGATTCTAGCTGGGTGGCATTTGATACATGGGATGGTGCTACAGCTTGGGGACCTAAAGAAAAGCAGCCCTATCCATATCATACTGGCAAACAAGTGAATTATAATGATGATAGTCTTTATTGTGAAATAGATTCATATTGTAATGGAGAAGAATTTGAAACAGTAGATGGATTAAATTTAGTTTATTTGTATGTTGTGTATTTTTATCGTTCAGCTCGCTCCGGTCCATTAGGTGGAATTGCTTTTAATGCAGATACTCTAGGATGGGTTTGTCGATTTTATGATTCGCATGGAGGACAAAGTGTATCTAAAGCTCAAGCAGATTCAATAATTAAAGCATGGGGGATTGAAGAATGATTTCTGTGTGAGCGGGAGAAGGTATTGGACTAGAAGCTACTATAACAGAGAAATGGAAATGCCCTGAAACTATTACAATTAATTGAATATATTAAAATAGAAGTATAATGAAAAAAGTAGGTCGATTTAGTTTGTTTGAATTGCAGGATGCTAGTTCTGTAATAGACAAAGCGTCTCAAAAGACATTTATTGGTGGCGGTTCAGGATCTTCATCGGATCCTTATACACAGGATGAGTTTGACTCTATGATGTACTCCGGTCATTGGAATGGTGGCTGGGTATACGGTATGGGGTGGATAACGCCGCAAGTTTATATATATCCGAATCATTATAACTATTCGGGTAGTTATCATCCTTCCGGACATGGTGGAGGTGGCTCCTTTTGGCCTGGTAGTAGTTGGCCAGGTAATGGGGGTAATACAGGTGGATATCTAGGTTATAATGGTTACAATCCTAATCATAATAATTACTATCATGGACATAATGGTTACTGGGGGCATAATGGTTATTCCAATCATTATGGTTATCCGGGATTTTATGGTTATCATTTTTATGGAGGTGGTGGAGGGGGAATTACTCCTTCGGAGAATAATGAGCAAAGTGGTGTCATTGATCTTAATGGAACTTGTGTATACGACAGCCTTTCTGAATTGCTATCTCGTTTACAGAATAAAAAAATGACGAATGAAGAAGTAAGAGTAGAATATTTTGAATACTTGAAAAAACAGAATCTTTCTAATGAAGAAATTCTTAATTTAACTTTTAATGGGGTAAAAGGTAAATATATTGAGGGGCTAGCTGAATATTTAGGATTTGAGGCAAAAGAATTAAATGTTCCAGAATTTATAAACGAGATATCTAAAGGAAATTTAAATTATGCATGTGGTATAGCAGTCATTGAAGTATTAAATAAGAATACAGGACATATGGATTATCATGCTGTAGCAATAACTGATGCAATTCGCACAAGTGACGGTCAAAATGTATATTTCCATTTTTACGATGAACAAGGTTTATGTAAAAAGGAACTGTTAGAACCTGGAGATATTAAAAATTACTATGAGATAAAATATACAGACTGATGAGATATATATTAATAGTCATTTATATACTGTATTTTGAAGTGCAATTACTATTCGCTCAAAATCCGATTCAATTAGGAGAGGTAATAACCATAAGGAACAACAATTTATTCAATAGTGAAGAATTATTAAAAAAATCGGGAATACTTATGAAAGCTAATTCCTATTTTGAAGAATGTGATTCTATCTCGAATTTAGATTATTCTAAAAGGCTTTTATTAGCAACACTTTCTATGTGTATGTTCCAATCAAAAGATCAAAATTGTATTGTTCTATTTCAGCCTCCAGTTTTATTTACTGCGGAAGATTCTATTCGGATAACTCGTAGTCAGGAGATAGCGAATAATAGCTTAAAGGAATTATTTTCTAAATATAAGAAAGAGCATCCTGATATAATGAGTGAAGTGCAATGCAAGTCCTTTATTGATTATAGTATATATAGCCCTAATCAAAGACATAGATACTATATGAGTGGGGAGAAAATAGAAGATATTCAAGTCTTTCCACATGATATTAGTAAATATATGTTCAATTCAGATTCTCTTTTTGTCTATTCAATTCCGATTATAGCAATAGATAGTGGTAATTATGGAATGTATAAAGAGGGAGAGGAAAAGTATAAGCAAGAAAGAAAAGAATTTTGGGACGCATATCCCTATTGCAAAGCTTTAATTATCCAAAAACAAGATAGAGGTTTTATTCGTCTGTATTGTTTATTTGGCGAGTGTGGAATATTGAATAGTGATGACTATATTAAGAAATTGAAAGATATTATATGGTATAAGGATAATGATACATAGAATGGAGGAAATCATAAAGGATACACAAATGTTAAATGATAGATATGATGAAGCGATATGATTATTTAATAATAGGTTGTGGACTATATGGTTCTGTTATCGCCGAACAGTTAACACGAAGTTCACGTTCATGCTTGGTTATAGATAAACGTAGCCATGTTGGGGGGAATGTATATACTGAAAAAGTCAGGGATATTATCGTTCATAAATATGGTGCTCATATCTTTCATACAAATAATAAAACTGTTTGGGATTATATTAATTCATTTTCAGAATTTAATAGATACACAAATTCTCCATTGGCTAATTATAAAGGTGAACTTTATAGCCTGCCTTTTAATATGAATACATTTTATCAAATATGGGGAGTGACTACACCGATAGACGCTTTAGCAAAAATTGAATTTCAAAGACAGGAGTCTGGTGTTATCGAACCTAAAAATCTGGAAGAGCAAGCGATATCGTTAGTGGGGAAAGATATTTATGAAAAATTGATTAAAGGGTATACAGAAAAACAGTGGGGAAGACCAGCGACTGAACTACCAGCTTTTATCATCCAACGATTGCCAATACGCTTCACTTTTGATAATAATTATTTTAATGACAGGTATCAGGGAATACCGATTGGGGGATATACTCCAATCATTGAGAGAATGTTAAGACGGAGCGATGTGCTGTTGGAAGTTGATTACTTATCTAATAAGAAGTACTTTGATAATGTAGCAGATAGAATAATATATACAGGAGAAATTGATCGCTATTTTGACTACTGCTATGGTACTTTGGAATACCGAAGTTTGAAGTTTGAGACTTGTTTATTAGAGAATTCGCCTAATTTTCAAGGAAATGCAGTGGTAAATTACACGGATTCAGTTACTCCTTACACTCGTATTATAGAACATAAGCATTTTGAGTTTGGGCAGCAACCATATACTGTGATAACGAAAGAATATCCTTTCGAATGCCAGATGGGAGCAGAGCCTTACTACCCTATAAATAGTGACGCAAATATGATACTATATAATAAGTATCGTGAATTAGCCCAGCAACAGGATAGTGTATATTTTGGAGGACGGTTGGCGGAATATAAATATTATAATATGGATGTAATAATAGAACGAGCATTAGCATTAATTTCACAGATAAATCATAAAAATCATATGTACTGAAAGGTATATTTTACTGATATTATACTAATCTGTTGAATTTATTGTAGATTTTTATTCAAAAAAAGTTATAGACCAAATGAGGAAGAAAGAATATTTCATATTAATTTTTATTTGTGTTTGCACTTTATCCTGTGTAGCTCAACCAGTCTCTAAATGCTATAGTGATGTATATAATTTACATTTTTCGATAGGTACTAATTCTTCGACTGAATATCCATGGATACAGAACGCAGCATATCTTGGTTGTGCAGTACCTTATCTGATCGAGGAATCAGGGAGAAGGTTATTAGCGAAAAAATATTTTAAAGGATTTCAATCTGACCGTCTTCGTACAGAAATAGAACAACGGATTGTGCTTCCTAATAATAATGAGAAGGAAGGACAGGTGATATTTGAAAGCAAAGGAGAGAATCTTGAAAATATCTTTATTATATTAGATGGGATAAATAGTGAAGAAAAATATATATTTTCAGATACTGTGAAAGTTACTTCGGGACATTTACTAAACAAGGTATCGAAGAAAATACCATTGATTGGAGTTAACCTATTGAATATAAGGATTCGGGCTGAAGGAAAAATTAATAAGGAAGCATATATCGCATATTCTAAATTGGATATTATGATTGGCAATAAAAATATAAATGAATACCCTTTGATCCTTCCGAAGTTACCAACTAATAAGAATATCAATTTTATTCCTTTGAATACTGATTACGAATTTGGAGAAATAGATATAATGAAAAATGGAAAGATTATAGCCATAGGAGAATCCGTACATGGAAATAGTTCTGTTCGTAATCTTGCTTATCGATTAATTATGGAAAGTGTAAAGAAACGAGGGTACAAGCTAGTCCTTTGGGAAATGCCTATGGAAATGTCTCTTGTTTACAATAGGTATGTGACGGATAGTAAGTTCATGCTTGATTCTATTGAAACAGCGTTTATTGATATCCAAAGTCTAAATTTTATAAATGAATTGAGATTACATAATTTTAGTAAAACGGCAAAAGAGAAGGTGTGTTTATTAGGTATAGACTATAATAGTACGTGGAAAGCAGATCAAAATTCAGCAATGGATATTTTCGATTTTATAATGCATTTAAATAAGAAACAAAAGATATATGAAGTTAATATGTTATTAAGTTTGCTGATGGAAAAAGATTGGAATAAAGCAATTGACTATCTTAAATCCCACAAAACTAAAATTCGAAATTTGCTTACAGAGGATGAGATAGAGTGCATATTACATATTCTAACTCTTTCTCTGAAAATGGGAACAGAGAGAGTAAATCGATTTGTAGGTCGCGATTCAGTAATGTTTGTGAATACGAAATTTTTATTAGAATATTTTTCAGTTCCTGTTGCTATGAAGAGTATTGTTTATGCGCATAATGTACATGTCAATCCGGTTTCAACATTTCCTGCTGTACATTGTGATCCTTTTGGCATGTATATGAAGAAACAATATTCGAATGATTACATCCCTTTACTGATATTAATAGGTAAAGGTAGTGCAACTGTGTATGATTGGCAGTATAATAAAAAAGAAAAAGATTTGCAACATCCTCCTGTTGGAAGTATTGAACTTTTCTTAAATCAGCAAGAAAGTAATGTATGCTATTTCCCTATGTCGACTTTTTTTAATAAAATAGTACTATCTAGATATAAAGGAGATAAGCATACTATACAGGAGTTTTATCCATACAATTTATATCAACGTTATAAAGGGATGCTTTTTATCAAAGAGGAGTATGAAAATGAGAATATTAAAAAGGAGATAAAATCTGTTGATGAAATTAGAGCGACTTTATCAATAAGAAACAAGCGAAGACTAAAATTTTTAGAAAGTATAAATGATCATCAATAATTTTAAGTGATATGTAGGTACATGAAAAGTGACGTCGGTTGAACACCTTATTTGCATAATACATTATTAATTTTTCTTGGTTTCAAAACACAATTAAAGGATTAACTATACCTTTGCACTATCTTTTATAAAACACGTATTGTTATGGAACAGCATCCGATAAAAATTAATAAAGTGCAGATACGCAATCTGCAAATAGAAGATTATGTACAGTTATCCCAATCGTTTACCCGCGTTTATTCTGACGGTAGCGATGTGTTTTGGACTCGTGAGCAGATTCAGAAGTTGATTAAAATCTTTCCGGAAGGTCAGATTGTAACAGTCGTTGACGATAAAATAGTTGGTTGTGCTCTTTCTATTATTGTTGATTATGATAAAGTAAAGAACGACCATACATATGCACAGGTTACGGGTAAGGAAACATTCAATACACATAGCTCCAAAGGAAATATCCTGTATGGCATTGAAGTATTCATCCACCCGGGCTATCGTGGTTTGCGTCTCGCACGTCGTATGTATGAATATCGTAAGGAGCTTTGCGAAACATTGAATCTGAAAGCGATCATGTTTGGCGGACGTATCCCGAATTATCATAAATATGCTGACAAAATGCGTCCGAAAGAATATATCGAACGGGTACGTCAACGCGAGATTTATGATCCGGTACTTACTTTCCAGTTGTCGAATGACTTTCACGTTCGTAAGGTAATGACTAATTATCTGCCAAATGATGAAGAATCAAAACATTATGCCTGTTTGCTGCAATGGGATAATATCTATTATCAGCCACCTACACAGGAATATATCAGTCCCAAAACTACGGTTCGCGTAGGACTGGTGCAATGGCAGATGCGTAGTTATAAAACATTGGATGACCTGTTCGAACAAGTAGAATTCTTTGTGGACGCAGTATCTGATTATAAAAGTGATTTTGTTCTTTTCCCGGAATATTTCAATGCTCCTTTGATGTCGAAGTATAACGATAAGGGGGAATCGCAAGCCATTCGCGGATTGGCGAAATATACGGATGAAATTCGGGAACGGTTTATGAATCTGGCTATTAGCTATAATATCAACATTATAACTGGAAGTATGCCATACGTAAAAGAGGACGGATTGCTTTATAATGTAGGTTTCCTTTGCCGACGGGATGGAACCTACGAAATGTATGAAAAATTACACGTCACTCCCGATGAAATAAAAAGCTGGGGACTTAATGGTGGTAAACTTCTGAATACTTTTGACACAGACTGTGCAAAGATTGGAGTCTTGATTTGCTATGATGTCGAGTTTCCCGAACTTTCCCGCCTGATGGCAGATCAGGGGATGCAGATATTATTTGTTCCTTTCCTGACAGATACCCAGAATGCCTATTCCCGTGTTCGTGTTTGTGCGCAGGCACGTGCCATCGAGAATGAATGTTTTGTGGTCATTGCCGGAAGTGTCGGAAATCTTCCCCGTGTGCACAATATGGATATTCAATATGCCCAATCGGGGGTATTTACCCCATGCGACTTTGCTTTTCCAACGGACGGAAAGAGGGCAGAGGCAACTCCTAACACCGAAATGATTTTGGTATCGGATGTTGACCTGGATTTGCTGAACGAACTGCATACTTATGGTAGTGTACGCAACTTGAAAGACCGCAGGAATGACCTGTATGAGGTGAGATACAAGAAATAAAAAGAGTGACGCTATGCTGTCCGGATAGCGTCACTATATGCCTTGGATAGCGTCACTATCCGGGGCATATAGTGGCGCCCTTTTTATAGAATACTTTTTTATTTGGAAGATGTGCCACTCTCCAATATACTAACGATAGAAAACAGCGTAAAGCAAATAGCTCCGAGACCTACCAAAACACGTGCCGGAATGAAATAATCAGCATGTATAGTAGCAAGCTCGAATACAAAAGCCGCCAGGAACAGGCAAGCCAATGCCGTTAATACCGGAATCATAGGAATACGGTTGGCTAATTTGAATTCTTGCCTCCATATCTTAGCCAGCAGGATTACTTTGCTGGAAATACTGTAACATACTAATCCCAACCCGAGCATTATATATCCGGTGGTACCGTTTGCACTTCCGGAATCTGCCAAAATCACGAATAATCCCCATACAAAGGAGATAGATCCCATTAATAAAACCAGTTTCGGCCATTTATTCCGTTCTTTTTCTGAATAATCATTACGTATCTGACGTGCTATGGTAGCTACCAGCGCAATCAAACTGGTACAAATACATGCCAGACCGACCATTACATGTCCCACGACAAAATAAGCAGGATGAGAATGACTGTTGCCTAATAATACAAATGCCCATATCCATGCGATCAGCGAAACGATGATGGCAACAATGACCAATGCCCGTCTCTGATTAAGGGAAAAAGCTCCTTCCGGAACCTCATTACTTGTCGCTTTTGAATTTCCCGGAATTAAAGAGAATCGGGTAGAAGAGGTGGCGGCGGTAGCTACACAAGTGGTTATAAATCCAACACCGGTGATAACGTGTCCAGCAACAAATGCAGAGGTGGAAGTGGCATTACTGAAAATGCAGATACCTCCAATAATAGTAATGATGGCTGCCAGATAGCCTATGATCGGCAAAACATATTTGGCCGATTTATTATAAGTATGTATGATTTGCCGGATGATAGTGGCAGCCGTGCAAAACAGTGCAATGCATATCATACCGAGTGAAAACACAACAGGACCAGCCACAACACGACTCCCGTCATCTCCATAACCATAAATAAACGCTCCGTATCCGAAGCAAAAAATAGCCATCGCCAAAGGGATTGCTCTGAATAAAATGCTAATACCGTAATTCATAAGTTAAAGTGCTTTTAGGTTTCCCACTAAAACAAGGAGATACCTGTTTTGTTTAGGCTGTAGGCAGTTTATAATCGTTAACTTCACACGAATCCGATTAAAAGTCCTAGCTTTTTGCTCAACTAAACAAATGTTTTTGTAAATTTGCACCCTTAAAAATGGGG